>CEUZ01090312.1_pt1 | contig 22119 bp, 20 predicted proteins | sample 361511 | NCBI WGS metagenome assembly CEUZ01 (sample SAMEA2622822, study PRJEB7988) | marine metagenome | biome: marine biome (ENVO:00000447); feature: surface water layer (ENVO:00002042); material: "saline water (ENVO:00002010), including plankton (ENVO:xxxxxxxx)" | depth 5 m | reverse complement strand
GGGGTTGTCGCTGATAAAAACAACTGGAAATACATGTGGTTCGGTGAACACCACTCCCTCACTGAGTACAGTCACATGTCCGCGCCCGCTCCAATAATGGGATGGGTGGCTGCTCAAACAAACTACATTCACCTAGGCTCTGCAATCACAAGCCTGCCAACCAATAAAGAACATCCTGTCCGGATCGCAGAAAGAGCAGCAATGCTCGACCACGTTACAGAAAACCGCTTCGAATTTGGAACTGGACGTGGAGCAGGCAGTCATGAACTCCTGAGTTTCAATGTCACAGACCCAAGCGAAACCAAAGCACAATGGGATGAGGTGATCCGTGAGATACCTCGAATGTGGGAACAAAAAGATTATGACTTCAAAGGGGAATTTTTCACTGTGCCGACTCCACACAATATCCTCCCAAAACCATATGGCAAGGGTCACCCTCCTCTATGGGTTGCTTGCGGAAATCCACCTACATTTGCAAAAGCCGGGTCACTTGGAATAGGGGCTATAGCTTTTAACTTCGAGCCTATTCATAATCTAAAAGGACGTGTTGATGCATACAAAGAAGCAATCCAAGACCCTGTGGAGCAAATAGGTCAATTTAAAAATGACAATGTCATGATGACAAATGCTGTCATCTGTCTTGAAAACCGAGATGAAGCGAGGGCAATAGCTAAAACCAAGGGAAGAGGATACCTGGTAACCATGGTGAACATGTACCACGACACTATGCCCAAATCACCTGATGCCGTTACGTGGCCTGATGCTCCAGTCGATCCGAACTGGACTGATGAAATGCTCGACTGGGCGATCTCAGAGGGATACATGCTCTGTGGAACTCCTGAAGAAGTATGCGAACAACTAGTTCGTTACCAAGAAGTTGGCTGCGACCAAGTCGTATTCGGATTACCTATCGAAGGTATGGCCCATGAACAAGTTCTAGAAATGCTTGAAATTTTCGGACAACGTGTCATCCCAGAATTCGACAAGGACCCAATCCACTCAACAGACCGCTACAGGGCAGAAGCACAAAGAAAATTTCCTGATTTCCAATATGAACTTCCGGAGGATATCTCGGTTTCAGTTTTACCTTCTAATGCTCTCTTGCCACTCGGATAGGTGCCTAGAAGTAGCGTAAAAACACGCAAACAACTGCTATTAGAAGCTGAAAGGCTTTTTGCTTCAAAAGGAATCTGGCAAGTCCAAGTTCAAGAAATTGTAATTGCCGCAGAACAGCGAAATACATCCGCCGTTACTTACCACTTTGGTTCAAGGGAAGGTCTACTTGAAGGTATTCTCACCTCTCACGGGCAGCCTATTGATGAAGACAGAGGAGATCTCCTGAAATCTCTTACCAAAGAATCTTCCACGCGCTCTCTAATAAATGCTTTAGTGGTCCCTATGGTAAGTTGCTTTGAAACTAACAGCGGGTGTAGGTACCTCCAAATAGTCTCACAACTCTCCGATCAGTTTTCGAATTGGAGAAACCTCTCAGGAAACCTTTCCGCACCTCACCTTTCTAAAGCATTAAACCTGTTGGAAAGTCGACCTGCCTTTTTATCAGCAACCCTTCGACAAGAACGCCTTATAGCAATGATGCAGTTAATGACCTCATCTCTCTCAGAAAGAGCTCGCTCCATAGAAGCCAAAAATGAAACACCACTAAGCAATTCCGAATACAAAGATAACTTGGTCAACATGCTTGTAGGAATCCTTGAAGCCCCAGTCGGGAACTGAAAAAAAATTATTGAGCTCTACTAATTAATTCCTGTGACAACTCATCTATGGAAGCCGCGCCGATCAAAGCCATAGTTCTTTCAACTCCTTCATGGAGCAAATCCATGACGTGATCAACTCCCCTTTCTCCACATGCTCCAAGAGCATAAAGATAAGGTCTGCCTGCCATAACTGCTTGAGCTCCCATCGAAACCGCTTTCACTATGTCAGAGCCTCTACGAACACCTCCGTCACAAATAATCTCTAAACGGCCTTGGATCGCTTCAACAACCTCCGGCAGTAAGTCAAATGGCGCAGGAGCTCCATCCAACTGCCTGCCTCCATGGTTGGAAATTGCTATTGCCTCTACACCCACTTCAGCAGCAATTAAAGCATCCTCAACTGTTTGAATCCCCTTTATCAAAATAGGCCCTTCCCAAATCGATCTGAGCCAATCCACATCACTCCAAGAAAGACCAGGGTCAAACTGAGATTTCATATGTTCAGCAAGATCAACTGCAGTAGAGCCATCTAGTGATGTGATACCTTCAACGTTTGCAAAACGGATTGGATCTGCTCTCAAAAAATCCCAAGTCCATCCAGGGTTTTTAATACCATCGAGTATCGTTCCAGGACCAACTTCTGGAGGCAGAGTAAACCCTCTACGCACATCTCTCTCTCTGCGTCCTAAAACTGCTGTATCAACAGTAAGACAAACAGCTTCGAACCCTGCCTCAGCAGCTCTTTTAACAAGATTTTCGACAATAGACCGATCTCGCCATGTATAAATCTGAAACCAAAGGCGACTATCGCTCTCAGCTACCGCTGCGCATTCCTCTATGGATCGTGTGGCCATAGTCGACAAAGTAAAAGGAATGCCTGCTCTATCCGCTGCACGAACAACGGCTAATTCTCCTTCTGAATGAGCAATTCTGGTGAAACCAGTAGGCGCTAAAACTAAAGGAAAAGCTAGAGGTCGACCCAAGAGGTGGGTAGATGAATCCACTTCTGTCATGTCTCTCAACACTCTGGGTTTGAATGAAACATTTCGATAAGCATCAACATTTTTTCTTAGAGTGATTTCATCCTCCGCTCCTCCATCTATGTAGTCAAAAACTCCAGCAGGTAGACGCCGTTTAGCCAAACTTCTTAAATCGTCAACATTCGCAACTTTACGCAAAAGTCGTTTTGTTCGATTGAGTTCAAACTTTCGGAACCTTACGACAGAACGAATACTCCTCAAAAATGACATTGTAAACCAATCAATTACGAATCAATCTTAGAATCGAGTTTGGCCACCCTGGCCTTATGGCGTCCACCTTCAAATTCTTCTTCTAACCATGCTTTCAATGCTTCAACTGCAACGGCAGGATCTATAAGTCGCTCCCCGAAACAAAGAACATTGGCGTTGTTGTGTGCCTTAGCCCATCTCGCAGTTTCTGCATCATTGACTGTCGCTGCTCTGATTCCCGAGATCTTGTTCGCTGCTATTCCTATACCGATCCCGGATCCGCAAACTGCGACTCCCAAATCCGCCGAACCCTCCGCGACAGTCGTGCCAATTGCAAATCCATAGTCAGGGTAGTCAACTCTTTCTGTCGAGTCAGTTCCACAGTCAATTACTTCATGACCCATATCATTCAATTCATTTTTTAAACGTTCTTTAAGTTCATATCCTGCATGATCACAACCGATTGCTATTACTTTCATAACAATAGACTAGCCTTCTTCAAGTTGAAGACCTGCAGCAATTAGATCTTCAACTCGTATTGCTCCTTCACGCAGAATCTCCGCTGATTCACCTAAAAGGCTTAAAACAGTTGAGGGTTTACCTTTACACAAACCCCCATCCACCACCAACAAATTTTCACCCAATTCAGATGCTGCTTCTTTAGCGTCTTCTGGTGTTGACAAACCAGAAAGATTCGCTGAAGTGACAGCTAAAGGACCCGTCTCAGCCGTTAAGGACCTTATGAAAGCATGATCGGGACATCTAACTCCTATTGAATTTTCATCACCGCCCAGGAAATAACTCAAATGCTGAGCTCTTTCAACTACGACGGTCATAGGTCCTGGCCAAAAATTTTGGGACAAAAGTTCCAACTCAACCGAAGGGACTACAAGATCGAATACATGAGAGATTTCGGAAACTAAAACAGCGCATGCTTGATCACTTATACGCTTTTTCCGATGGAAAATCTCATCAACCGCATTTTTGTTAGTAGGAATAGCCGCTATGCCGTAAACAGTATCGGTAGGAAGCAACACTAATTTTCCATCATTTAATGTCTTGGTTGCCGCAGAAACTGCTTCCTCAAAATCTGAATCCAAGTCTAAAAACTTATTCATAATGGTTTTCTAGCCACCAAGACTCGCTCTCGTTCGGTTAAATCCAGCCTTAGCTGAACTCCCTTATAACCCAAATCCAAAGCTTCTTGAACTATCTCGCCAGACTGCTTGGGTGACATTTCTAAAAACAATGTGCCTTCTGAAGCTAGCCATTTGATTGAATTCTTTAACAGGAAACTTAGATCCTCTGTTCCCAGCGGACCTGCTCTTAAAGAAGAAGAAGGTTCCCAGTCCCTGACTTCTGGAGGAAGCTCCTCATCGTCACCTATATATGGAGGATTTGAAACAATTACGTCAAGCTTTCCTAAAAGCTCTTCTGGTAGTGCATCAAACCAAAACCCTTGAGTAATCGAAACCTTCTGACCTGCCATCCCTAAACCTGCGAGATTTGCACGGGTAACAGAAATGGCATCCTCGGATATATCACTGCACCATACGGACACACCTTCGACTTCCCTAGCAATAGAGAGACCTATTGCACCCGAACCACAACCCAAATCAGCAACATTTAAAACCGTTTCAACACCAAATTGAGCTTTTTTACTTTTACATTCTTCGATCACATATCCGACCATCACTTCAGTCTCTGGCCTAGGTATCAAAACCCGCCTATCAACAAATAAATCAAGCTCCCTGAACTGCCACCTTCCAAGCACATACTGCAAAGGTTCACCAGCTAACCTTCTCTCAATCAACCTGTTCAACCGATCCAACTGTGCGGGCTTGGCTTTTTCCCTGTAATCACTTTGTTCAGTAATTCCGGAAACTTCTTCTATCATCCACTTTGCTTCAAGTTCAGCATTATCTCCTTCAAGTTTGCTCACAGTTTCAGGTAATAATTCCTTCCAACTCACCGAAGCACCTTTACTAGACAATTCTGTTCCTACTATTTCCGTTCACTGATCGAAAGTTTGAGCCAGCTGTCGATCTCTTTCTGCAATCAGTAAAGCATCAACTAATTCATCAAGTTCACCTGCAAGGATCCTCTCAAGTCGATGGAGAGTCAAACCAATGCGGTGATCAGTGACCCGATTCTCTTTAAAATTATAAGTTCTTATTTTTTCAGATCTACCCCCACCTCCTACTTGGTCTCGTCTAGCCGACGCAGCTTCTGACTGCTGACGCTCCTGCTCAACCTGAAGCAACCTGGCTCTTAAAACCCGCAAAGCCTTTGTTTTATTCTGGAGTTGACTTTTCTCGTCTTGCATAGTCACAACCAAACCGGTTGGCAAATGGGTAATACGAACGGCAGAATCCGTAGTGTTCACAGATTGCCCACCGGGACCCGATGATCTGTATACGTCAACTTGCAAATCTTTTTCCTCTATAGCTATCTCTACTTCGTCAGCTTCTGGAAGAACAGTCACAGTAGCTGACGAAGTATGGACGCGACCCTGAGATTCAGTAACAGGAACTCTTTGCACACGGTGAACACCACCTTCATGTTTTAAATGAGTCCACGCAGTTTCACCGCGAATGAGAAAAACTACCTCTGTAAATCCACCCATATCCGATTCTCTACTCTCAAGAGGTTCGATAATCCATCCTTTTGCTGTAGCGAGAGCGACATACATGTCACGTAGATCACGTGCAAAAAGATTAGCTTCTTCTCCACCTTCCGCACCTCTGATTTCTACGATTACTGTCCTTCCATCATTTGGATCTTGAGGCAACAAATAAATTCGTAATTCAGTCTCTAATTCTGAAATTTCATCTTTTAATTTACTTATCTCCTCTTGAAGGTGATCACGCTCTTCGCCCTCGGTGACTTCCATAAGCTCTTTTGCTGTATCAAGATTTTCATATGCAGTTTGAAGAGGTTTTCCTGCAGAGAGGGCATTTACCAACTCCTTATGTCTGCGCCCAAGAGCTTCTAATAACTTTGAGTCAGAAACTACTTCAGGATCAGCTAGACGCCTCTCAACATCTTCAAACTCAGAAATTAAAGCTTTTACTTGATCAATCATTAGCTCAGGGTAGCGTTATGTGACTTACTGCAATGATGCAATCCATTTTTACACAAAAAAACGAACTAAACAGTTGATGTTTCCCATCCTCCAACAACCCCTCTGATTGTTAAAGGTATCTCCAAGTATTGCAGACTTTTTTCGAGAGGAACCAGAATGTCCTTATTGGGAAGTACAACCTCAACACGATCTGGTGATTCCAACAAAATCAAATCAGCAATAAATGGAATTAGACGAATATCAATGCCAACAGAAAAAATAAAGAGAACTTTTTCTCCTTTATCACCAATGCCTAGAGAGGCTGCAGGAGCTGCTTCTCGGAGCGATTTCCTTTCTATAGGTGGCTCAACGAAAAATAAGCTCTCTGCACCATACTTCTCGGGATTAGCTGCAGCATCTGCTCGAAGCCACCTTTCTCGTACGAGTCTGGAAAGTGGATGCATTGAAGATCTTGAATTTCTAGAAAGACGAACAATTTCTACAGCTGATGAAACAACTTCTGATAATGGTCTATCACTGCTGATTAACGAAGTTGCTTCGCGGTCAAGCTTTCCAACGCCCACTTGTACTTCGTCATCGACCACTCTCAGGACTTCAAGTCCCAGAATTTCTCCTGACCAAATCCCAAATTCATAAACTTTTTCCAATCCAAATTTCAAACACAGCTCTTCAAATTCGTGCGGTGGTGATTCAACAGGTTTTCTATCATCAAACGGAGCAGGTTCCACATGGCTTGCTTTTCCGTTTGAGAGAAAGAAAATACTAGGCGATGGTTTTAAGGCATTTGACCTTCTTTGTGAAATCTGAGCGTCTTGAAGATTTTCAAAATAAATCACCAAATGCAGGTTTTCATGTGCCGTTAGCTCTAAAAGAGAAGCACCAAGAACCTCTTCGGGAGTTTCCTTGTCCGCTAAAATCCACAAGTTCGAACTTCCCCGAAGCCCATTTCCAGAAGTATCAATCAAATCGTCAATTTCCTGACGACTCTCCTCGCTAATAATCTTTCGCAGTTTGCTCCGGTTGAGAGATAACCGTTGTTCTAGTTCCAAGGCAGTTGTCTTGCAAGAATTTTCTTTGAGTTCTCTTAGGAACCTTTTTTACGGCCTTTGCCGTATCTGCGTTCAAATCGTTCAACTCGACCGGCTGTATCAATAATTTGCATTTTGCCCGTGAAGAAAGGATGACTTGCAGCGGAAACTTCAACTTTAACTAATGGGTACTCAACACCATCAACAACTGTGGTTTCTGAAGTTTCAGCTGTCGAAGGAATTAAAAAAGTAGTTCCTTCACTCGTGTCTTGGAACGCCACCGTTCTATATTCAGGATGTATTTCAGATTTCATAGCAGTCCAGTCTGTTGTAAATATTTGATATTCACAACCTTCGTAAATTTAAGAAGCCTCCATCGAAGGACCTTTGGCAACTTCTGACAAAAATTCATCATTATTTGGAAAGGTTTTTAGTCGATCAATCAGTAACTCCAAACCTGCACCAGAACCGTTGTCGCTATCCGATGCCAAACCGTTCAAAACTCGTCTTAGTTTCCACACTTGATTCAATTGCTTACGATCAAATAAAAGTTCTTCGTGACGTGTTGAAGAGGCATTTACATCAATGGCGGGATAAACACGCCTTTCAGCGATCCTACGGTCTAATCGCAGTTCCATGTTTCCCGTTCCTTTGAATTCTTCGAAGATAACCTCGTCCATCTTGGAACCCGTTTCTACTAAAGCTGTAGCCAAAATAGTCAAAGAGCCACCCTCTTCAACATTTCTGGCGGCACCAAAAAACTTCTTTGGTGGATACAAGGCTCCGCTGTCAACGCCTCCTGACATTATTCGACCAGTCGCCGGAGCCGCTAAATTATATGCTCGAGCCAGTCTTGTAATTCCGTCAAGAATAATTACTACATCTTCACCATACTCAACAAGCCTTCGAGCTCTCTCTATGGTCACTTCAGCAATAGCAGTATGTTCTTCAGCTGGCCTGTCGAAAGTTGACGCCGCAACTTCACCATTTATCAACCATCTCTTCATATCTGTTACTTCTTCAGGTCTTTCATCAACCAGTAAAACAATTAATTTAACCTCAGGGTTATTTGTCTCGATTGACCTTGCTATCTGCTTCATGATTGTTGTCTTACCCGCTTTTGGAGGTGAAACAATAAGACCTCTTTGTCCTTTACCTATAGGTGACAGGAGGTCAACAATACGAGCGGTCATGTTGGAAGGATCATCAGCTAACTCGAGATTTAATCGTTCATCTGGAAAAAGAGGAGTTAGATCTTCAAAATTAGGACGCTTTGCTGCTTCTACAGGTGCTTTCCCATTTACAGTATCAAGTCGTAATAAAGCAGGATTTTTTTCACTTCTGTTTGCTGGTCTAGCTCCACCTACCAAATAGTCGCCACGGCGAAGATCAAATTCCCTAACTTGTTTTACCGAAACATAAGCATCTTGTTTTGAAGGACGGAACCCTGTTGTTCTTAGAAATCCATAACCTTCATTACGCAAATCCAAATAACCCTCTATCGCAACTGGTTCACCGTCCCAAGATTCATCCGGACCATCCGGACCTCTGCCACGGCGGCGGCGGCGGCGATTTCCAGGCTCTGTGTACTCCCCACTGCGCTTTTCACGGTTGTTGTTGCTCGAGTTCCTATTTTCAGAATCTTTGCCCGATGATGCTCTACTGCTTGCACCTTCTGATTCTTCTTTTACATCGGATTTACCAGAATCATCATCATTGCTTTCCTCTTCGGATTCTTCCTTGAGAGCAACCTCCCATTCAGCCAAAGGTTCTTCTTCAGTTCCTGCTGGATCCTGTTTAACAGAACCATGACTGTCTGTAGTTTGAGTGCCGCCAGAAGACAGTTCAAGAATCATCTCAACTATCTCGGCCTTTCTGGCACGAGAAGCAGGTTTACCGCCTAGAGCAGTTGCAATAGTAATAAGTTCATCTCGCCCTTTGGCTTCTAATGAATCGCTTTGTAACTCAGTCGAGTCCATAGTTAAACACCTCTGTGTCTGTGTAATTATGGGTTAAACCCCTCAAAAAATGGTCTAACACCGAATTGATTGCCGTTAAAACGAAATACGCTCTGGGTGCACAATCGTCCAACAATCAGACCTGATGAATGTCAATCAGGCCCTTAGCCGTAACGACACCTTGTACTGTATGCGGACTCAAAGTGGTCGACAACACCAAATGTATTTAAAAACCAGTTTTTAATTTTTTTTAGGAAATCTTTTCACTATTCAGCTAGGAGAGTCTTCATGAGTTCGTGACCTTTAACTAAAGGTAATTCTGAAACACCAGTTTCGGTGAAAACACCTCCGTCTGAATCTTTTTGTGAATCAAATAACAAATAAGGAACGGGGTCTGGCGTATGCGTTCGAAGTGTTAGAGGCGTCGCGTGATCAGGAAGCATCAGTAATCTCCATGGTCCCATCGAATCCAAGCCGGAAACTAAGTCACCTAGAATGCGAGCGTCCCAATTTTCGAGTGATTCAACCTTGGCTTCAACGTCGCCAGCATGACCAGCTTCATCGGTCGCCTCAACATGAATTATGAACAAATCTAAACCATCTTCGAGCTCTTTTAGGGCTATGTCTCTCTTGCCTTCATAATCCGTGTCATACCAGCCGGTTGCGCCTGGGATATCGCACACCTTCATGTCCGCCAGCTTTCCAATGCCTCTGACCAGATCAACTGCCGTAACTAAGCCTGCATTTACCCCATTAACCTCAAAAAAAGATGGAAGTTGTGGTTGAGTTCCCTGTCCCCACAACCATATGCCCGTTGCATCTAAACCTGATTGCGACAGTATTTCCTCGGATGCACGCATCAGATCTGAGATATCTTCACCAGATGACCCAGAAGGCAACACCACCTGACTACCTGTTAAATCATGGGGAGGAACACAATCAGCGTCAGCAAAATATCTAGGTGCAATCATTGCATGACGAAAACTCACACCCGGCAAAAAATAAATCCCTTCATCAGGTTTACCTAATTTTTTGTCTATCTCAGCAATGACTTCTGCAGCTTCATCTGAAGAAGGATTACCGCCCGCGTAATCAACCATTACACCATCAACTATTTTCACCAAATTGCATCTAAAAGCTGTTTGATCTGATCGCAATTTTACTCCCAGAGCAGCAACTTCAATTGGAGCACGGCCTGTATGGTACTGACTTGGGTCATAACCAAAGATTGACATGTTGCCCACGTCGCTCCCTGGTGGCATACCACTCGGAATGACTTCCGCGCGACCTAAAGTGCTTCTCACAGCAAGCGCGTCAAGATTTGGCATGCTGGCAACCTCTAGAGGAGTCTTACCACCAAGTTCTGGAACAGGTAAATCGGCACAACCATCTGGTACGCAAATTACGTATTTCATAATTTTCTCATCAAAAAAATAACTTTTATCATGTCACCTGTTTTCCTGAATCTATTCTGGAACAACTCTTCACATGATCTTTCACTATTTCTAAATTATTTGGCAATCGAGTTAGAAACTCTGGACGCTCATGCAAATCGGCCAGTCGATCAGGAAGAGGTGGACAATAGCCAAGAGCCCGTTCAACCGCTTGAGGAAATTTAGCTGGATGTGCTGTAGCAAGACAAACAATTGGAACTTCTGGGTCGTTTTTTTTGTCTCGATGGGAGCGTGCAGCCAAAACTCCTATAGATGAATGCGGATCAAGAACTATCCCTGATTTTTCTGATTCTGTGGAAATGCAATTAACTACTTCTTCGTCATCGAAACTGTAACCTTTCCATGCATTGGAAAACTTTGCCTCCACATCGGGACCCACATCTATATTCCCGTTTGAACGAAACTTTTCAAAAAGACTATTCACCTCTTCACCTTTTCTTCCTAGAAGTTCAAAAATGAGCCTTTCTAAATTCGATGAGATCTGTATATCCATACTCGGTGAAAGAGTTGGGATAACTTCACTGATCTCCATTCCACCTGTGTTGAAAAACTGTGTGAGAATATCGTTTTTATTGCTTGCAACTAGCAGCCTTGGAATATTCAAACCACAATTTCGTGCCGCGTGACCAGCAAATACATTTCCGAAATTTCCAGTTGGCACCGAAAAAATTACTGGCTGTTCATAAGAACCGAGTTTTTCAGAAGCAACCACATAGTAAACAATTTGAGCCATCACCCTCGCCCAGTTAATTGAGTTAACAGCACCTAGTTTCAAACTATTTCTGTACTCGAGATCATTGAACATCGCTTTAACCAAATCTTGACAGTCATCAAAGGTTCCTTCAATGGCAACGTTGTGAACATTGAAAGAATCAACAGTAGTCATCTGTTTTCGTTGCACATCAGAAACTCTGTCCGCCGGGTGGAGAATAACTATGTCCAAATTCTGTCTATCCTTGCAGGCTTCAATCGCTGCTGAACCTGTATCTCCAGAAGTTGCTCCCACGATTGTCAGATGCTCTCCCCTGGTGCTTAATTCGTGATCGAATAGTCTTCCCACTAACTGCAAAGCAACATCTTTAAAAGCAAGGGTCGGTCCGTGAAATAACTCCATCAAGAAAATTTGATCATCTAACTCAATCAAAGGAACCACTTCTTGGGCATCAAATGAACTATAAGCATCGTGAATAATTTGCTTGAGTATTTGTTCATCGAGACTTCCCTCGGTAAACAAGCTCATTACTTCGAAAGCAGTTTCCAGATAGTCGCCACTTCCCGAACTCTGCAATGATGGCCATTCATACGGAACGTACAAACCTCCATCATCTGCTAAGCCTGTCAACAAAGCTTCACTAAAGGTTTTTTCTGGTGCTAAACCTCTTGTGCTTACATACCTCACTTACACCCCTTGACTTAATCGATTCCGATAACCCTTAGGACGGTTCCTATGTTTCTAACAATTTTCAATTTGTCCAAAGCACCTATTGCAGCTTGGAAACTACTCTCAAGTGCCTTATGAGTAATAAAGATAAGCCTTGCTTCACTTTCGAGACCTTCTTGCTCCATTGACTGTATCGACACATTCTGCTCCCCCAGAACAGCTGCTACTTGTGCCAAAACACCAGGTTGGTCTTCTACCTCTACTTCAAAAAAATACTGAGTCTCCAAATCAGCGATTGGTGAAATATTTATAGAAGTGAAATCTCCAATTGAAGCTGCACTAGATCTTTTTATATTGCAGGAAGCATCAATCAAGTCTCCCAACACGGCTGAAGCCGTGGGTGGACCCCCAGCGCCTCTGCCATAGAACATCAGCTCCCCTACTGAATCTCCTTCAACAAAAATCGCATTGAAACTCTCCTGAACATTAGCCAATGGATGGGTTAACGGGACCATGCTGGGATGCACGCGAACACATAGAGACTCTGCACCGTTACTCTCTTGCTTTTCCACTATTGCCAACAGCTTTATACAGTGACCCAAACGGTGAGCGAATTCTATATCTTCAGGGGTTATCTCTGTAATGCCTTCCACATACACGTCATCGGAATTAACACGACCTCCAAATGCGAGACTTGCAATTATTGCAGCTTTGGCTGCCGCGTCATGACCTCCGACATCTGCTGTTGGGTCACTTTCTGCATAACCGAGCTTTTGGGCTTCTTCAAGAGCATCTGCAAATGACATTCCCTCTTTGGTCATTTTTGTAAGAATAAAATTTGTTGTCCCGTTCACTATCCCCATAACTCTGGTAATCGGTTCTCCTGCTAAAGATTCACGTAATGGACGAATGATAGGTATTCCACCTGCCACAGCAGCTTCAAACAAAAGATCAACACCTGACTGGTCTGCTAATGCATACAACTCTTCTCCATGTGCAGCTAAAAGTTCTTTGTTCGCTGTAACTACAGGTTTTCCCAACTCAAGTGCTTTGGAGATCAATTCTCTGGAAGGGTCAATACCCCCCATTACCTCAACAACAACATCAACGTCAGCACTTTCAACGACCTGTTTCGGATCGTCAGTAAATAGAGTCGGGTCAATCGGCGCAGTGCGAGATTTAGAGACATCACGTACAGACACCATGGCGACATCAATCACCAATCCTGTACGTTGAGAAATCACCTCTCTCTGTTCATGAATTAACTCGAGGAGAGAAGTTCCTACTGTTCCGCAACCTAAAAGCCCAATATTGACATTAACTTGTTCCATACTCATACGGTACTTGCCAGAAGACCGTAGTCAGGTATTGTTTTTAACTTCTTTTATATGTTAAATGTCACGTCTAATTAAATCTTCATATGATTCACGAGCTACGACCATTCGTGGTGACCCATCAGACACAAAAACTACTGCTGGTCTGAGCACCTGATTGTAATTTGAGCCCATCGAATAACCGTAAGCACCTGTCACAGGGGTTGCGAGAATATCTCCAACTACTAGGTCATCAGGCACCCATGCTTCTTTGATTAGAACATCTCCGGATTCACAGTGTTTTCCTACAAGACGTACAACATTTTGACGTGTTGCTTGATTCGCGCGCGGCAAAAAAGTTTCATAACCGGAACCATAAAGAACCGGTCTTGGATTATCGCTCATCCCTCCGTCAACTGAAACATAGGTTCTGTAGTCGGGAACTTCCTTTATTGTTCCAACCGTATAAAGGGTTACAGCGGCGCTAGCAACTATGGACCTGCCAGGCTCTGAACTAACCAAAGACTTGACCCCAGCTTTTTTGCAAGCATCAAGAATAGCTTCTGCCCAATCTTTTATGGAAGGAGCAGCTTCACCTTCAACGTAGGGAACTCCCAGACCTCCGCCAACAGACAATTCAGGGAAATCAAAAGGAGCGGCAAATTCGGCTAAAACCCCAACAGCTTTTGCAAATGGTTCAACATCGAAAACCTGACTGCCTATATGGGCATGTAGTCCAAACAACTCTAGATGAGGCGATCTTCTAACCCTTTCAACAGCCTCTGCAGCTAAACCAGATTTAACTGTAAAGCCAAATTTCGAATCCTCTTGACCTGTGGACACAAATTCGTGGGTATGAGCTTCAACACCAGGTGTAACTCTTAGAAGAATTTTGGCTGATACACCCGAATCAGCGCACAATTGATCTAATCGGTCAAGTTCATTGAAAGAATCAACTACGATGCGACCTACACCTTCTCTGAGTGCCATGTTGAGCTCTTCAAGACTTTTGTTATTTCCATGCATAACTATTCGCTCGCCGGGAACATCAGCTCTTCGTGCTATGAATAACTCACCACCAGTTGCAACATCAAGATTCATCCCCTCCTGATAAGCGAGTCTTGCCATTTCAGTGCAAAGAAAAGCTTTTGTGGCATAGGCGACATTCCCATCGAATGCCTCAACCGCTTCACGGCATCTCGATCGCAAATGAATTTCATCGTAAACAAAAAGTGGTGTTCCGAATTCTTTCGCTAGTTCCACTAGATCGCATCCACCTATAAGAGTGCGTTCTCCTGACGAGATATCTGTGTTATCTGGCAAAAGTCCACGAATAATCGGGCCTGCCATCATCGATCTCCTTCTTCGTCTTGAATTTCATCACGCCACATTTCTTCAGGTGCACTTACCCCAAGTAAATGCATTCCAACTTCCAATCCAATTAAAGCAGCTTGCATTAAAACAAATCGTGCTTGCGTCAAAGAAGGCTCTACATCGTCACCAAGAACACGACAATCATGGTAAAAACCGTGAAGATCACCAGCGAAATCGCGTAGCCATGTTGTTATTTGATGAGGAGCCAACTCACGAGTGGCCCGTGCAACAATGTCTGGCAACTCATGCAATGATCTAATTAGTGACAATTCCCTGTGATGTTGAAGTTGTGACAAGTCAACTGCTGAAAGAGGAATGGGTGCAAAGCCAACTTGGTCGGCTTTTTTCATCATTGAACGAATCCGAGCATAAGCATATTGGACATAAAAAACAGGATTCTCATTTGCTCTTCTTGAAACCAAATCCAAATCAAATGTTTGTGTCGTGTCTATTGATTGCAACAAATAAGTGAAACGTGCCGCATCAGGACCTACTTCTTTCACTACTTCAGAAAGTTCGACGATGTCACCAGTTCTTTTAGAGAGTTTTACCTCTTCCCCTGAGCGCTGAAGATTTACCATCTGGGTGACTTCTACATCCAGTCTTGCAGGATCATGACCTAACGACTCAACCGCTGCTTTCATTCGTGTGATATATCCATGATGATCGGCACCCCAAACATTTACGAGGCGCTCAGCTCTAACTAGCTTGTCGAGATGATACGCAACATCTGGCAACAAATATGTGTATTCTCCATCTGATTTAACTAGAACTCGGTCTTTATCATCACCGTATTCTGTACTTTTCAGCCAAACAGCACCATCTTTGTGATAAGAAGCATTTGCCTCCCCTAACATTGTGAGAGTCTCTTCAATCGCTCCGGACTCAACCATCGAAGTTTCGCTAAACCATGAGTCGAATTCTATGTTTAGATCACTTAATACTTCTTTATGAGCATCAAGGGCTCTTTGCTTTCCCCAAACAAAAGGATCATCATCTTCGGAAATTTCATCAGCCCATTCCTTTATATAAGCACCGTGATATCCATCTTCTGGGATATCTCTTCCGGAAACACAAGCTGCTAAAGAAGAAGCAAACAAATCCATCTGGGTACCTCGGTCATTTACATAAAACTCTCTAGAGACCGAATATCCTGACCTTTCCAAAAGTCTGGCAACTGAATCGCCGTAACAAGCTCCCCTTCCATGTCCAGCATGCAAAGGTCCGGTCGGATTAGCGCTTACAAATTCAACAATTACTTTCCTGCCTTCGCCTTCTTCCAAACGCGCCCAATTCTCTGAACCAGCATTCACCACTTGAACCAAAACATCGTGAAGCCAAGATTTGTTTAAATAAAAATTTATAAATCCAGGTCCTGCAACTTCAATTTCAGAAATACCTTCTAAAGAAAGCTCCTCTAAGACTCTTTTAAATTCGTTTGCTAAATCGCGTGGATTTGATCCTGCTTTTTTGGCTGCGGCTAAAGCAATATTTGTTGACCAGTCTCCGTGTTCGCTATTTGCGGGTCTTTCTAGATGGATCTCACCTGACATCTCAAGATCCAAACTTGACAACGCTTCCTGTATCAGATTCTTAATACTTTCGCGAACGTCCATTATGATCTCCGATGAAATTTTACAACGCCTTTAGGCGTTATAGGTCCCCAAAGATATTACAGGACATAAGTCTGTCTGGCGAAAGACTTTATTTAAAGAACTATTTTTCAGTTGGGTAAAAATATAGAAGCTTTTTAAGCTCTTGAGCCTTCAAACGTTGCCGTTCCAAAAGCTCCAAGTTTGGCTTCGCCACTAATCTGGTCGCCGTCAATTGTCGCTGTTGCTTCAATTGTTATCGGCATTGGTTGTGTCATGTTTACTGTCCACGAAAGGTTATCTCCGTCTACAGTGCCATTTTCTAGTTCCATGCTCCCCTGCGGACCTGACATGCTACCCGTAAGGGTATTTCCATCAGAAGCAAGTTCAAGAGTTCCTGCTTGAGCCCCCATAGGACTGTTAAGTGTTACATTCCACGTACCGTCAGCACTCAATTTTTTTCCTCCATTAGCTAATTGTCTGCTTTCACGCATAAACGTAGATCAAAAACTCTATTTATTCACATACGGGATCAACTTTATTTTTCAGATCAACTATCTGTATTCGTTGCACTTCTTTCACTCTCAGAAACGACATCATCTCTTGTCACGATTACTAATGCAAAAATGACGGCACCGCCTCCTATTACCTGTAGGAGTGAAATGTTCTGATCAAGAAAGATCCAAGCACCCCCTGCAGATAGGACTGGAATAGCCAGCATTAGTAGACCCGCGAGACTCAATGAAACGTGTAAATGAGCCCAATTCATCAGGAAATGGCCACTTCCCGGAACCGCCAACAAAACCAGTATCCAAAGAAACTCATTTTGAGTAAGGTCTGGAAAACCTGACGTTGAGCTTTGAAAAATAATTAGAAAGGGAAGCAAACCTATTGAGCCTATAAACATCGCCAAAGTCTGCAAAGTGAAAGTATCGATGTGAGCTCGAACTGATTTGACTGCAACAAAATAGGCAGAAAATAAAATCATCGCAATTAAAGCAAGCAGATCTCCTACAGGACTCCATGAAACATCGCTGCTTGAGCCTAAAACAACTACAGCAACTCCCCCGGTTGCGAAGATAGAAATTCCTATCAATCTCTTTGTTATAACTTCTCCAAATTTTCCACCTGCGACGATTATCAAAACAATTGGTTGTAGAGCACCGATAATTGTCGCGTTTGCGACTGTAGTGATATTCAAAGCTGAAAAAAATACTGCTATCTCAGCACAAAAAAGCACTGCTACAGGAAATGCAAGTTTTATTTGTGGCCAACTTAACCTTTTACCTACAGAAAAAAAGATCACACCGTAAACAATTGCTCCCAAAAATTGTCTCCAGAATGCTATTTCTATACCTGACAGATCAAGACGAGCGACGATCACATTCCCAGCCGACCAACAAACAACTGCGGAAACTGCAGCTAAACGCCCCAAGTGAGTAAAAGTCATTGAAGAAACTCTCATCATTGAACAATAGAACTGATTTAGATCCGAATTAGGAGCTTTTTGAAATAATTTCCGAATTAACTCCTGTCAGTTAATCAAAAGTTCATTTCGCTGAAAGTGGTATCTGTGGGTTTTATTTACTAGTGTTTGCTTAAGTTTCGCTATAAGTGTTTATAGCTTCAAAATTCAAAATTGGAGATTTGAATGAAAATAATGAAAAAAGTAGCCGTAGTACTAGCCCTTGCACTTTTGGTTACCTCTTGTGGAAGTGATGAATCAGAACAATCAGGTGAAGAATGGCCTGACAAAATTGTCTTCGGTTTTGTGCCGAGCCAAGAGCAAGAGAGCTTGCAAGACAACATTCAACCGATGATGGACCACCTCACCGAGAAACTCGGAATAAAAGTTGAGGGTATTGTCACAACTGATTTCGTCGGACTTGGTGTAGCTATGGGAACCGGGGAAGCAGATCTAGGAGCATTCGGTCCTGCTGGTTTCGTTATGGCACAAAAAGAGTTTGGAAATATGAGTGTGATGGCACAAGCGATTCGATACGGGGCTCCAACCTATCATGGTCAATGGATGACCAATGATTCCAGTATCTGCAACCCAGGCACACTCAAATCTGGAACAGCTCTGATAAACACCGATGATGGAATCGAACAAGTCGATGCATTAGATTCAGTTGCGCTACAAATAGGAATTTACTTTGGTGATTCAGGCAAGGCTCAGGGAGAATCTGTGGATGCAGGAACCGTCTCCCCTGGAATGTCTTGTACGGCAGATTTGAGCAATGTAGTTGGCAAGACTGTCGCATTTACGAATGAAAGTTCTACTTCTGGGTACCAATACCCAACTTTGCAATTGCGAAATACCGGAATCAGTGACGACCAGTATGAAAAGGTTTTTGCAGGTGGACATGATGGCTCTGTAGCTGCTGTTTACAATGGAGATGCAGACTTTGGTGTTGCCTACGATGACGCTCGTCGGACAATGAGGAAAACAAATCCAGACGTAGGTGAAAAAGTGATCGTGTTTAACCTCACTTCAGAGATTCCAAATGATGTAGTCGCTGTAAGAACTGATCTGCCTGACAGCTTGAAAGGCGCCATCTACTACAACATGGATGCCTACCTTAAAACTGAAGAAGGTGAAGCAGTTTCTGATGAAGTGTTCGGATGGACTGATATGCAAGTAGCGAAAGATTCAGACTTTGACATAGTTCGTGAAGCAAACGAAAAACTAGGAGTCAACGACTAATAAAAGTTTGGGATCTTTGAGATCCTCAAAAATTAGGACAACGCGTGATAAAAATCGAACGTGTCTCGGTTACCTATCCAGGTGGCGTTGAGGCTCTGAGAGACGTAGACCTCGAAATAGAAGATGGTGAGTTTGTTGTAATCGTTGGGCTGTCTGGAGCAGGAAAATCGACCCTGCTTCGGGTGCTCAATGGACTCGTTCCTGCCACTTCAGGGTCAATTCTTGTTGACGGAACTGAGGTCGTAAACGCTAACTCCCAGACATTAAGACAAGTACGTTCTAAAACAGGAATGATTTTCCAGACATTCAATCTTGTGAACAGAACCAATGTTCTAAATAACGTTCTAATGGGGAGACTCGCAAATGTTCCTTCATGGCGTTCGACACTGGGTTTGTGGCCCGCTGAGGACAAAGAAATAGCAATGCTCGCCTTGGAGAGAGTTGGGATAATAGACAAAACATATGTTCGGGCTTCAAACCTGTCAGGCGGGCAACAACAAAGAGTCGGTATAGCTAGAGCTTTAGCGCAGGAGCCTTCTCTCATGCTTGCAGATGAACCTGTGGCAGCACTTGATCCTGTTACAAGCCGGCATGTAATGGGAGATTTGCAGAAAATTAACCAGGACTTAGGTATAACAACTCTTGTGAACCTCCATTTTTTAGATTTGGCCAAAGAATACGGTAAACGTCTGATCGGCTTGCGTGACGGCATTTTGGTGTACGACGGAGACATAAACGATGTCACCGATGAAACCTTTAAAGAAATCTACGGAAGAGCTATAACCGCAGAAGATCTTCATGCGATGAATGAAGAACCTCCAGAAAACATCGGCAATGGTAAATGAATGACGACCCAAAGATTCCTATAAGACCAACAAAACCGAAGCCGCGTGCACGATCCTTTGTTATTGCACTTGTGCTTTTGGGGTTAACTTTCTGGGCTGCGATAAAAGTTTCATTCAACCTCTCAACATTTTGGGAGGTCTGGTCGAATCCTATATGGGCTAAATTTTGGCCTATTCCTTGGGACTGGGTTCTCACAAAAGAGAATACATTTGATCCTTTAATTGAAACTTTACAAATCGCCGTAGCTTCAACTCTCGTAGGATGTTTACTGGCTCTTCCGGTTAGCTTTGCGATGTCATCTCTGACTACTCCCAACAAGGTGGTCTACTTTTTTAGTAGATCAATAATGAATTTGGTACGTGCTGTGCCAGACCTTTTCTGGGCAAAATTGCTTGTCACTGCAATAGGAATCGGAGCCTTTGCAGGCGCTTGGTCACTCACAATTTTCTCTCTGGCGGTTATGGTAAAACTTTTTAGCGAAACGGTAGATGCCGCAGATCCAAAACCGCTTGAAGCCGCCCGCTCTTCAGGGGCAAAACACCTTCCTGCAGTAAGAACAGGTGTTTTGCCAACCGTATTCCCTTCTTACGTGGCTTACTCTCTGTACATTTTCGAACTTAATATCAGAGCTTCAGTTGTCCTTGGTCTTGTAGGAGCTGGTGGTGTAGGAAGAGTCATCGAAACTCAACGTCAATTCTTTCGCTTTGATCGAATTCTAGGTTTACTGGTAATAATTTTTGTAATTGTGTGGATCATTGAACAGATCAGCGTCTCACTGAGAAAGCGGCTTGTTTGATATGCAAAACCTTTCAGAAACCCAAGCTACAGTCGAGAGACCTCTTCCTCCGAAGACTTTTCATCTTTGGTTGATAGCAGTCCCGCTCTTAGTCGCAATCGTTTGGTCCGTAACGGGACTCAACATAACGCTCTCGCGTCTTCTTGATGCACCAGGTGATGCTTGGACTATTTTAAGACAAATGATTCCACCAGCTTTTGGTGAGGTTTATGAACGTGGTGCAGTCGGAAAAGTGTTCGAGTCTGTATATATAGCTTGGATCGGAACAATTATTGGAGCTTTAATTTCACTTCCTTTAGCGTTTCTCGCCGCCCATAACGTGGCGCCAATATGGATTAGATCCCCAATACGACAGTTATTTAACGCAATCAGAGCCGTACCGGAATTAATACTTGCTGTTGTTCTCATTCCTGTCACAGGACTAGGAGCATGGGCAGGAACTCTCGCAATTGGATTACATTCGATCGGCACTCTTGGAAAATGGGCTTGTGAATCAATTGAAGATATTGATGATGGTCCAGTGGAAGCAACAAAAGCGTGTGGAGGCAAATGGGTTAACGGCATGAGATGGGGCGTTCTTCCTCAAGTAATGCCTATAGTGAGTTCTTACTGGTTGTTTAGATTTGAAATAAATGTGAGAGCTTCAGCCGTTCTTGGCATGATCGGTGCAGGAGGTGTTGGATCAGAATTAGTTTCGCAGCTCTCATTCAGAAACTTTCCCGCAGCAAGTGCAGTTTTGCTAATGACGATGGCAGTCGTTCTTACGATAGATACAATCTCGGCCGCGGTGAGACGCAGAATAATTAAAGGGGCAGAAATTGATGAGGAGTCTAAAAACCTTGAAGCCATTGCTGACCTGACAGGGATTAGAGCATAAATAGATTACTTGTGTTTGAATTTATACTTTTAAATTCTGCTGACTAACCTTTTGTTATGACAGATACTGTTGTTGGAATTGATATTGGTGGCACTTCGGTGAGAGCAGTAGCACTGGATCTCGAAAACAACGAAGTGAAAGATCAACTAACTGCAAGCAGCAGTGATAACGGTCCTGAGCTAATTCGAATATTGAGCTCTGTAGTTAAAGAACTAGAAAAGAGGTCAAAAAACGACTTCTCAGCAATTGGTCTCGGTGTAGCAGGATTAGCGAACAAATCTGGAGTAGTCAGATACTCTCCAAATCTTCCAAATCTTATTGAATTCCCAATTGGTCATGAACTGGAAAAAAAGCTTGGAATTCGCGTGTCCGTTGGAAATGATGCCACAGTTGCAACAATCGCGGAATGGAAAATCGGAGCAGGAAGAACTAGCGACAACTTCGTCTTAGCAACTTTAGGCACTGGAATCGGAACAGGTTTTGTAGTTGACGGTCATCTATTACTTGGTAGTAGTGGCTTTGCAGGAGAGGCGGGACACATGACTATTGATGCAAATGGTCCAGTTCACGTGACAGGTCAAAAAGGCCCTTGGGAGTACTACGCCTCAGGCAATGCTCTAAACCGTATCGTTCAAAAAGAGGCGGCGGAGGGAAATTTCAATTGGGCTGTTGAAGAAGCGGGTAGTTGGGAAGGGGTCACAAGCCACCATCTTTCTTCAGCGGTAAAAAATCAGGAACCTGACTCCTTGAGAATTTTAGATTAT
>CEUZ01083510.1_pt1 | contig 22224 bp, 20 predicted proteins | sample 361511 | NCBI WGS metagenome assembly CEUZ01 (sample SAMEA2622822, study PRJEB7988) | marine metagenome | biome: marine biome (ENVO:00000447); feature: surface water layer (ENVO:00002042); material: "saline water (ENVO:00002010), including plankton (ENVO:xxxxxxxx)" | depth 5 m | reverse complement strand
CTAGAGCTATAACAAGTGCAGGTCCTTTTGTATTTCTTTGTTTAAATTTACCCCACTCAGGAAATAAAGGTTGTTTTAATTTTTGCTTTATAATTTTTAACCATTTTTCTTCTTTAGGACCCAGAAAAAATACTGCTTTTCTATTTTTATTTTCAAAATATTTAGCTACGTTTATAAAATTTTGTAAATCCCAGCATTTTCTAGTATCGCCAGCTCCAGGGGCAAAACCTATATAGTTATTAGAATTTGGTAATGCAGCTTTAGCAAGATCTCTGTATTTTTTTTCAAGAGGTAAAGGTGGTGGTGGTACTGTGATTGTTTCTCCATATGCAATTTCTGATAATTGAACTAATCTTTGAGACAAATTTAATTCACGTTTAAAATTTGATGGAGGTTTTATATCAGAAAGAAAAAAGCTTGCACAACCTGAAAGAAAATAATCATGTTTAATAGTTCTTACAATTAATGATGTTAAAAAATGAGTTTGCGTATCAATTAATAAATCAAATTTTCTTTTATTTAATGGTGGGTAAAAAAAATTTTTTAAATCTCTTATTCTTTCTGAAAATTTAGCTTCGTTTACTCCAATAAAACCAATTTCTGCTTCTTCAATAACTTCATTAAGTAAACCTTTTACAAGGGGAGCAAGAGATCGTTTGAATTCACTTTTATGAGTTCCAGCTATCCATGTTATTTTAGCTTGGGGAAAAACTTGTCTTAATGATCTTATAAAAGGAAGTTTAATTAAACCATCGCCAACAAAATCCAAACCAACATATACGCCTATAGATAAGGGTTTTATTTTTATATTATTCTTTTGTAACATACATATATGAAAAAAGATTATTTTATACTTTTTATACTGATATTTTACCTATTTTTTCAATTTTCAACACTTGATTATGGTTTCAAAATAAACAATTTTAGCTACTTCAAAAACACCTCTATCAATGAAACATTTATAAAAGATTTTACTGAAAAAAAAAAAATTAAAAACAAAGAAAATGTTAAAAATGAGAATAATAAATGGGAATACAGATATAAATTATATAGCGTTAATGCTGATGAAATGATACCAATAATGAGTTTATCAAAAATCAATATAGTAAAAAAAGAATTTGATCCACAAGTATACAAATACGGCGGTGCTTTTATATACCCTTTAGGTTTTTACTATTATTTTTTAACAAAAATTAATTTTCTAGAGAATATAAATAGCCAATCGTTGATAAGTAATGAAAATTTAATTGATGATATTTATTTCAATGGAAGACTTTTTATTCTTTTATCTTTTATATTTTCAGCATTTGTTCTTTACAAATGTTTAAATTTAATTACAAAAAAAAATTTTTCATTATTACTAACAACAATATATTTATTTGTTCCTTCATCAATTATGTATTCTCAGATTATAAAACCAAATTGGTACGCGTTGTTATGGTTTAATATCGCAATTTATTTTATTTTGAAATATTTTATTAAAAAAAATAATAAAAAAAATTTACTAATTGCTTCTATTTTTTTTGGCTTGACCATGGGTTCTAGTATTTTATACGCACCAGCAATTTTTCTTATCTTTGTATTAATTTTCAATTATTCAAAAAAAAATACTAATAATTATTTTTTCTTTATAATCTTCGCCACTTTATCGATTTTTTTTATCACTAACCCATATATTTTATTAAATTTAGGCAACTTTATTAATGAATCTAGTGGGGAATATACTTGGGTTTTAAAAGGTATTAAATTAAATAACATAATTCCTTTTTTTTACAATTCATTCATACAAGGGTTTGGGTTTATAATTACCTTGTCATTGATTTATTATCTATTAAAAAAACCAAAAAAAAAGTTTGAAAGAAATGTATCTTTATTTATTTTTTTGTTAATTTTATTTGGTGCTATTATTTCAAGTTTTGAAATTTGGCATATCCAATTCAGATATATCCCATATATATTACCAATAACTTTAATATTTCTTGGATATTATATAAAAAACGAAAAATTCTTAATTTTAATTCTTATAGGAACTTTTTTACAATCCCTGCCATTAAAATTAGCTTATTACGACGAAAATAATTTAAATTACTCTACTAGAATAAATTCTGCAAATTGGATTAATGAAAATATAATAAAAAAAAATAAATCAATTTGTAAAAAGGAATTTAGCCCATTTGATTTTCCACCAATAAATTTTAATAAGGTTTTAATTAAAAAAAAATGCAATTATGAAATACATGTTTTAAGACAGCCAAAGAAAATAAATATTTACAAACAAAGACGTTTAGTTAAAAAATTTGAACCAAGGTATCAATTTAGTTATATTCCATTAGTATTTAGCCATATAAATCCTTTGATAATAATTTTAGAAAACTCTTATGAATAATATAATAAGAAATGTTTAATAAAAATAATTTGAAATGCGTGATTTAACTTTAATCATTCCTACAAAAAAAGAGGCTGAATCTTTGCCTTCTTTTCTAAAAGAAATTAAAGATTATAAATGTAAAAAATTTATTATTTTACAAAAAGAAGATTTAGAAACAAAAAAAGCAATTAAAGATATAAAAAATATTAGAATTATTGAACAAATTAACAATGGTTATGGCAATGCTTTAATTGAGGGCATTAACTCTGTAAAGACAAAATATTGTTGCATTATAAATGCTGACGGCGCTATGGACCCAGGGTATTTAGATAAAATGAGAAAATTATGTAAAAATAAAGATCTTGTTTTTGCATCTAGATATCAAAAGCCTGGAGGAGGTAGTGATGATGATACTTTAACTACATTAATTGGAAATTATTTTTTTACTTTTATGGGTAATTTTCTTTTTAATTTAAAAATATCAGATATTTTATACACGTATATTGTTGGAAAAACATCTTCATTCAAAAGTTTAAAACTTACAAATTTTGATTTTAGAATTTGTGTTGAAATTCCCATTAAAGCAAAACTTCGAAATATGAGTTATGTTTGTTTACCAAGTTATGAAAGAAATAGAATAGCCGGAACAAAAAAAGTTAATGCTTTAAAAGACGGCTTCTTGATACTAACAGAAATTATCAAATATTTTTTTAAAATTAAAAAATAAAAACTATTTAGATTTATTGTTTAGATACCATTTATAAGTAGTATTTATTCCGTCAAATAAATCTGTTTTACATTTCCAGCCTATAGAATTAATTTTCTTTGAATTTATTAATTTTCTTGGAGTCCCATCAGGTTTTGATTTATCAAAAATAAATTTACCTTTAAAACCTATTACTTTGGCAATAGTTTTTGCAAGATTTAGAATACTCACTTCTTTTCCAGAACCAATATTAATATGATCGCTTTTATTATATTTTTTCATTAAAAAAATTAGAGCATCGGCTAAATCATCTACAAATAAAAATTCTCTTTTTGGTTTTCCAGTTCCCCAAATAGTCACTTTCTTTTTATTTTGCTTAACTGCTTCATGAATTTTATTTATTAATCCAGGAAGAACATGTCCAGATTTAACGTCAAAGTTATCTCCTGGTCCATATAAATTGGTTGGCATAGCTGAAATAAAATTCTTTTTATATTGAATACCGTATGCTTTACATAATTTTAAACCCGCTATTTTTGCAATAGCATACCATTCGTTTGTTGGTTCTAATGGGCCTGTTAATAATGAGTCTTCTTTAATAGGTTGTTTAGAAAATTTTGGGTAAATACAACTAGACCCTAAGTATAAAACTTTTTTTATATTATTTTTATAAGATAAATGTATTAAATTTAATGCTATTGATAAATTATCATATATAAAATTAGCAGGATAAGAACTGTTTTCTAAAATTCCCCCAACTCTTGCTGCGGCAATAAAAATATAATCAGGTTTATTTAATTTAAGCCATCTATCTGTTTTATTGAAATCTCTTAAATCTAATTTTTTTTTGTTTACAAAAAGAATTTTGCATTTTTCATTTTCTAATCTTTTACATAATGACTGTCCTACCAACCCTGTATGGCCGGCAATAAAAACTTTCTTATTTTTTAAAGATATTTTTTTCATACTTTATACCTGGTAGCGAGGGGGAGATTTGAACTCCCGACACACGGATTATGATTCCGCTGCTCTAAACCACTGAGCTACCTCGCCCTATGGCTAGAATGTATAAATTAATATAATATTTCAAGTAAATTATTTTTATGCTATTGAAAATATTAAACCTTTTAGTTTATCTGTAATTTTAATCTGACAAGCAAGTCTTGAGGTTTTTTTTAAATTTTTTGTTAATGCTAAAATTTCTTTTTCTTCGATAGTTTGTTTGTTCAAATAGTCAATATGTTCCGACAAAATATATACATGGCATGTGGAACATAACATTTCGCCTCCACAGGTCCCTTCTAAATTTACATTGTTTTTTTTTGCTACTTCTAAAAGACTAGATCCATCTTTTGCGTCAATTACATTTATTTTTTTATTTTCATCTAAAAAATTTATTTTTACCATTACTTTTTTTTTAAAATTTTAATAATTTTTTTTGCTAAATATAATAATTCATTTTTATTATTATTCTTACCAATTCCAATTCTTAAAGTCGATTTAGCGTTATTAGAAGTAACTCCTAGCTCTTTTAAAACATAAGAGGTTTCACCTGAACCAGAGCCACAGGCCGCACCTGATGATATTGATATATTGTGTAATTTAGAAAATAAAAATGCTCCATCAGTTCCAGGAAAGGTTATATTAATATTATTATCAACGCTATTTTTTCCATTTAAAAAAAAATCAATTTTATTTTTTACAAGTTTGTCTAAAAATATTTTTTTTAATTCTTTAATTTTTTTCATATTTTTATTTCTTTCTCTTTCAATAAGTTCTACTGCCTGCCCAAATCCAACGCATAATACAGTGGGAATAGTTCCGGATCTTAATCCGTTTTCTTGACCTCCACCTGATAAAAGGGGTGTGATCTTAAAATTGTTTTTTTTTCTTATAAACAACCCACCTATTCCTTGTGGTCCATAAATTTTATGAGAAGAAAAACTAGCAAAGTCTACATTTAAATAATTAACATCAAACTTTAATTTTCCTAATGATTGTGATGCATCTGTGTGAAATAAAACTTTTTTTTTTTTACAAATTTCACCAATTCTTTTTAAAGGATGAATGGTTCCTATTTCGTTATTAACATGCATAATAGATACTAATAATGTTTTATTATTAATTTTTTTATTTAAAATATTTAAATCTATATCGCCATTTTTATCTATTTTTAAGTAAGTTACTTTACAACCAATTTTTTCTAAAAATTTACAGGATTCTAAAATACATTTATGTTCTGATACACATGTAATTATATGATCTTTATTTTTTTGACTAAGTGCCAAACCTTTTAAAATTAAATTATTAGATTCGGTAGCACCTGATGTAAAAAAAATTTCATCGACTCTTGATTTTATGGTTTTGGCTATTTTAGATCTAGCTATATCTATGAAATTTTTTGAAATCCAGCCATGTGAATGTGATTCAGAATGAGGATTACCATAAATTTGATTAAGAAATGGTTTCATTGCATCATAAACACGTTTGTCAATTTGTGTTGATGCATGATTATCTAAATAAATATTTTTATTCTTCATAAAAATATTTAAATTCCTGCTCCATCTCCACTTGTGTTATCAATGACACGTGCGGGAATACCTATAACAGTTGTATTTGATGGTACATTTTTAGTGACTACTGAATTTGCTCCAATTTTTGAACTTTTTCCTACTGTGATTGGGCCTAAAACCTTTGCACCAGCTCCTATAATAACATTATCTGCAATAGTAGGATGTCTCTTCTTTTTAACACTTTTTGTTCCACCTAAAGTTACACCTTGATATATGCTAACATTACTTCCAATTATAGTTGTTTCACCTATTACTATTCCCATACCATGATCAATAAAAAGATTCTTACCAATTTTTACTGCTGGATGAATTTCTATACCTGTAAGAAATCTTGATATATTAGAAAATATTCTTGCTATTAGCTTTAAATTAATTTTCCAAAAAAAATTAGATATTTTGAAAAATAAAAATGCGTGTAATCCAGGATAGCAAAATATTATTTCTAAGTAAGATCTTGAAGCAGGATCTTTCTTTCTGTATGTATCTAAATGTTCTTTTAAATTTGATAAAAACATCGGTTTTAAATAATAATACTGTTACTATTACTATATTTATTTACTTATTTATATGGAAAATTTCTAGTTAATTTATAAATTTAGTTAATATTTATTAATTTATTAATTGCATTTAACAATACTTTAATTATAAATCTTATATTTAAATATGACAGAAATATTAATAAACGGACCACAGGGGAAACTACAAGGATACTACAAACATATAGAAAACTCTCAAAGCATAGCTTTAATTCTACACCCAAGAAATTGTATTGAAAATTCCATGGATAACAATGTTGTTTTATCGTTATTTGATATTTATTCTAAAAAAGGTTTTTCAACGCTTAGAATTAATTTTAGAGGAATTCAAAAATCTGAAGGAGAAACTGAAGAAGACGGATTAGGTGAATTAAGCGATGCTGCTACAGCGCTTGATTGGCTACAAGAACAAAATCAAGATATTAATAATTGCTGGATAGGAGGTATCGATTTTGGTGCATGGATAGGCTCGCAACTTCTAATGAGAAGACCTGAAATAGTTGGCTTTATAAATGTAGCAACTCCAATTAAAGATTTTGACTTTTCATTTTTATCACCTTGCCCAGCTTCTGGTTTAATCATTCACCCGAATAAACAAGTTGATATAGAACAAAAAAATGTATCTAGTTTAGTTAAAAAACTAGCAAGCCAAAAAAAAATTAAAATAAGCTATAAAAAAATAAATTCGGATATTAATTTTAAAAACAAAGAAAATGAAATAAAAAAAATTTCAGATAATTTTGTTTCTGATATTCAACAGGAATTATCCAAAAGTAAAGAGTTGGCCTCCGGTTAATGGTTTTCTTACACCTGTTGTTTTAGGAAAAGTTATAGGTAAATTCAATAATTTTCTTACTGATAAATAAGCAAAGGCATATGCTTCGATAGAGTCTCCGTCCCATCTATACTTTTCACTTGTCACAAATTGAGTGTTGTTTATTTTTTTTTTTATTAAATTAATTAAAAAATCGTTTTTTCTACCACCGCCAGATAAAATGCATAATTCTGGAAATTTCGGCAAATAATTAAAAGAAAGCAATAATGATTCAGCAATAATTTCATTTAGTGTTGCAGCTCCATCTTCTAGAGTTAAATTTTTTAATTTTTTTAATGAAAAAAAACTTCTATCTAAAGATTTTGGTGGAGTTATTAAAAAATAAGGATTTTTTAGAAAGTTTTTTACTATTTTATCATTAACATTTCCTTTTTTTGCTATTAAGCCTTTATTATCAAATTTTTTATCTGACTTCATTGTAACCCAGTCATCTATCAATGAACAACATGGTCCTGGATCAAAAGCTAATATATTATTTAAGTTTTCTTTTAACTTATGATTAAAATATGAAATATTTGATATACCTCCTAAATTAATAAAACAAATTTTCTTTTTAATTCTTTTCGTTAAATAATAATGGAATATTGGGGTTAATGGTGCTCCTTGTCCCTTATGATCTATATCATTTTGTCTAAAATTACCTATAACTTTTATTTTCAATAAATTTGCAAGTTTTTGAGAATCTCCTATTTGCCAACTATAACCTTTTGATGGATTATGAGAAATAGTCTGTCCGTGAAAACCGATTGCATGAATTGATTTCCTGCTTATTTTATTTTTTTTTAAGAATTTTTTTATTATTAAAAAGTTTAATTTAGTAAAATCATCTTCAATTTCATCGATTCTTTTTTTATTTTTTAGTTTTTTAAAATTTATTTTTTTTGAAAAAATACTTTTAATTTTTTTAGTAAAGTTTTTAGAGAAAGGATAATAATCATTTGGCCCTAATCTAATTTTATTTTTTCCATCTGTCTCAAGTAGGGCGATATCTATACCATCAGCTGAAGTGCCGCTCATTAATCCTAATGAAAAAAAATTTTTTGAATTTAACATTAATTAATCTTAAATTATAATTAATAAAACTTCTAATAAAGTTCGAGTATTATAATGTAAATAAAAAAAAACTAGAATTTTAAAAAAAAAATGTTTAAACCCACATCAGACCTTATTAAAGAATTAACACTAAGAGGTTATATTCATCAGTGCACAAATATAGAAGAATTAGACAAATTAGTAAAAAAAAAGAAATTTACTGCATATGTAGGTTTTGATTGTACCGCAGAAAGCTTACACGTTGGAAGTCTTATTCAATTAATGTTAATAAGAATTTTGCAGAAATATGGGCATCAGGTTATTGTTTTATTGGGTGAAGGTACTTCTAAAATAGGTGATCCTTCAGGTAAAGATAAATCCAGACAATTACTTGAAGAAAATGAAATAAAAAAAAATTCGCAAAATATAAAAGAAAATATAGAAAAATTTACGATTAAAAATAAAAATTTAAAAAAAGTTAAATTTTTAGATAATTCAATCTGGCTCAATAACATAAATTATATTAATTTTTTAAGAGTATATGGTAAGAATGTTTCTGTAAATAAAATGCTAACCATGGATAGCGTTAAGGAAAGGTTAAAAAGAGAACAGCCATTATCATTCTTAGAATTTAATTACATGATAATACAAGCATATGATTATGTGGAATTAAATAATAGAGAAAATTGTGAAATTCAATTTGGAGGATCTGATCAATGGGGCAATATTACTGCTGGCGTTGATTTGATTAGAAGAATTAATAAAAAAGAAGTATTTGGCATTACAACTCCATTAATCACAACTGCATCTGGTGATAAAATGGGAAAAACAAGTAAAGGGGCGGTATGGTTAAGTGAAAAATTACTTTCATCTAATGGTTATTGGCAATTTTGGAGAAATGTAGATGATAAAGATGTTGTTAATTTTTTAAAATTATTTACTGAATTGGAAGTTAAAGAAATTAATAAATTAAAAAGTTCTAATAGTAACGAAATAAATAAAAATAAAGAAACTTTAGCAAACTTAGCAACTGATTTATGTCATGGTAAAAATACTGCGGATAATTTTGTTATAAAAAAGAAAGATTTTATAAAAGGTATACAGGCATTTCAAATTCTTTGTTTAAACAAAAAAATTGTTCAAAGTAATAGTGAATCAAGAAGATTAATTAGAGGGGGAGCTGTAAAATTAAATGGAGAATTAATAACCGATGAACTCAAAATTTTTTCAGAAAAAAATATTAAAAATAATAAAATAGAAGTATCAATTGGTAAAAAAAATCATTTTACTATTAAAATTATCTAATTCTTTTCTTCTTCTTTTTCATCATTTTTAAAAACACTAAAAAATTTTTGAATAAAGCCTGGTGTTATTGTTTTAATTGGATTAACTTTAACTTCTGGCTCATCTAGATCTCCAGTGATTGTATATACAAATGACCAAATCCCTTTTCTCTCGTTTGTTAATATTTTTCCTAATACTGGAATAGAGCCAATAATTTTATTTAAAGTAACCATTGGTATAATCGCGCCTTCTAGATCTATTTCTTTTTTTCTTAAATAGATCAGACCTTGATTTGAAAAACCTACATCAGGACCATATGCTTCATATTTTTTTAAATCCAATATTCCATCTTCTAAAGTAAACTCTGATTTTAATTTATTAATTAGAATACCTTCTCCCGATAATGCTGAAACAATACCTATCGATGCTAAATTTAGTATTTTTGCTAATGTTGGGGCTTTAATTAGTCGCATATCTCTAATTGTAACATTAGCATTTAACGGATGGTTGGTTTTTGTATCATCATAAAAACCATGAAGAACAAATTCACCTTCTTTTCCACTTTTATTAATATTAAAAGTTTTAAGAAATGAGCCAGCATCATCAGAGTTAATAACTAATTCTCTAGAATTTTCATTTGGTTTTATTGTTAAATTGAAGGTCTTTGAATTATCTAGTTTGGCATCAAGTTTTACATTTTTAAATAATTTATTTTCATACTTTAAAACAGAACTTACGTTAAAAATACTTTTTTCTTCTGATACGGAAATTTCATTAGCATTTAAATTTATATTTACAGGTTGTATTTTTACTAAAAAACTATCATCTTTTTGCTCTTCAAAAAATGTTTGTTTTAATGTTTCTGAAAAATCAAAATAATCTCCAGATATATCAAGTTTATTAATATCTTTATTTCTCTCAATTTTTACACTAATTTTCTTATCATTCTTCTTATAATTAAGATCTAAGCTTTTATATGGTTTAAATTCTTTTGATAATTTAATTAAACTATCTAACTCATGATTTTCATGTTTATATTTTATAATCTTAATTTCTTTTAAAATAGAATTTTTGAAATTAAAATCTATATCTGCATTTGCCTCAACGTCTTTATCTTTTGTTAAGTTAATAGCAGGAACATTAATGATAGTTTCTTTTAAATTATTTGATGTTTTTATTAATTCTTTATTATTTTCAAAAATAAAATATGTGGCATTTAAATTTATTACACCTTCAGCATAAGGCGAGATATTTAGATTAAATGCTTCTTTAATATCTTTCTCAGTGATATTAGCTGATAAATTATATTTACTTATAAAATTACTTGTATTTTTATAATTTTTTTTTCCTTTTAAATAAACTTCTACGCCACCTAAATTGGACTGGCCCTCAATATTAAATTCTTCTTTATTAACTTCAAAATCCAATCTATTTGAATCTAAGTCTAAGTTGTGAAAAATTTTTTTTCTAGAAAGATTTGTTAAAACTCCCTCTGCTTTTGAATCTGATAGATTTAGTTTTGCAAATCCCTGATAAAAATCATTATTAATACTTGTTGAAAAATTATCAATTTTAATCTCTTCTTTAGTCGTATCTAAATTGCCTTCTAATATAATAGAATTAACTTCTAAAGGTTTTTTAAAAACTGATGGCATTGTTATTGACCCCTTTATTAGTTCTAATTTATTTGTTACTAATTTTCTTTCTTTAATTAATGGTAAAAAATTTATATGGACTTTTAAATTTTCAAAATTTGATAATTTTTTAGAGTCATTAGAAAAAATATTAAAATCATTTCCATCTATAATTATCCTTATTTTTTTTTTATCAAAGGTAATTTTAGGATCCTTAATGGATGTATAAAAATTTTCAGATTTGAATCTATCATTAATAAACTTTTCAAGATATTGACTTGAAAAACCACCTTTATTAACAATCCAAGCTAAATAAACTAAGGCGGAAATTATTATCAGTATTAATAAAGATATAAATGTTTTAAAAATTTCTTTCATTTTTTTATTTCTTAAATAAAGCTGCTTCTAAAAAAATATCAATATTTCCATCTAGGACAGAATTACAATTCGATACTTCAGTGCTGTTTCTAAGATCTTTAACCATCTTATATGGATGCATAATATAAGATCTAATTTGCCTTCCCCAACCAATTTCAGATTTATTCTCATTTTTAGATTGTTGCTCAGATTCTTTTTTTTGCAATTCCATTTCATAAATTTTTGCCTTTAACATTGATAAAGCTGTAGCTTTGTTTTTATGTTGTGATCTATTATTTTGACACTGTACAACAATTTTTTCAGGTAGATAAGTTATTCTTACAGCGCTATCAGTTTTATTTACGTGTTGTCCTCCAGCGCCAGAGGCTCTATAAGTATCTATCCTTAAATCTTTCTCATTAATATTTACTTCAATTTCCTTATTAATTACTGGATAAACCCATACTGATGCAAAACTGGTATGTCTTCTTGAGTTTGAATCAAATGGGGAAATTCTTACTAATCGATGAATTCCAGACTCTTTTTTTAACCAACCATATGCATAATCACCATCAATTTTCATTGTCAAAGATTTAATACCTGCTTCTTCTCCTGAATTTTCTTCTAAAATTTCAATATTAAAATTTTTTTTTTCACACCATCTCGTATACATTCTTACTATCATTTCAGCCCAATCCTGTGCTTCAACTCCTCCTGCACCTGAATGAACTTCTAAAAAACAGCTATTAGAATCTGCTTCTCCAGATAAAAAGCTTTCAAATTCTTTTTTTTTTACTTTTTTTGATAATTCGTTAACATTTTTATTAATCTCGGAAATTAATTTTTCATCACTTTCACTTGAAACACCGATTAATTCTTCTAGTTCAATATGCTGTTTTTCTAAATCTAAAAAAGAATTCATTCTATTTTCTAAAATATTTTTTTCCTTAATAATTGATTGGGCTCTTTCTTGATCATCCCAAAAATTTTGTTTTTGAATTTCACTATCAAATGATTTGATTTTTTTAGAGATATTTTCTAAATCAAAGACACCCCCTAAGTGTCTTTAAAGAAGATTTTATATTGGACAGATTATTAATGATATCTTTCTTCATTAATATAATCCTCCAAAACCGTGTATATTTTTTTTATCAAAAATTTCCATACTGATATAATCTTTTTTTTGAGAATTCGGTGCAAATGCTTCTAATATAACTTCCTTATCATTTTTTTTAGCTAATTCTCCTGTTTTTAAATTTATTTTAACTAATTGTGCTTTTGAAGGAATTCTAAAAGGCGTTCCTTTTTTTTGCTCTAACGCTAAATACATAAAATCTCTAAAAATAGGTGAAGCAACACTTGCCCCAGTTTCTCTTGGACCTAAAGTTTTTGGAGTATCAAAACCAACATAAACTCCGACAACCAAGTCTGGAGAAAAACCTATAAACCAAGCATCATTACTATCGTTAGTGGTTCCAGTTTTTCCAGCAAGAGGTTTTTTAATAACTGAGACTTTTTTACCTGTACCTCTTAAAACAGCTCCTTCTAACATAGAAACAACTTGGTAGGCATGTATTGGGTCAACTAATTGTTCACGGCTATTAATAATATTTGGCTCTAATTCGGAATCGGGTTCATCAATTTGGCAATTAATACATAAACTTTCATCCTGCTTTTCTATAGTTTTTCCATTTCTATTTTGAACTCTATCTATTAATGAAGGCGATATTTTTTTTCCCCCATTAACTAGTGTTGCATAAGCAACTGTTAACTTTTCTAAAGTTGTTTCTCCAGCACCTAGAGCCATGGACAGCACCGGGTCAAGATCATTGCTAATATTAAGTTTTTTTGCTTTATTAATTATAGTATCAATACCAATCATTTGCGCTAAACGTATAGTCATTAAATTTCTAGATTTTTCCAATCCTAATCTCATTGTGCTTAAACCATAAAATTTATTAGAATAATTTTCAGGACTCCATTTACCTAAATCAGCCCCTTGATCTATTACAAATGGGGCATCTAAAATCTTAGAATTAGGGGCGATGCCCTTTTCTAATGCTGTCAAATAAACAAAAGGTTTAAAAGCTGAGCCAGGTTGTCTAAAAGCTTGCGTTGCCCTGTTAAATTCGCTTTTATTAAAACTAACTCCTCCAGACATTGCAAAGATTCTTCCTGTGTGAGGATCTAAAGCTATTAACGCTCCATTAACATCTGGAAATTGTCTTAAGTTATAAAGTGATAAATAACCGTAATCTAAATAATCTTCTTTTTGATTTTTATCTTCAACATATATTATATCTCCAAGTTCTAAAACATCACTTGGATGTTTAATTGGTGGGCCCAGATACTGTTTTCTTCTCCACTGTCTTGCCCATTTTAAATTTTTTAAGTTTATTCTCCCATAAGTATCATTGTCAAAAAAAATATTTGCTCCTAAATCATCTAGATGTATTACAACAGCTGGTTTCCAATTTGGGAATGCTTCGGGAATAGCAATATTTGCTAAATCTCTTTTTAAGTTAGATTCTTTAATATCAACATTAGCTAGAGGACCTCTCCAACCGTGTCTTATATCATAATTCAACAAACCAAACTTTAATGTATCATCTGCAATCTTTTGTAAACGGGGGTTTAAAGATGTTTTCACTGTAAGACCACCCTTATATAATTTTTCCTCTCCATACTTATCTACAAGTTCTTTTCTAACATCTTCTAAAAAATATTGAGCTTCTACTGGTTTTATTTCTTTCCTATTTACAATATTTAATTCAGAATTTTTTGCTTTAGTAGCTTGTTCTTTAGTAATTATTCTTTCCTGTAATAATCTTTTAATCACCCAATTTCTTCTACCTAAAGCAGCTTTTTTTTTTCTAATTGGATGATAATTATTTGGAGCTTTAGGAAGAGCAGCTAAAAATGCTGCTTCAGAAATAGTTAACTCATTAAGAGATTTATTAAAATAATTCAAACTAGCTGCTGCAACACCATAAGATCTAAAACCAAGATAAATTTGATTTAGGTAAAGTTCTAATATTTTATTTTTATCTAAAATTTGTTCAATTCTTAAAGCTAATAGAATTTCTTTAATTTTTCTTTTATAAGAAACCTCTCTAGATAAAAAAAAGTTTTTTGCAACCTGTTGAGTAATTGTTGATGCGCCTTCAGGTCTTCCTCCTAAGTTATTAATATTTCTTTTTGCTGCTCTCACAATACTTGTAAAATCAATTCCTATATGTTTATAAAAGTTTTTATCTTCTGCTGATAAAAAAGAATCTATAACAATTTTAGGTATCGACTCTAATGGAACAAAGGATCTTTGTTCAGCAGCGTATTCTGATATCAATCTTCCGTTTGAAGCATAAACTCTAGTGACCATTGGAGGCTCATAATTAATTAGCTGTTCATGGTCTGGAAGATCCAAAACAAAATGCCAAATAATAAATAACAAAAGAATAAAAAGAGCAAACAACGAAATAAATGCTGAAGTAAATATGGTAATTAGCTTTCTTACAGGTTGCATTCTTTATATATTAAAAATTAATTAATTCTTTTTTGTTTAATTTTTGTTAAAATATAATTATATCACCTTATATTATGTGTTATTTTAAAAAAACGAATTAAATAATGATTTATTCATGAAAAAGGCATATTTAACATATTTTAATTTATTAATAATAAAAAAAAATTGGTTTAATTTTTATAATTTGATTAAATTTTCAATTTTTAAAAGTATTTTTTATAGGATTTTATTACAATGGAAAAAAGAATTGTTGTTGATTCTTCTTTTGATGAAGAAACAAGAGTTGCATTTATTAACGGATCAGAAATCGAACATTTTGAAGTTGATACATCTTCAAACAAGAAACAGTTAAAAGGCAATGTTTATTTAGCTAAAGTAAGCAGAGTTGAACCATCTTTACAAGCTGCATTTATTAACTATGGGGGAAATAAACAAGGTTTTCTACCTTATAGTGAAATAAATAATGACTATTTTAAAATACCAGAAGCAGATAAAAGTAAAACTAGTGATGAGTTTATAGTTAAGGATTTTTATAGGGATAGTGATAAAGATGGAAATAAAAGAAAGCCACCACGAAGAATACCTAATTTTAAAAGATATAAAATTCAAGAAGTAATAAAAAAAAATCAAATAATGTTGGTCCAGGTAGTTAAAGATGAAAGAGGAAATAAAGGAGCTGCGTTAACAACTTTTATCAGTATTGCTGGAAAATATTGTGTTTTAATGCCCAATAAATCTTTAGGTACAAAAATTTCAAAAAAAATTAGTGATTTTAAAGAAAGAAAAAAATTAATACAAATTGCAAGTAAATGTAAATTAACTAAGGAAATGGGTTTAATAGTCAGAACCGCAAGTAGAGACTGTGATGAAAATAATTTAAAAAAAGATTTTGATTATGTTTTAGGAATTTGGAAATCAATAAAAGAAAAAACCATTAATTCCCTAGCGCCAACCTTAATTAATGAAGATTCCAACATTGTTAATAAATTCATTAGAGATAGCTTCATTGAGGAATATAAAGATATTGTTATAGAAGGTGAACAAACATACGAAAGGGCAAAGAAATATATGAAAACTTTGTTACCTGATCAAGAAAAGAAGATAAAGCAATATAAAAATACAAAATTACCGATTATGGAATTTTATGATTTAGAAAAAAAAATAAATTCAATTTACGACTCAAAAGTAAGATTAAAATCAGGAGGATATATAATTATTAATTCAACAGAGGCTTTGACTGCAATAGATATAAATTCTGGTCAATCAACTAAAGAGAGGAATGTTGAAGAAACAGCCTTAAAAACAAATATTGAAGCCGTAGATGAAATTTGTAAACAAATAAGAATAAGAAATATAGCGGGATTAATTGTAATTGATTTCATAGATATGGAATATATTAGAAATAAAATTATCATTGAGAGAAGATTAAAAGAAACCCTAAGATATGATAGGGCAAAATGTCAAATATCAAGAATAAGTAAATTTGGTTTGTTAGAATTATCAAGACAAAGAATTGGACCAAGTCTAGAAGAAACAACTATGGAAGATAGTATTATTTCAGGAATGAGATGTACTGTAAGATCTACAACGTCATCAGTTGCAAAAATATTAAGAAAATTAAAATATTTAAAATTAGACAAAAAAATAAAGCAAATAAATGTTCTTATGTACGAAACTTTATATAAATATATTACTGAAAATAAAAAAGAACTTATAAAGAAACTCGAAAAAGAATTGAAAATAAAGATGAACTTTGTTCTAGATAATAGTATAGCACCGCCTTTTTTTATTATTAAATCTGATAAATTAGGTAAATCAAAAGCTGATGATTTAATTATTTATGATGATGTTCCTAAATACGAAAATGAAGAAGAAACTTTAGAAAAAGAAAAAAAAGGCAAGGACGAAAATAAGAAAAAAAAAACTAAAATAAAAGAAACTGCAAAAAAGAAAATTAATTTAAAAAAGAATTTAAGCGATCAAACAGAATCTTTAGTTAAATAATTACTTACTAATTTTCATCTTACTTCTAATTTCAGTTGCTGATATTTCTTCTATTTCTTTAGGTAGAGAAATTTGCTCTATTTTATATCCAACTCCTCTTCCATAACAAATATTTGTGATATTTGGAACTTTAATAACTTCAAATTTTCCCTCATAATCTTTCAAAGCAACATCAATATTTTTTTTAACAGTATTAAAATCAAAAGGGTTTGAATCATCGTTTCCACTGGTATCTCTTATCATGATGATAACCTGCCCTGTTTTTTTTAAAATTTCTTTGAATAAAGTTTTATGCCCGTCATGGAAAGGTTGAAATCTTCCTAACATTTGCGCAGTGGGTTTTTTCCAATTAATAGTCATTACTTATTATCCTTTCTTTTAAATAATTAGACCAGAATTTAGCATTTTTTGTATCAATTCTAAAATGAAATTTTTTAGGTTTCTGAAAAATTTTATTTGTATCACTAAATCTTCCTTTCTTTTCAGTATCCATCCAAATAACAATATCTGGACTTAGAATTTTTCTTGTCTCTTCTAATGGACAAACGAAATCAGCTAAAGCACTTATTTTTTCTAAAATAATAAAATCTGAGAACCTTTTCATTCTATCAGCTTGTCTAAGTCTACCTTCCTCTGAAAAATCCCAATCATTAAAATATTTTCTTATTTCATCAGCGTTTAAATGAATAATTGGAAAAATTTTTGAAAGCTCTTTTGATAAATATGTTTTACCAGTTCCCGGTAAACCCATAATTAAAATCTTCTTTGCTTCATAATTCTTATTTATATTTATGAAATTATTTTTATTAATTTTTTTACTAATAAATTTTTTTTCGTTTTCTAAAATGAGCATAATATTAAATTATTTATTTTTTTTTAAAGATTTTTTTCATAATCTTATATTTTTTATTTTTATTAAAGTATTTTCCCCAAAATATATAATTCCAACCTCTTTCATGAAAATAATATAGAAAAGTTTTTGTTAAAATTTCAAGACTTGCTATAGAACTTGCCCAAGAAATTTTTCCAGTTATAAACCAAGCAATTATAAAGGTGTCCAAACTTGCTATAATTCTCCATGTTATAGATTTTATTAAAGATCTTTTTCTTGATACAGTATAAATCATTTTTTTAAATTAAAGGGTTGTATGTATGTATTCCACACTCAGTTTTCTCTGAATTTTTCCATCTGCCACCCCTTTTAGGTTCATTGTCAGAGATTTTAGTAGTACAAGGATAACAACCTATGGATTTATATCCCTTTTTTACCAAAGGATGGACAGGCAGAGAGTTAATATTAATATAACTAGCAATATCTTTAAAACTCCAATTAGCTAATGGATTTATTTTTATAATATTATTTTGCTTTTCTATTTTTCTAATATTTTTTCTGTCAGAACCATGAAAACGCTTTCTACCATTGATCCATGCATCATAATTAGATATTGCTTTTTGTAATGGAATTACTTTTCTTATTTTACAACATAGATCAGGATTCGATTTATGTAGATTTCCCTTTGGATCATTTAGTTTTAAATCTTTAAAATCAGGCTTTTGAATTTTGATATTTTTTAATTTCAGAATTTTTTTAACATTTTTTAAATAATCTAAAGTTTCAGGGAATAGCTTTCCTGTATTTAAAAAAATAATTGGAATACTTTTATCAATCTTCGAAACTAAATGTAATATAACAACGCTTTCTGCTCCAAAAGATGAGGTTACTACTATTTTTCTAAAAAAAAATTTTTTTATCATTATCTTTAAAAGTTCAAAAGCCTCTAACTTTGAAAATTGATCTGAAAATTTCTGAAAATCATAATTATTGTACTTTGTCATCTAAAACCTCCTTTAATTTTTTAAATTGCAAATCTTTACCAATTCTATTGCAAAAGTCTCCAAGTCCTTCATTTTCATTTCTTTGTTTTTTAAATAATAAAAAAATTTGTTCTAACGCAGTTGTCAGATGTTGATAAGAAATTTTATCGAGAATTTTTGAACTTAATCTAGAGCCTTCAAAATCACCACCTGTGAATAAAGAATAATTATTGGGAGTTCTTCCAACAATACCAATATCTCCCGCATATGGTCTTGCACAACCATTTGGGCAACCTGTTATTCTTATACTAATTTTTTCATTAGCCAATTTATGCTTAGATAAAATTTGATCTATTTTATCAACTAAATCATCTCTTACTCTTTCTGCTTCAGCTAAAGCCAGCCCGCAAGTAGGAAGAGCTGGACAAGCTAGGAACCAACGATTAATTTTTGATATTTTATTAACTATTAAATTTTTTTCTAAAATTTTATCTATTATCTTTTTATCTTGTTCTTTAATTTCACCTAAAAAAATATTTTGATCAGTTGATAAAATAACCGATGTTTTAAAGGTTTTAATAATATCTTTTAAACCCGATTTAATTTTAAAATTTTTATTATCCTTTATTCGTCCTGAAGGAATGAAAATACCAATATACCATTTACCATCACCTTGTTCATGCCATCCTAAGTGATCTACAATTTTTAAATCATTAATTTGCTTTGGCGCATCAAATCTAACTTTTAATTGCTTTTCAATCTTTTCTTTAAACCAACTAGCGCCTTTTTCAGCAACCAAATATTTTAATCTTGCATGCTTTCTATTTGTTCTATCACCATAATCTCTTTGTATTTTTATTATTTCTTCTAAAACTTTTTTTAAATCATTAACTTCACAAAATAATACGGGTTTTGCTAAATATGGGAAAGTTTCTGGTTTATTATGCGTCATTCCTAAACCACCGCCAATAGCGATATTATATCCCAAAACTTTATTATCTTTATGAATCAAAAATATAGCTATATCATTTGTTAAAACATCAACAGAATTATCTTCAGGTATAGTTATTCCTATTTTGAATTTTCTTGGCAAATAACATTTTCCATACAATTTCTCTTCCTTTTTATATTCATATTTATCACCATTAATCCAGATTTGTCCGTAGCTGCTACTTGATGGAATAAAATTTGATGAAATTTCTAATGCATCTTTTCTTAACTGTTCATGTATTTTATCTTTAATAGGTGCAGCTATTGTTGTTACATTTCTTACAACATCACCGCAAGCACCATAAGTTGTTAATAACATTTTAGAGATATTGCTAATTGTTTTTTTTAAATTTTTTTTTAAAACTCCGTGAAATTGAAAAGTTTGCCTAGTTGTAATTCTTAATGAACTGTCTGAAAACTCGTTGGCTAAATTATCCAATTCAATATATTGCTGAAAGTTTAGAACGCCTCCAGGAATTCTAGTTCTTATCATAAAACTAAATTCTTTTTCTAATCCTTTCTTTTTTAATTTTGTTGCAGTATCTCTATCAAATTGCTGGTATGTACCGTGAAATTTCAGTAGTTGAATCTCATTTTCCTCGAAAAAAGATTCTGAATTATTTAATTGAGAAGCAATTTCTCCAGCCAAATAATCGCTATCGCTTTTTATTTTTTCAACTTTAGATAAAATTGTACTGTTCATATTTTTCTTTTCTTTCTTTATAAAAATTTATATTGGTTTCATCTGCATACCAATTAAGTATTGGGCTTAATAAAACATTTTTCCCTATAACTAATAAAGCTGGGCTATCAATAGTGCTTTGATCAAAATCTTTTGAAAAATTCTCAAGATTACCAATTAAAATTTTTTGATTTTTATTTGTTGCATTTGAAATAATCGCAATATTTTCATTTTTATCTCTACCTCTTTTTATAAGTTCGTTGCATACCCATTTCATGCGCTCTAAACCCATATAAATAACTATCAATTGTGATGTTTTAGAGAAACTGGCCCAATCAATAGTTTCTGGCTTTTCTCCACCTGCTCCATATGCTGAAATAAATGTAATAGAAGTATTAAAATCTCTATGAGTAGCTGGTATACCAGCATACGCAAGCCCGGCAATTCCTGCTGTAGCACCTGGAACAATTTTATATGGAATTTTATTTAATTTTAACGACAAAGCTTCTTCGCCTCCTCTACCAAAAATAAAAGGGTCTCCTCCTTTTAATCTCAAAACTCTTTTATTCTTTTTTGCTTCATTAATTAATAATTTATTGATTTCTAATTGATTAATTGATTTCTTATTTCCTCTTTTACCTACAAAAATTAGCTCTGCGCTAGGTTTTGCTACAGATAAAATATGATCGTTTAATAAAGCGTCATAAAAAATAACATCGGCCTTTTTAATAGATTCAAATGCCAATAACGTAAGTAAACCAGGATCTCCCGGACCTGCTCCAACTAACCATACGCTACCTTTATTAAATTTAGATTGAAATAGCTGCATATATAGAAAGTATCAGCTATATCTAATAAATCAACTTTTTTTTTTGTAAATTAAAATATTTTACATAATTTTTATGTTATTTAGTTCATCATACTTTTAAGCAATTTATATATCTCCTTATGATCGTTTATATGACTACACATAACAAATTTATTATTGCTTTTTTTATTCATTTCTTTGGTCACGGATACTAAATTTTCCAATAATTTTCCTCTAAAAAGAAATAAAGGAATTATGAAATATTTATCGCACTTTTGGTGAATAGACTTTAAGTCATTCTGCAACTTTTTTTTGTCTAAAGTAATGAGAATGTTTTTATGATAATCAAACTTATTCTTTTTTGTTAATTTTATAGTTAACAATTTAATAGTAGATTTTGCTTTTATATTTATTGTATTACTAGCAATAGTAATAACGCCATTTTTATCTTGTTTTTTGATTATTCTTATTTTATTTTCTATTTTTTTTTGAACAATGCTAAAAAAATATTTTGAATATATTAAAGGCTTGGTAACTGAAATTTTTGGTAAATATTTATAATTCTTTTTCGTAGAAGTTAATATTTTAGGAATATCTTTTGTAACATGATTTCCTGGAAACATCATTACAGGTATTAATAGAAGGTTTTTAATTTTTTTTCTACAAAAAAAATTTAGCTGATTTTCTATTGAAGGTTTTCTAATTTCTAAGTAAGCAATTTTAGTTATAAAATCTTTGTTTTTTTTTTTAAAAAAATTTAATAGTTTTTTTGTATCATATGTTCCCTTAATACTTCTTGTACCGTGACAACAAAGTATAACTCCTTTTTTCATGATCTATTTTTATTTGATGCCTCTAAAAAAAAGTAAAAGAACAAGTAAAGCTATTAAATAAACTAAATGGACATAATCATATTGAGTTAGTTCCGTATTCATTTTTTGATAAAGATTTGATCTTAATGTCATTTAAAAAAAAAAGCTAGAGTTTTGTACCCTAGCTTTTTTTCGTTTTTTTTAGGGAGTACTTATAATTAAGACACAACCTCACCATGAAGATTGACGTCCAAACCTTCTTTCT
>CEUZ01091847.1_pt1 | contig 22240 bp, 15 predicted proteins | sample 361511 | NCBI WGS metagenome assembly CEUZ01 (sample SAMEA2622822, study PRJEB7988) | marine metagenome | biome: marine biome (ENVO:00000447); feature: surface water layer (ENVO:00002042); material: "saline water (ENVO:00002010), including plankton (ENVO:xxxxxxxx)" | depth 5 m | reverse complement strand
GGTAGATCCGCCATTTGGAGTCCTCTCTCAACTCCTTCCATTGGGCGATCCACCCCGGAAGCCGCCCAAGGGCAAACATTACCGTAAACATGGACGTAGGAATACCTAGGGCGCGATAGATGATGCCTGAGTAAAAGTCGACATTCGGATAAAGGTTGCGCTCGAGGAAAAACTCGTCCTTCAATGCAATTTCTTCGAGTTCTTTGGCAATCTCCAGAAGAGGGTCATCAATTCCGAGTTCATTCAGTACTTTGTCCGCAGATGCCTTCAATATTTTTGCTCTTGGATCGAAATTTTTGTAAACACGGTGACCAAAACCGAACAGCCGGAAATCTGATTTCCTATCTTTTGCCATCTTTACGTATTTCTCATAATCACCATTATCGCCTTGGATCATCTCCAGCATTTCAATCACTTTCTGATTGGCTCCACCGTGCAATCTTCCAGAAAGAGCAGCGATCCCAGCAGCAATAGAGATAAACAAGTTTGCACCACTTGAACCGACCATCCTGACAGTTGAGGTCGAGCAATTTTGTTCATGATCAGCATGGAGGATCAAGAGGAGTCTAAGGGAGTCGACAATCGCCTTATTGGGCTCGTATGACTCGGCAGGGACGGCAAACATCATATAGAGGAAATTCTCCTCAAAATTCAGATCGTTCCGAGGGTACATGAACGGCTGACCGGTAGACTTTTTATAGGCAAAAGCCGCAAGAGTCTTCATCTTTGCCAAAAGGCGTAAGATGTTCAAGTCAAGGTCGTTATTACCTCCTTGCGGATAAAAGGTGGAGAGAGCAGCCACCGTTGACGCCAGCACTCCCATGGGGTGAGCATTCATAGGATAACCATCAAAAAACCGCTTGAAATCTTCGTGAATCATTGTATGGTGCGTCACTTGTTCGGCAAACTCACCAACCTCAGTTTCAGAGGGTAGCCTTCCATAAATCAGGAGGTAGCAGACATCAAGGAAAGAAGCACTAACAGCCAACTCCTCAATGGGTATACCGCGATAACGCAGGATTCCCTTCTCTCCATCTATAAATGTAATATCGCTGGAGCAAGAGCCGGTATTGACATAACCGGGATCATAGGTAATATACCCCGTCTCCTTCCTGAGATGAGTAATATCCAATGCCTTCTCCCCCTCAGATCCGGTAATAACCGGAAGGTCCAGCGTTTTTCCATTCAAATCTATTTTTGCTGAAGTCATCTGTGTTACTTTTCGGTAAGGACTAAATTCCATCAATCCTTACAGTTAGTGCTATCCTTTAATTTATAGTTGTTCTGCGTAATCGAAAAGCCCATGATATGTCAACTCTATCATAAATTTGGTTCTATGTTGAAGCAATGCGGGATCAAATCCGTTATTCTATATCTTTCGTTTACGCCTCTTATTGCAGCCGAATTCGGTTCGCAGATCTTTTTTGATCTGAACACAAGCAGTCAGGAAAGATCTATCTCCACCTTTCAAATTCGGCGAGCTTATCTCGATTTCAGAGATGATATTTCAGACAACCTTTCCGTCCGAGTAACCACCGATGCATCAACCTCCATCGCCGATGGTCGAGTCAATACCTATATCAAATTTGCCCAATTGATATGGAAAACAACGCTTGGCCAGTTCATCATAGGCTCCCAGCCAACAAACTATTTCGGCGCTTTGCAGAAGAATTGGGGATTCAGATACGTTGAAAAGTATGCGGCGAACCTCTACGGCTTCGACGCAACCGCTGATCTCGGCATTTCGTGGAAGAGGAATTGGAACCGTTTACTGATCCACTTTGGAGCCTACAACGGAACGGGATTCAAAAAACCGGAAGACGATTCGTACAAGCGGGTAAGCCTGCTGATGAGCTATGGTGAACAAGACCTGACGGCGAATGGCGGAATGAATGCGGGGGGTGCTCTGTCAGTGGAACCCTACGCGACCGTCCATGATGAAATTTCCGCAGTCTATCGCTACGGGGGTTTTGCTGGTTATGCAAATAGTAAGGTTAGGCTGGGAGGCGAAATTCAAATTGAGCGGGACGAAGGACTTGATCACCAAGAGCGGATTGTGGCGACTTATGTCACCTTAACCCAGACTGAGAAGCTTGCATTCCTTGGTCGTGTCGATATTTACGACGCTTCAGTCTCCCATCCCGAGATGAGAAAGACCACGTTTTTGGGAGGAGTCAGTTACGCTCCAGCCCCTCAATTTCAACTGTCGCCAAATATTAGGTATATCTCTTTCGGGACCGAGATGCTAGAACCATACTGGGTCGGCAGGCTGAGTTTTTATTACAGATTCTAGCGCTGATTCCGGAATAGCTCCGAATCTGCCATTTCCTCAGCTTTTTCAAGGTCTCCCACAAAATCGATCTCAATACATGGAAGATGGGAGACGTCGCTATAGCACACTTCCGATTCAGCTAGTAGCGGATCGATAGCTGCCTCAAAATAGTCTGCTTTGCCGCCGGCGGCGATCAGCTTGGAAAGTGAGTCAGCAAAGCGACTATTGAATTCACGGGAGAATTTCGCCACACCAATGAACTCCCCCAGTGAGTTCTCTTCGATCAGATCTTTCCCGATGGCAACGAGACGTTGCTCAGATCCCTCAACTACCTTCACCTCCTCTTGACCGCACGGCTTGATCTCTACCGCCAACACATTCTCACGTTCGTCTTCCAGCACCCGCCGCAATAGTTCTACTGGATAGAGAACATCGCCGTTCATCAGTAGGCAATCATTCTCTCTCAATGTTTTTTCACACAGTTGGAGTGAATAAGATGTGTTCGTTTCGAAGAAATGAGGGTTGTCAACAAAGTCAAATGCGAGGTTATTAAACGTCTCAGTCAAATGAGTGATGACCATCTGTTTGTGATAACCAACCACTACGGTGGCATTAGTGACCCCAACATTTTCTAACGCTCTCATCTGATAATCGATGATTGGCTGTCCTGCCACCCGCAGTAAGCATTTCGGTGTATCGTTGGTTAAAGGATAGAGTCTACGAGCTACGCCCGCAGCAAGAATAATGGCTCTCATAAGTTAATTAAACTACAAGACCCACTCATTAACTGTTAATCTTTTTCTTTCAGCAGGCCGTAGCGCTCCCAGATTACTCCAGTCGTCATAGTATTCAGGCAAAGCAGTGGTTCCTCCGTGTTGTGACAGATATTCTTTTGGCAGGGACTGCAGTGGGCATTTGTGAAAACAACGTCTGTCCTTTTGCCGATGGGAGCAGTGATTTTTGGATCGCCGGCGCCAAAGAGTGAAACCGTTGGTAGGCCGAGGTTCGCAGCAATGTGACCCAGTCCCGAATCAGAAGCAATCGCGCCTGAACATTGTGCAATAAGGCCGATTGTTTCTCTTAATGTAGTCTTGCCACAAAGCGACGTGACACGTTCTTCTTTGATGGCAACCTCAAGTTCTGCCGCTACAGAAGCATCTTTCTTTCCGCCCAACATCAGGACCGAATTCCCAGATGATACAGCGGCTTCGAGAACCCCTTTCCAAAGTGCCGTTGGAGGCCGACGGGATTGCGCCGCACTACCGGGAAAAACTGCCAGAGGCCTGTTGAGTCCGAGTGAATCCAAACAGGCTGATGCCGATTTTTTTTCATCTTTGTTTAGATGGATTACAGCCTCTTCAGCAGCGTTAGAATCGATATCTATGAGATCAAGATACCGCTCTGTTCTGTGGCATTTCTTAAAAACTGATGAAAGTACCTCTGTCAATAACAGTGATCTTCCCTGCCCCGAATAGCCAATCCGTTTTGATGCCCCCGACTGCCATGCGAGGTAGGCACACCGCAATGAGTCCGACAAAAGATAAAACTGTTCCAAATTGAATTGTTGTAATTGGCGGCCGATGGTAGTGGCACCGCTCATACCCCGGTCCTTACCGGCACCTATGATGAACAACTCATCCACGAGAGGGCTTGATTGCAAGATCGGGGATACCCAATCTCGAGCGACAGCCAATATACGACTCTCACTGTTCCGTTTGCGGAGCGTCGCTATAAAAGGTAGCGCCATAACCGTATCGCCGATCCAGTTGGGCATGTATACGCCAATCATCAGTCCAATTTTTCTTCAATGGCATCCACAAGGCGTGCGGAAGCTTTTCCATCCGTTCTAAAGAGAAACCTCTTAGCAGCCAGATGTCGCTGCGGCGACATCTCGTCACTGTTTCGCAGTATATCATGCACTACTGCAGACAGATTATCAGGGCGGTCAAGCCGATGAGTGAAATCGATCTCTTCAGACCGTTCGACATCTAGCCGACGCCTCAACCGTGATTTGAAGATTCGGTGTTTCAGACGCGGTGAGTTGAAAGTGGTCTGCAGTATAGGCCGATTCAGTGCGAGATATTCAAAGAGCGTAGAAGAAATATCGGAAATAAGCAGGTCCGCAACGGCGTAAAAAGGGACAATGTCGTAATCTTCCCTAGGGATGAGACAGACTCCACCACCCGCAACTTCCTGGGCTGCCTTGCTCTGATGACTATAACGCCGCTGACTCCAACTGAAACCGTGGAGTTTAATGATCACGTTTGCACTTTCCGCCAACCGAGGCAGATGGGGTAGCATTTTTTCTACCGATGACGGATAGAAAGTGGGAGCATACAGTACTGTGGGACGTGACTTGGGAAGACCGAGCGCCTGAAGATGTGTCTCCCTCTGCCTAGGTTTGATCTCGGAAAGGGGATCGATTTTGGTGTAGCCTGTCAATATTAGATTGGATTCCCCCCTGCGGCGCAGCTCCTGAAACCGGGGCTGACTCTCCACCGCCCGAATATTAATCCGCGGTGAAGCATCACGATAATAGCTCTCTTTCAGTCCGATGCCATGATAGACCATCACCGCCACCGTTTCAGGCGATACCACTCTCTCAAGCATTCCAGGAATACCAACGATCACAACGGCAAACTGTCGTTGCCGAAGTTTTGCTTGACGTTCCGATTCACTATCGGCATTAATGAACTCCAACTGTTCCATTTCCACCGCTTCCTTCAGCTGTCTTCGCTCTTGCGCATTGATAGTTAGCGGAATGGATGCAGAGAGCGAATAGCCCCCACGTCGTCTGAACTCCTGTATGATAGGCAGAAAGTTAGGAACATAGTAAAGATGGTGTGTTTCAAATAGAATTGACTTCATTTAATCAACCTGTGACTAAAATGCATCCCTAATAGGTCATCTACAGTCAGAACCATGCTGGTGTTTAATCAACCGTCACTATGAAAATTACATTGTAACGCTTCGATGCATACTATGCTACCCATGGACAAAATTGTTTTTATAGATCGTACGCAAATAATTCTGAATGATGAAACAGTCGATTATCTTGTGAATTGAGAAGAGTGACACATATAGAATAATCAGGCTAGGACTCAGCGGTTTTCAAGAGAGAAAAGGAATTCAACTGCCCTATCGGTGCAACAACCGTCATTGAAATAGAAGCAGTTATTTAGCAAACTTTCATAGTCTTTACGTTTGTCAGGTACACCTAGTGCCTCCTGTACCATAGCTAGAATGTCTGAACTTGATGAGTCAGTATATGTTTCCGCGACTTTATGAATATCCAGAGTTTCGGGCATATTATGTGAGTCTGAAAAACCCGATTCCGCGATGACAATCGGATTACCGGTGATTAGGTATTCATAAATAATTGAAGATGTATCACTGATAAGAGCATCGGACACGGCAAAGTCATTCATGGTACCGTTCTGCAAAAGATTAGCGGGATTTGAAAAATAGACGTGATTAATCCTGTTCAGTTTGGTCCAAAGTTTTAAAGATGGAATGTATTTCCGCTCAAAGAAATGTGGGCGTATGATCAGATTAAATTCCCTGGTCAATTCGCGGCTGAAAGAATAAACGTATTTACTCAATGTTCCGTTGCCCCACTTCCAGGTCGGTGCATAAAGTATATTTTTTCTCTGAACATCTTTTACACCAAGATGTTTAAGATGTTTTTCCCGATTGATCCTTCCGTTGACATAATCATCAAACTTAGGATATCCAATTTTTACTTGTCTCTCTTCAGGAATATGAACTTTAATGTCCTTCAATTTTTCAAGATGCTTGTTTCCTGAAATGAAGTGATAATTATAAGTTTCAAGAGGAGCTGGGGTCCCTCCATACTTTTTGTCGCCGGCCCCGTGTCCCATAAAAATTGAGACACACCTCTTGGAATCATAGTTAATTGTGGTGTTGGATTGAGAAATAATCACACCATCGAGATCAACCGGCTTCTTTATATCTCGAAGAATGACAGGCGGGGTATTAAAAAATTTCTTATCTCTATCTGGGAAATTGTCCGCGTTAAGCAGATATCTTTTAAATCGGAGAGCCCTACTGAATTTATTTACTACAAAAGTCCCTCCCAAACGTTCATATATTGGTCGGGAAAAAGAATACTCATAAAGCTGATTCGCATAATAGTAAATGTTCATTCCTCAATCTCTAAATACTTTGGTTTAGAATTAGAAAACCAGGTTGATCAGAATTTTAAAAAGGGTTCGAGATTTGAGCATTCAACCGACAATATTCTAGTGCTTCTGGAGTATCAATATCTATCCAAAAACTTTTACCTATATCCACACCTCCAAGGTTATTCTTACTGATTAGAATTTCGCAAGCTTCAGATAGTGAATAATGTCCTTTTTTTCTAGCTGATTCCAATACAGAAAAAAAATCATATCTACATTTGAATACGCCACAGTCCACCGCATTATAATCAGTTAATTCTTTTGACATAGAAGTAATTAGGTCATCCCCACTCTTAATTATCACTTTCATCGCATCATTCATGTCCTGAATTCTTTCAAGATTATAATCAATCCCAACATTTACGGTTGTTGATTCAAGGCTGCTGTCTATAACCCCACCCAGCAAATCAGAAGAATAAAAATGATCGCTCATTGAAACCATAAACTCTTCTGCTTCTGGAATTACCGATTGTGCAGCTAAGACACTGAGACCATTGGGCAAATTCCAATCAGGATTATGCACAAATTCAACCTTGAGATCACTGGTGACATCTCTAAAATGATCTGTTATATAATCCTGGCCATAACCTGTTACAATTACAATATCCTGAATGCCCACACTTGAACAATTTTCGAGCAAAATATCTATCAGCGGTCTATCGAAGACTTTTATTAGTGTCTTTGGAATACCATTTGTAACTAATGATAGACGAGATCCCTTTCCCGCAGCGATAAATACCATCTTCAATTCAGGTGATCCTCGTAATAATCTTGGCCTAGATGCGTTATTAGTTCTTCATCCATCATATGGCGCAATGTATTCTTTAGTTTTGCCAATTGTACAAATAGGTCGTGTTCCGGATAGAGTTCAGGCAAAGTCATCGGACTCTTGAAGTAAAAGGATAGCCATTCTTGTATCCCCTTCAAACCTGCCCTTTGTGCCAGATCAAGAAATAGAACAAGATCCAAGACAATTGGTGCGGCGAGGATACTATCTCTACACAAAAAGTCAATTTTTATCTGCATAGGGTAACCAAGCCATCCAAAAATATCTATATTGTCCCAGCCTTCTTTATTATCACCTCGCGGAGGGTAGTAGTTGATTCTGACTTTGTGATAATAATCGCTGTAAAGATCAGAGTACAAGTCAGGTTGAAGAATATAATCTAAAGCACCCAGCTTACTCTCTTCTTTTGTCTTAAAAGCTTCGGGATCATCCAAAACTTCGCCATCTCGATTTCCAAGAATGTTTGTAGAGAACCATCCATTAATACCTATTTGGCGAGCCTTGAGTCCTGGAGCAAGAATTGTTTTCATCAAAGTTTGCCCTGTCTTGAAATCCTTACCTGCAATTGGGGTACTGGTATTTAAAGCAAGCTCTTGAAGTGCAGGAATATCAACAGAGAGATTTGGAGATCCATTAGCAAAAGGAATACCTGATTTAAGTGAGGCATACGCATAGATCATGCTCGGTGAAATAGCAGGATCATTATTGGCAAGACCCTTTTCAAACTTTTTTAATGTAGAATGGACTTCAGATGATTCGAAAAAAATCTCTGTACTCCCACACCATATCATCACATTCGATGAAGTATTGTTTGAATCAATAAAGGTTTGAATGTCATTGATAATCTGCTCGGCTAAATCAAGTTTATTTTTGGCAGACTTGACGTAATCTCCTTCTAGCCTACGAACAAATTTTTTATCGAAAACAGCTGGCCATACCTTAATTGATTCCAATTTAGGCCTAACCATTTCCACAAGAGAATTTTCCAAGACGCCTGAACGAATACAGATTTCGTAAAGATTTTCCTCATTGATATCCCACCCGCCAAAAACAAGATTTTCAAGTTCTTCCAGTGGTACAAACTCTCTAATGCGTGGAACTCGATCTTCTGTTCTTTTTCCCAAACGTATAGTACCCATCTCCGTCATACTTCCAACAGGCTTCGCTAGGTTGAGTTTAATTGCTTCAATTCCGGCAATAAAGGTGCTTGCTACAGCTCCCATTCCAGGAAGTAATACGCCAAGCTTTCCTGTCGGACTCTTAATTTCCATTATTAACCTCTCAAGTTTTTGAACGAGAAACCTATATTAATTCCATGCCAAAAGATAACGCATAATTGACGGTTTCTTTTGCTAAAGCACTGTTTACTTCTGATCCAAATAATCTTTAATATGATTTACAATCCTCTCAGCTGCCTTTCCATCTCCGTATGGATTTTCACCGGTCCATTCCGGATAATCGTTCGCCCATTTGAAGTTATTTCCAATATCGTCGCCAACGGTCCGAGCTAGGCCGGCATCCACTCCTTCAGGTCGTTCCGTCTTTTCACGGCAAACCAGTACTTTTTTTTGAAATGCAGCGCACTCCTCCTGTATTCCTCCAGAATCGGAAATGACAAAACGAACTTTACTCAAAAGTTCCAAAAAATCATCGTAGGATAACGGATCGACGACTGCCACCGCCTTAAGAAGATCCCGATGCTTCAATACTTCAGGATTTGGATGCATGGGGAATACAAACTCTAACTGAGGGTTATCACGGGCAAACTGTTCGATCTGCCTGAAGAGGCTGGCCATCTTTTTTCCGAAATTTTCGCGGCGGTGAAGGGTCACGAGCACTTTGTCTTCATATTTTACTGTATGATTCCGCTGAAGGCAGTTGTCGATAACAGTGTTTCCCGTCACAATGATTCCATCGCATCCTTCCGCCTCAAGATTCTTTCTAGCTGTTGATGTCGGCGCCCAGTTGAGTTGTGCAATCCTTGAGATCAATTGGCGATTCAGTTCCTCGGGAAAAGGAGCCTTAAGATCGTGAGTTCGAAGTCCAGCCTCCACGTGACCCAATGGAGAACGGTGGTAATATGCACTTAGGGCAACAGCTGCAGAGGTGGTGGTATCGCCCTGTACAATCACCATTTTTGGTTGAAACCTACCAAAATAAGGGGGCATTTCAGATATAATCTGGCTCATGACATGAGATGGTGACTGCCCTTCCCCCATGATATTACAACGAACATCTGGCGGCGGAATGAGTGAAGCGACATCATCGAAAAGGCTTGCATGCTGACCTGTAAAGACGGTCATGAAGGAAATTTCGCTTGATGATAGCTTATCAATAACAGGTGCTAGTTTTATCACTTCCGGGCGAGTACCGAAACATACCATCAGATCAAATTTTTCTAATGAATCGGCCACTTTATTGACCGCTAGAGATGTTGCCAAATTGAACATTGTACAACTGGCAGTAATGGCCGTCATTCTGTATAAGTTCATCGTGAGTGCCGGACTCTACCACTTGACCGGCCGCCAACATAATTATCAGATCAGCTTTTACTACTGTAGAAAGTCGGTGTGCGATTACAAAAACTGTTCTGTCTTTCATGAGGTGTTCAATCGCTTCCTGAACCTTTTGCTCTGATTCGCTATCTAGAGAAGAGGTGGCCTCATCCATGATGAGAATTGGTGGGTTTTTTAACAGTGCCCTGGCGATGGCGAGTCGCTGACGCTGACCGCCCGAGAGTTTCACCCCTCGGTCACCGATGATCGTCTCAAAACCATTAGGCTGTTCATTGATAAAATCGAGAGCATTGGCAGCTTTGGCAGCATCACGGAGGTCCTTCTCTGAAATTCCACTCTGACCGTAAGCAATGTTGGTGGCGATGGTATCATTGAACAAAATTGTCTCCTGCGGCACAATGCCCATCAAATCTCTCAGTGATCTTTTTTGTACCGTTCGGATATCTCGACCATCAATCTCCACTGCTCCACTGGTAACCTCAAAGAACCTTGGAATGAGGTCAGCAATTGTTGATTTTCCTGCACCGCTTTCTCCAACCACGGCTACTACGTTGCCACGCTTTATCTTGAAAGAGACACCGTTCAACACTTTTGGCTCGTCTTCAGCGTATGAGAATTGGACATTCTTGAATGACACCTCACTATCGAATCTTTCGATCACGCCCGCATCAGGGGCGTCGATGATGACCGATCGGGTATCTAGGATCTCGTACACCCGCTCTGCCGACGCGAGGGCAGTCTGAATCTCCGAATTGACCGTATTTAGACTTTTGATCGGGTTAAGGATAGAAAAAAGCAGCAGTATAAACCTAATGAAGTCCTCCGGCTCCATGGAGCTATAGATGAGTACATGCTGTCCACCGATCCAGAGTAGAATGACACCCATAGTGACGCCAATCATTTCCGTTACCGGAGACGATGCAAGGCGAAGACTCATCTGCCGTTTCTGAAGATGATAGAAGGTGAGCGTCTCCCGATAAAATTTCAGTTTTTCTGCCTGTTCCATGACAAATGCTTTCACCACACGAATGGCGCCAAGGACTTCCTGAAGGATCGATACGATGCCCGCAATCTGAATCGATGACCGTTTCGCCTTTCGGCGAATACTGCCACCCACCCATATCATCAGTGCCATCGCCGCAGGAAGAATCAGCATGGCCGCAAGGGTAAGCCGCCAGTTGATCATAAACAGCAGCGTCATGAACGTAAAAATATTGATTGGCTCCACCAGAAGTTTTTGAAAGCTGACGGAGAAAGTTCTCCTCATAGTCGCCACGTCATTGAGGACAATAGACGTGAGGTCGCCAGCCCGAGTTCGATTGAAAAACGAAAGAGAGAGGGATGTCAGATGATTGAAAAGATTATTTCTCAGATCGGTGATTACCCTAAGCTGCATGAGACCCGCATAGAAGTTTTTCATATATAGGAATAAGTTCTTCAACACAAAGACAATTAAGATAGAAAGGCAGAGCCTTTTAAGCGTTTCAAGAGGTGTTGCACCTAGGATAAGCCGGTTGGTCCACATCTTGAGTGTTTCGTTGGCTGTTCGTTCCGCTGAAATGAGGATCCGTTCCTGGCTTGCAAGCAGTGTTTCGAAATCTGTGAGAATATTGGTAATGAAAGAAGCGGTGAGCCAGATGGAGAGCGAGTTGAAAAAAACAAAAATAACTGACGAAAAGATGGAAACGCTAAGGAGAAGCCAGTGGGGCTTTGCCAGTGCAATAATACGTTTAAACATAAGAAAGAATCGAAAAAGCCCCGGCTAGGATTTACAACCGTACGGAGTCAGACTCCTCCATGACTGAAAAAATCGTATCTGCAGAAGTTTCCTTGTCTGTCTCATAGGCAACAAATCTATTACTTCATTAGGAAGAAATCATTATTTTTGAGATGGACGATGAGAGTAGGAAAAAGAAAAATAATCATCATTGGCGACCGAGTTCTGATCCGTCCGGACGATTCGGCAGAGAAATCTCCCGCGGGGCTTTACCTGCCCCCCACTGTTCGTGAAAAGGAGGATGTCTGGGGCGGCGTCGTGGTGGAGGTTGGTCCCGGGTTACCACTTTCGGATCCCAATAGTGTTGAAGAGGAGCCGTGGAAAACAGCGTCGGATACGGTCCGCTACATTCCCCCGCAGGCGGAAACCGGCGATTACGCGCTATTCCTTAAAAAAGCCTCCGTTGAAATCAATGTTGAGGAGAACAAGTATCTCATTGTTCCACAGGCAGCTATTCTTGTCATCATCCGCGACGAAATTGCCACATAACCTTTTGCATCCATTCTTGGTACCAAGCGATCTGACGTTCGTTAATAATAGAGCTCCATTATCCAAATGAATTCCATTTCATTTACCGAATTAGGTGACAAGGGAAACTGGATCGGTGGTGCTTTACTCCTCCCGTCAAAGGTTGAAAAACTGGAAGTTACAACACCTTACTGGGGGAGAGCCATCGCCACAATACCCCTCTCTGGTCGAGCGGAGCTGGATGGGGCCGTTGAAGCGGCAACTGCGGCTTGGCCCGAGTGGCGGGATACACCTGTCGGGGATAGGACCCAGATCATGTTTCGCTTCAAAGCACTCATGGAACGGGACTATGACCAGATCGCCCATCTCGTTGCCCTGGAGAATGGCAAGACTGTGCCGGAAGCCAAAGGGAGTATAGATCGAGGGATTGATGTGGTAGAATTCGCGACTTCTTTCACAAATGTACTTCGGGGCAACGTGATGAATGTCTCAAACGGAGTCAGCTGTGAAGCGCTTTATGAACCGCTGGGTGTTGTTGCGGGAATCACGCCGTTTAACTTTCCAATCATGGTGCCACTATGGATGATTCCAATCGCCATCACGTCAGGGAACTGTTTTATCCTGAAACCATCTGAACAGACCCCCCTCTCGGCTCTCAAGATTGCGGAACTTCTTACCGAGGCAGGCCTGCCGGACGGTGTATTCAGTGTGGTTAACGGCACAAGGAATTCCGTGGAAGCGATCACGGATCATCCCAACATTAGCGCTGTCGCCTTTGTCGGCTCATCTAAAGTCGCTGAGATTGTCTACAGCCAGAGTACAGCCAATACCAAGAGAGCACTCTGTCTCGGCGGGGCAAAGAATCATCTTATAGTAGTTCCCGATGCCGAAGAGAAAATGACAGTGGACGGTGTCATCAGTTCATCGATGGGAAGCGCCGGCCAGCGATGCATGGCCGCCAGTGTCATGGTTGGCGTAGAAGAGGTTCAAGCTCTGATTCATAGCATCGTGAAGGCTTCAGCTCAATTGAAGCTTGGGGAAGATATGGGTGCAGTCATAAGTGCCACCGCCAGAGAAAGAATAATCGGAATGATCGACAAAGCAGAAGAACAGGGCGCTAGTATAATTCTCGATGGACGTAATCCTCAGGTTCCGAACCATTATGAGGGTGGTTACTGGCTCGGGCCTACAATTATTGATCACGCTTCACCGGAAATGACGTGTGCTCAGGAAGAAATTTTTGGCCCTGTTCTGACCATTGTTAGGACGGAGTCTCTTCAGGAGGCAATGAAGATTGAAAATGGTTCGCCCTACGGGAATGCCGCGTCAGTCTTCACAACATCTGGGGCGGTTTCAAGGTATGTTTCTGAACATGCCAGCGCCGGCATGGTGGGGATCAATATCGGAGTGCCGGTCCCTCGGGATCCCTTCAGCTTTGGAGGATGGAACCAGTCAAAATTTGGACATGGCGATATTACCGGCACCAGCGGACTTTCCTTCTGGACTAACCTACGCAAGGTCACCACACGCTGGCCGGCGAACTGACTGCCGGTCATTGCGACTTGATTTCTGTCAATCGTCGATTTCAGTCACACCAGTGGTAAACAGAACTGCCGGCGCTAATCTGAGGAGGAGCACCGGGAGTACAATTCCAAAAAGAAGTACGTACAATTTTTTGGGGTTTCGGCAGCTTCTACTCTTTCTGTGTACTTTTTTAGTTCTTCTCACGGCGCAGAACCAGCCTGGTGAGAACAAAAAATCGGTGCTGTTCATTTATGGCGGATGGGAAGGGCACGAGCCTGAAAAATGTCGTGATCTGTTCGTACCTTGGCTAAAGAGCAAAGGGTTCAACGTAACGGCGACTCCTTCACTTGATGCTTATCTTGATGAGGATTTGATGAATTCCGTTGATCTAATCATTCAGGTTTATACTATGTCTTCGATTTCGCCAGAGCAGGAGAAGATGTTATTAATGGCGGTGAGAGACAGAGGTGTCGCTATGGCAGGCTGGCACGGCGGACTGGCTGATGCGTTCAGAAACAATCCTGACTACCATTTTATGATTGGTGGACAGTGGGTGGCCCATCCTGGCGGCACAGTTAAGTATGAGGTCAACATTGTAGATAATGAAGATCCCATCACGCGGGGATTAGGCGACTTCACCATTCGTTCAGAACAATATTACATGCACGTTGATCCTGCCAACCAGGTGCTAGCGGAAACCACCTTCAGTGGTGAAGGGGCTTATTGGATTAAGGGCACTACCGTTCCAGTGGTATGGAAAAAAAAGTACGGTATAGGCCGTATCTTTTATTCCTCACTAGGGCACAATGTCAAAGTATTTGAAATTCCCGAAGCAATGACCATTATGAAAAGGGGAATACTATGGGCCATTGGAGAACTGGATTAGAGCTCAATTTCGCTGCACAGAGATTCTCGCCCTAAACCCAGAATAGCCGGGTGTTACTTGGTTTCAGATCCTCTAGAACGAGATTTCTAACTTATTAAAACGGATTAATCAGCGCCAGTCTGAAGTAGAATTCGTCATCAGAATCAGGTCCATCGCCTAATAAACGTGCAGTTCCAAAAGCCAATACGACTGGACCTAATGACATCTTGCCCTCAATACCAGTAGTAACAATCATTTTGTCATTCGCCTTCTTATCACTCCAAACGTTCCCGAAATCAGAGATGAGGGAGAGAGAAAGAAACCTCGGTGCCACAGGAATCCGGTATTCCACACTCCCGAAAACGAGAAGGTTTCCCAGACGTGTTCCACCCCATCCGCGGGGGTTGTGGTTCTCTGGAAAGAACTCGTAAATGGATGTTGCTAGATCTCCAAGCGGTATCGAGAAGTAGATAGGCGGGTCATTGGTAAGTCCTACGTAATCTTGGACCGGTCCTATGCCTGAAAGAGACACAGCCTTTACTCTCCCATAGAGGGCAGTTTTCCCGATGGGGAGATTGATAAACATATCGGCGGTGAATTTTGTATAGTCGAACGCACCGAAGAAGGAAGATGTTGCTTTGTCCATCTTAAGAAGAAAACCACGCCCCTGTCTTGGCAGAAGCAAGTTCCATCGGTGGGGCCGGCGATTGACCCATCGGTATTCTGCAGAAAAAAGTGCCTCACGGCCGGTTTCGGGAATCGGCATTGCTCCATAAGATGCCATCTGTCGAGGAAACCACTCTCCGGTCATCCAATCGATGCTGTCCGACACAGTTGGCTGACGATCAATAAATGAAACAGAGGCAGAGAGTAAGTGATTGGATGAAAGGTTCTCGCCTCTGTTGAATGGGTGAAATACCCTAAAGTTCAGTCCGTTCTTCAACTCCATGAGACCAAATCGGCTACCGTCGTAGGGACGGTAAACGGGAAATGTGTTATAATAATAGGAAAGAGACCATAGTGGTCCGTGCTGAGCGTTCTGATAGGATAGAAAAAGTCCGGAACCATCAGTGGACTTGAAGTTCGTTCTCGCTGCTGCCGTAAAAAGATGCCTGCCGAGCCCATCAATCCATTGAGTTAATCCAAGCGACTGTATATCCGGAATAATCCATGTTGCAACGTGTTTCAAATGTTTTGTGAATTGGTATTTTTGCGCTCCACTGATCTGAACATCTTTTCCGAAATCGGTTTGCTGCAAGACGTGTTCCGGAACGGCCTTTCTCCAATCTGTGTAACTGTCCATAATAGAGAGAGGAGCTGTGGTGATAGTTCTGCCTGGGGAAACCTTTACAACCCTGACGGTGTCAACATCTCCCAATGTAGTAGCAAAAACCGTGGGTTCATTGGGCACGTCCTGATGAGCCCATACAGCTTCACCCACGTCTGTATTTTGAATCACGGAAGAGTCCTTCAACTGAATTGTATGAATGTTTGGTGTGCCGCTCCGGTGAGATGTGAAAGTGACACTCTCCCCATCTGCGGCCCAAATGGGGAGAATGTCCACCGCTGGATCATCGGTGATGCGCTTTAAATCCCTACTTTCCAAGTTCAAGAACCAAAGATCAAGATTTTTCTCATCTTTCGCCATTGAAAAAGCGACTGTTTCACCATCAGGAGACCAGGCAGGTGTGAGGATCTGCGTATTTCCTGTAAAAGATGTGATCCTCTCCGCTTCACCTCCTTCAGGAGCTATCCTATACAGGTTGGCTACACCGTTCCGGTGAGCTACATAGATGATTGTTTCACCATCAGAAGACCAGATGGGATAATTGGCTCGCATTGAATGGGTCAGCCACCGGCCCTCTCCCGATTCTAGATCAAAAACTCTGACATCCCATATAGACGCCTGATTCTTCCCAAAATGATATTTTCCATAGGCAATCTTCTTGCCGTCCGGTGACCAGGACAAAATCTGATGAAACCGTCCGAAGTCAATCTCTTCCTTCGTCCAAATCACCTTCGGCTTCACTTCATGATCAGAGCTGTCTTCTTCAGCCTCTTTGAGAACTTCTCGCTCAGCAATGGTGTCCCGCTGGGCAATAAACAGGGACATGTCTCGCTGATCCTTGTCATCGAGGCCAATAAGGGCAATCTTTGATGAATCCGAGGAAAACCTGAAAGAAAACATTCTCTCAATGGGAAGCGTTACCACTTCCCCAATTTTCTCTATCGGCTCTTTCTGAGCGCGAACGCCATAGTAATAGGTATTCATAAGGCGGCGCCAGTCTTCCTCGAACTGACTTACAGAAATCCCCGTCACCTTTTTGAATGCTTCAGGAAATCGGAACAATTTCAGCGAATTACGATGACTTAGCGTCTGGACGATCGTTGAATCACCGAAGCGGTCAGACCAGTAGAGCATTTTTGAGAAGCCGTCGTGGTGGGGATCCATATCATCCATTTCGTTTCGGAGGACATGCATCTTGTGCTGTAGATCAGCTCGATATGGGCGCCACTTCTCAGTCTCGTATTCTGCGGTACCTTCGACCACCCAACCTGGCGTGCCAGATAGAAAAAAATCAAGACCTGTGGGGAGCCATGTATTTGTTCGATGGAAGAAAACAATGTGCTGAAGTTCATGAGGAATTACATGCTCGAGCCAATCCTTGCCTTCATTTCTTAGAGAAGCATCATTCTGACCCACCCATATCCAAGTGCTGTAGAATGGTGTAGCGAAACCATTGGCGACCTCATCAGCTGATGTAAATACAACATCGATAGTAGGTACTGACTCAAGGTTCATTTGTGTAAGTAATGTTGGAAGAGAATTCTCAGCTATTGTAGCTCCGCGACGGGCAACCTCTTCAAGACCATCATGATAGTGAACGTTGAAGTTGTCTGTTGAAATTGTGAACCACTCAAGCTCAGGATGGACTCTACCGGTCCATGCCCATGTAAGAGGGGCACGATAAGGTTGAGCATATAGCCCAGAGAAAAGAATTAAAGTGACCAGATAGCGCTTCATATAGGTTCGATTGAGAACGAGGAAATTACATCTGTAAAATAGATTGATCATATCATTAGAACCATTACTAGAAACCTTAATAAGAAAAAAGAAAAAGGGCCGCGATTTCTCACGGCCCTAACGTAGCAAAAGGGGATTGTGGGGATGTGCTACGTGAAGTTTTGTTTACTATCTATTTATTTAAACAAATCAGGACCGTTATTGTTCCAAAGAATAAATAAAAAAACCCCCGCCGTAGCGGGGGTTTTTGGTTACTAAAGAATAGAGTGAACTTTAGCGACTATATCCGTCCAACTTAATTACCATCGTGAGGATAACAAGGACAGCCTTCGTCATCATAACGAGCAAACGAATCGGACCATTCACCATTTTCGTCCTTAGTCTTATAGTTGGGAATGCCGGCACACCAAGCTGCGCAGTTAGCCAAGCTCGCTTGGCCCATACCCATATCTTGCTCATCATTCATTTGATTCAAACCTCTATAGGTCGCTTTGAAGAACTCTTTGCGGTTTACTTCTGCATCACCACACTCGTCGTCATTTGAGTCCTTTGACGCCCAGTAATCAAAACCAGGGTCTTCATCGTTACCAGACTTGAACTCTTCCATGGTCTCTTCCTGCCCGAATGTGTCATAAGCCTCGGAATCATTGATACAATTATCTCCGTCTCCAACTTCTTCAAAACGGACCGGACCTTCATCGCCACCTGGCGGCGGACCACAGTGATCGGGATTATTTGAACAGTGATCATCCCAATCAGCATCTCCATTCAATGCTTCATCACAAGTGGGACAGTGACCGTGCTGATCATTTTCACCAAATACATGGCCACATTGACATTCATCACCTGGCTTTGGACCACAGTGATCGGGATTATTTGAACAGTGATCATCCCAATCAGCATCTCCGTTCAATGCTTCATCACAATCGCGACAGTGACCGTGTTGATCATTTTCTCCGAATACATGGCCACAGTGACATTCCCCACCTGCCGGTGGTGGACCATCGTGTTGTCCACCCTCTTCACCCGGTGGCGGACCATCGTGTTGTCCACCCTCTTCACAAGGTTCACCTACATCGTAGACTCCGTTTTCATTGCAATCGAGATAATTACCACAACCTTCCCCTTCTCCAGGAGCTGCCTCTGGATATTCTTTGTCTGGATCACATTGAAGATGACCATCCGTATTATTCGCTTGTATAGGAATAACAAGAGCGAATGCAAAAAGGATAGCCATTAATGGTTTTACCATTTTCATGATTTTTCCCTCACTATGTTAACGTTCTAAAGAGGCGTCTTGCCTCGAGCTTAACCCCAAAGTAAGCTCTCCTGCGATTAAAGTCAATGATTTGTATCACATTTTCATTATTTAACGTTTTTCCAGTAGACGACCCACAGCAGCGGTTTTTCGGTTAAAATCCTTCTCGAACATGCCGTAATAATTATTCACCTCATAAAAATATCGCGCTACGTCACGATCCACCACATGGACGTTTTTCTCGAGAACCTCTGGAGCTGGAAAGAGGATCTCGATCCCCGGTTGAAAATACCTGAGATTCTGTTTCAGATCAGTATTAATCTCAAGAATTTTCTTCAGGATAAGGACTTCATAAAGGCGGCGTTCGTGTTTCTTTTCCTTTATTATAATGGTAAATATATCTTCCTCCATGGTGGCGCCATGGATGTTCGTTTTTTCTAACTCCCCCTTATAGTTGAAGTCTCGTTCAAATGAGATATAGTCCAGATCGGCAGTAGGCCTTACAAATGGCTTTTCCGCCGTTGCTTTCTGATATACTGAATAACTCATTTTTAGCGCATTATTGCCGGAAATATTCTCGATGTATCTCTTAAGACCATTGACTTCAAAACCGGCTGGATCTTGCGGTTCCTTCTTAAAGAATATTACCTTCTCCGGGTTGATATACTTGTAGTAATCATGTCGCTCAATGATATCGTACAGCATCCTTCTCACCAAAATCTCTTCACCGGGGATCTCGCCTCCCAGAAGACCGCTGAAAGGTTGTGTTACCATCAATGTCTTATCCACTTCAGCTGCTGTTCCTATCTGGTTGAGCATATCCTGAAAAACAGTACTTTCGTGTATAAAGCTTAGGTCGTATATATCCGCATTCTGCACACGGTAGCTGTTCTGAAAAAGTTGGTTTCCAAACGCGTTAAATATCTCCGAATCGAGGGGAATAACACGGCTAAAGTTGCTACCTTCCTCCGTGATAATGTGGGGAGTGATCACAACGATTACCTCTTTTCGCTGCGTCTCCACTGTGGAGCTTGAAAAAAGACGCCCAAGGATTGGGATTGATGATAAAAAAGGAACTCCGCCTTGAACATCACTTATCTTTTTAGAGATCAATCCGCCGACAATAAATGGAGTATTGTTCGCAACGCGAACGAATGACTGAACCTTCCTGTTATTGATAAGTGGCGCTTCCTGGACACCGGAGGTGGCGGCGAGCGCGCCGGTCCGCTCTTCGGTCTCTGTAATAATGGTTTCGATTTGAATGGTAATTCTCGTCTGATCCTCGCTTACCCGGGGCCGAAGGTTGAGCACGATACCGACCGGGATGTAGTCCACCGATTTGGAAACTGCTGTCTGGGTGCTTGTTGTCTTCACGATGGGGATCTGCTGCCCCACCTGAATCCTAGCCTGCCGTCCGTCTAAGACCAGAACTGACGGCCTGGATAGGATCTCGGCGGCACTGGAACTGACAAGCGCCTGAAGCTTGGCAGTGAAGTCCGTAGCCGTACCGAGGACAGTGCGGTCAAAAACAAGGGTAAACGGATTGAGCGCACCGGTTCTCGAATCAGGTGCCGGAAACTCTCCTGTAATGCCTCCCTGTGCCCCACCGAAATCGATACCTAACGAGTTGAGTCGATCAGAGTCGATCTCAATGACCAGCGCCTCGATTTGAATCTGGGCCGCGGGGATATCTATTCGGTTAGTGAGGAGATCAAGGAGACGGGCCACAGGTTCGAAATCGTTTGGATTGTAGCCGATAAGGAGCTGCTGCTGCGGCGCACCTGCAGTTGTGCCAAGCATGGGTATCCCGGCGAGGTCAAGTCCCAACTCTGCCTTTTTTCCCTTGGCCGACTTGCCTTTTTCCTGGGTAAGTAAGCTGACCGTTTCTGTGTCCGGTACCTTGATAATGATGGGCAATATACTTTTCGCTGGCAATTCTTTAATGTTTAGCGTCCCGGCAACGGTCGGAGCAAAACTATATTCACCGGACAGTTCCCCCTTTCCTCCCTTGAATTCCACTACTGTATAACCAACAGTTTTCAGAATGGCGAGCGCCCGATCAACTTCAACGTAACTGAGCTTGACAACCTGATAATTGAGGTCGCGCATAGACTGCCCAGACAGAAAAATGGGCAAAAGAAACAGGGAAAGGGATCTAAAAAATTTCTTCACTCTCATCACCGTTCAACAATGGTTACGGGAATTTTTAAGAACAGGTCCTGAAATTTGGCCGAGATAAGTGCATTTTTCTTATTGCTGCTCGGCACAAACAGTCCTTCAACCTGAAACTTGGCTTTGGCGGTGTCCGCCATGACGATGGTGATGTTGCTGGCAGAAGATACGTGATGGATATCCAGAGAACCGCCCGTAGCATCCATGGCGAGTTTCATTGATGAGGTACTTCCACTGACGTTGGATTTTTTCTTTAGGATGAGGCTCCCTTCTTCATTCGTTGTCCAATACATAAAACCGTTAATTGGGACTACAGACCCTGGCGTTTCAAAAGTGACATTGCCGGAGAGTTGTTGACCACCGATTGTTGCCGTCAGTGTTCCCTCGCCTGAGTTCCAGTTCCAGCCGCCGGCGGAAGTAATTACAGAGTCAGGCGTGACATCAGCCCCTGAAACGTTGGACGTTTTTACAAATGTGATGGCTCCCCTACTGCTGCTGACCCAGTACATGTAAGCACCGATGGGGACTTTAGATGCTTTGGTATCGAATGCAATATCTCCTGATTCCGTCTCTCCGTAAACAGTGACAGAAAGGGTGTTGTCATCTTTATTATATTCCCACCCACCCGACTTAGAAATAACTGAATCGGCCGGTGCGGAAAAAGCAGTAACATGGGCTGTTTTCTTAAAGGTAACGGTCCTCTTATTTGTTGTCCAGTACATAAAGGAACTGAGCGGTGTCTGAAGGCTATCACTGTCAAAGGAAACAGACCCCGACTCTTCAGAACCGCCGGTGGTATCATAGTAGGCGACCTTTAGAACTGAGGTGGCGCTGGCAAAACTCCAGCCGCCGGTGCGTGTTGCTGTGACAGAGGAGCCGAGTTTGTCTGTCTGAAGTGTAAAAACGGCGGCAACGATTGAGCCACTGTTCCTGTAATGATTCACATTACCGTCATACTCTCCGATGAAGACATCGGAATCGCCGTCTCCATCGATATCTTCAAATGCCGGCAGAGCGTTATCTCCAGCATCCACAGCGCTGAGAGGGTTACTATCACCAGTTTGATGCGAGAATGAATGGCTCGTACTTGTCCCTGTATTAGTAAAATACTGGAGAGTTCCGTCACCCGCGCCAACAAATACGTCCATATCCCCGTCCTTGTCCACATCCACAAACGCCGGCGCAGCATTGGTACCAAAATTGTGCTTTAAAAGTGTGTCCGTTGCCGCCCCTGCCACAAAGGTAGCGGTCGTACTGTTACCCGTATTGCCGTAATAATTGATCTGTCCATCATATTCACCCAGAAAAGCGTCCATATCGCCATCTGCGTCAATATCGGTAAAAGTTGGGATGGCGTTATAGCCGATATCCACA
>CEUZ01229623.1_pt1 | contig 22250 bp, 16 predicted proteins | sample 361511 | NCBI WGS metagenome assembly CEUZ01 (sample SAMEA2622822, study PRJEB7988) | marine metagenome | biome: marine biome (ENVO:00000447); feature: surface water layer (ENVO:00002042); material: "saline water (ENVO:00002010), including plankton (ENVO:xxxxxxxx)" | depth 5 m | reverse complement strand
TCATTTTTTGGCATTACCATAAACAGGCTCGAGTGTATTTTGATGTTGTGGTTCAAACAGCTGATAATAAAAATATGACAGAAAATGTGCATACACTTTTTAATAATGATATGGATAATTCGGCTGGATTGGGTATAGGAAATGATATGCATTATGTTGAAACATCCGAAGGGAAACTGGTAGATGCCAAAGGTGTTACTGGACGTTTTGTAAAACTTTACAGCCGGGGTAACACCAATAACGATTTGAATCATTATATTGAAGTAGCGGTATACGGCCTTCCTTTGAAATGATTTCGAATCGAAACAGAACGTTCATTGTTCTGTCGATTTTCATTATAGCGGCTTTATTTCGCTTTATAGATCTATCCAGTCGACCTATGCATGGCGATGAGGCCATCAATGCCTTCAAACTTTCTGCTGTAGTTGAAACAGGCCAATTTGATTATAAACCTACCCAACACCATGGTCCGATTTTATATTTTACAAGCTACCTGTTTTCAGTTTTCCATGGTTTGAATCACCTTGAAGATTTTAGTGAAGAATTTCTCAGAAGTATTACTGGTTTTATAGGGATTTTACTTTTAGGTGTTGGGTTCATTTTTACAAAATCACTTCAAAATAATATATTATACCTTACTCTTGTCCTGATGGCTGTTTCACCATCTTTAGTTTTTTATTCTCGGTTTTTTATCCATGAAATTTTTGTTGTGTTCTTTAGTTTAGGAATGATCGTAAGCCTATATCAATATTTTAAAACTAAAAAGTCATTGTGGATTGTATTGACAGGAATAGCTCTCGGATGTCTGATATCTGCAAAGGAAACGTGGCCTATCTTTATGATAGCTATGGGAAGTGCAGCTACAATAATATATTTGTATAAAAGCGAGAAACAATTCATTCCATTAAAACATTGTTTAACAATTGCTGGGATAGCTTTTACAACAACTTTTCTTTTTTATTCTGATTTTTTCCGTGATATTAATAATAGTACAGATATTTTCAGGGCTTACAACCCATATCTGGAAAGAGCATCATCTGAAGGGATTCATAATCACCCCTGGTATTTTTATCTGAATATTATTTTTCCATTCTCCGCGTCCGGGAATTGGTGTCATCTTGGAGAGAGTTTACTTTTCTTAATTTATATCTTGAGTTTTCCGATGATGCTTTATTCTAAAAATCAGCCTAAAGTAGTAAAGTTTTTATTCTGGTATTCTTTAATCCTATTTATTGTGTTTTCAGCTATTCCATACAAAACACCTTGGAACATATTGTCCATAATGCCTGGAATAATTATTGTATCTGCAAATACAATTATCAGTCAGATCAATAAATTGAATGAAAAAATATTGGGGAATATATTTATAGTTCTATTGTGTGGTTTACTTTTTTTGCAATCCTATTCCTATAATTTCAAAAATGACACCCATCCCTCAAATCCATACTTCTATGCTCATCCCACAAAGGATATTTTTACGATTGATAGTAAAATTCGTAGCATGACTAATATTATTAATAATGAAATTAACTTTTCAATTTTCATTATAGCAACTGGAGATGACTATTGGCCTTTCCCATGGTATTTGAGAGATATGGATAATGTTGGCTATTGGAACCATGTTCCCCATGATGTGGGATTAGCATCAATAATACTTATTTCTTCTGATTTAACAGATAATCTAGCAAAAATAATTTATGAAAATGTTGAACCTGGATTATCGTCCTTGTTTATACCATTGTTTGAAGAAATGTTGGTACTTCGTCCCGGCATTGAAATTAACGTGTATGTCAAAAAGGACGTTTATGATTTATTTGAACGTTTAAGTTCAAATGGTAGATAAAATTTCATTTCAAGGAATTGATTCAAATTGGTTGAAGAAACATGCGATTCACCGATTTTCCCATAAAGCCATGGCAACAGTTTTCGAGGTATTTATTTATCATGATAACTATTCCTATGCGCTCCAGGCTGCGATAGAATCTTTTGCACAATTGGATCTTCTGGAACTGGACTTAAGCCGTTTTGTAGAAAACAGCGATATTTCCCGAATTAATCAGTTAAAGCCAGGGGAATCCACTATAGTTGGAGCTGAGTCTATGGAATGTTTAACTATTTGTCAGAGACTTCAAGTCGAAACTAATGGTGCATTTAATCCCACTGTTGGAAAAGTCATTAATTATTGGAAAAATAATTCTGGATCAGAAATTTGTATCAATGAAAATATTGGTAACCTAATTTTAGATTCAAAATCATATACGGTCACTTTAACTGACAACATCATTTCCATTGATTTGGGTGGTATAGGTAAAGGGTATGCCTTGGATAAACTAAAATCAACATTTCAAGAATGGGATATAAAAAATATATTAATCAATAGTGGTAGAAGCACCCTTTTAGCTATGGAACCACCGAAAAATGAGATAGGTTGGCCATTGATAATTTCTCATCCATCTCATAAAAGTGAATTAAAACGAATTTTCTTAAATAAAAGTGCGATTGCAGGTTCTGGTGTCGAAAAAGGAGATCATATTGTTTCACCATCAAATTATCAACCTATTCAGAATAGATTGGGCGCATGGTCCATGGCAAGGACGGGTGCAGAGGCAGATGCTCTTTCTACATCATTTATGATTATGAGTGAAGGGGAAATATTAGACTATATAAAGCATCACCCGGATGTGGGTGGAATGATTATTAATGAAGAAGGAAGTTTGATGAAATATGGTACTTTGAAATAGTAACTGATTTAGCTGAAGAATTTTAGTTTCCAACTATCTCGAAATACTTCCCAAATTGTTGCAATAAAGGAAAGACGGCTATCACGGTCGCAAGTCCATTCAATGGGCATTTCCATCATAGAAATATCCTTTTCCTTTGCCAGTCTTAAGATTTCAATTTCGAATAGGAAACCATCAATCTTCGCTATACCAAATAATTGACGTGCAATAATAGCATCATAAATCTTAAACCCGCACTGTGTATCACTGAATCTCCAGATGGAAGGGAACAGAAATTTAGTGTATATCCTGAAAATAATAGAAGCCAATCGACGATACCAGACCAATTGTTTATGTATAATACTTTCTGGTAGATGACGTGAACCAAGAATAATCTTGTATTTATTCTTCCGAATCATATCCACTCCTTTATTTATGAAATCTAATGTGATTGTTTTTCCGCTATCAATAATTAAGATATTTTCTCCCTTGGATTGGATAATCCCTTTTCGAACTGCATGGCCTTTCCCATGATGTTTATTTTCTTTTAATGTAATTAAACGAATATTTTCAGTTGAAGATATTTCATTTGCTGTTTCAAGTGTCCCATCCGTACTACCATCATCCGATATAATGATTTCACCTTTGATATTATTATGTATTAAATAATCGGAAAGGAAAATGATATCATCACTAATTTTTTCAACTTCATTTAGAACAGGGATAATTATAGAAAGGTACATTATTAATTTTTACTAATATTATAATTTGTTAATGCTGAAAGTAATTCTTAAATATTGGTAACCATTATTACTGAATTTTATGATTAATTATTTAAATAATACAATCTGCATACAAAAAAGAATTTATAATTAAAATTTAGGATAATAAGTTAGAATTAATTTTATATATAGAAGACATGATATGATATTCTAAACAAGCCTAACATCTAATATTAGTAAATTTAACATAATGAAAACATCTGATATAATTTCCATCGCAAAAGAAGTTATTCAAATAGAAGCTGATGCAGTGTCATCAATAAGAAATCGTATTGATAATAACTTTAAAGAAGCCGTTAATACCATTTTAAAATGCACTGGACGTTTAATTGTAACAGGAATGGGTAAATCAGGTTTAATCTCCCAAAAAATAGCTTCGACGTTGGCATCCACTGGTACGCCTTCTCATTTTGTGCATCCAGCTGATGCTATCCATGGTGATTTAGGTATGATTACCGATAATGATATTCTCTTAATTGTAAGTAATAGTGGGGAGACTAAAGAACTCATAGAAATTCTTCCTGCAATTAATAAAAAAAAGATTATTATAATTGGTTTGGTTGGAAGGAGAAAATCAACTTTAGCGTACAATGCTGATATCCATTTAGATACTTCAGTTAAAAAAGAAGCTTGTACACTTGACCTTGTACCAACCGCGAGTACAACAGCTACTTTAGCAATGGGTGATGCATTAGCGATCACATTGTTAGAATTGCGCGGTTTTAATAAAACTGATTATGCAGAATTACATCCAGGTGGAAGTTTAGGTAAAAGATTGCTTTTAACGGTAGATTTGATTTATCATAGTGGAAAAGATATACCACTTCTTTATGATACAAATTCTATAAAGGAAGCATTACTTATTATTTCAGAAAAAGGATTGGGTATTACTGGAGTTTTAAATGACAATGATCAATTGGTTGGTATTATTACAGATGGTGATATACGTAGAGGATTAGAAAAATATGGGGATGGCCTTTTTACTAAAACAGTAGAATTTGTTATGTCTCATGAACCTAAGTGGGTGACTGCGGACACATTAGCAATATCTGCATTGGAATTAATGAAAAAATATGCGATTACAAGTTTATTTGTATATTCAGTTGATAATAAAAAACGTCCTGAAGGGATAGTACATATACATGATATTTTAAAATTAGGTATTGATTAAATGTTTCGTGAAGAATCGGTATTTAATTAATCTGATTATAAAATATTAGCCACTAATATGTGATCTATAGAATATAAATAAAGCCCGGGCTTAAGAATGATATGATAATTTGATTTAGTTATTTTTTGATGAATATACAATATATAATGAATTTGAATATTATTGATAGGCAATTTATTAATAATTGTAAGAATTTGAATATATAGGATATTTTATAGAGATCGATATATCTGTAATTTTATTTATATTTTTAAAATTTATATATATTAAGGTATAATTATTGAAAATATTTTGACTGTTTCAATCAATTTACTATGTGAGTATTAATTATTTTTTCGAAGTATTAACTGCATATTTATATAGTTGTAATTTATATTATAATTCTAAAATAATAGATTATATAAATAAGTTATTGTAATCTAAATATTCTTTGATAAAGTATGTTTATTACAGATTAAATAATAATATTCAACTATTTAAGATTTAAGATGTAATATGCAGTTTTATTTTTTGATTTATATATAGATATTATAATGATTAAAAATTATAATTATATGAGATGTTTGATAATTACAATAGTGGTTTGTAAAAAGTGTTTTAGTCATAAATTGTCTATGGTGAGTGCATGGATTAGAAAATTTGAATTATTGTTTGTGACGTAAAATAGGTAATTAATTATTTAGAAATTCAATTGGGTAGCATATAATGCTACTGGAATTATAGATTACTTAAATATTAAAGTATTATAGATTTCGTGAAATTTATGATTGCCCGGATATAATGTATATCAGTAATGAGTAAACTAGGAAAATCATATTTTGAATTGATCTACTCTATTATATATGGGCATGAAATAATATAATGTAGTAGTATTAATTAATGTTCAATTTATTTATGTATACTAATTGAAAATGTATATTATAATAATTTTGTAAATAATGAAGTTTAGTTATAACTGGCCCGGGCAGAGGAAATAAGATTGAATTTAATAAATTTTAAATCTATTTACGACATTGTATAAGCCCGGGCTTGATATAATATTCAACATAGGTATCAGTATAATAGATGTTAATTCTGTTATCATAAAATTATAATATAAAATCGTTACAATTATTTATTTACAAAGAAAAAATCTATTTTGATTTCATTAGTAAATGATTAATAGGTTTGTAAACATTTGAAAGAAAGACAAATAAAATTATGCTTACATCCTATGTAATCTTATGATATTCATATTACTAGATCAATAATCTATATATACATTAAATATTGGTTATTGGATTGGGTTATCATAGTTATGATTTAAAGCATATATTACGAATACAATTTTTAAATACAATACATCTGTAATATTATATATCCGACTGGGATATGTAATCTTTTATTATAAAATATTAAATATTATGATATTTATAATATTACAATATTCAATATTAGAATAAGATTGTAATAGCTTACTAAACCCATATAATAATATGTTTGTAATTAATGAAAAATCAAACAATAATAATTAAATATATATTGCGTAATATATCCTATAATATAGTCAACTGTAATAAATATGAGTTAATAACCGACGAGATAATGTTAAAATATATAATAATTGCAACAACATATTGTAAAAATACAAAAGGGTATAGTATTATTAAAATACAATATTATAAATATCAAACAGTCCTTGAAATGCATGGTTATAATAGGATAAATTCTACAAATTACTTTCAATCGAGGTAATCTACATGCGGAGTCAAATAGAATAATGGTTTTAATACCATACATGGGAATACCAGTTAAAAAAACTGGCTCAGGCCCCTTTCACATACCAAAATACATAGCATGAGTCAGAAACAAAAACAGGTATTTAAAGTCAATGACCAAAAGGTAAAAAAGGCGATTCAAAAGCCTTTTGCCAAACAGATCATTGAATGCTTCTATAAGACACCTCTATCTGCTTCAGAAGTAGCAGAAGCAGTATCTTTCCCAAAGGATAAAATATATTATCATATAAAAAAACTTTTAGCTTTAGATATATTATTTATTGCCGAAACAGAAATCGTAAAAGGAATAGAACAAAATAAGTACCTCCCCATCGCACAAAAAATACAATTCGATGATCAAGAAATAGGTCATCTCATTCAAGATGATGAAGAACACGTAATAGAAAAACTTTCGACAGAAGAAAAAGAAGAACTCAAAAAAGAAGATGAAGAAATTGTTGAAACAGATTCTAAATCAGATAAAACAGAAACTGTAAATCCACTCCTGGAAAAACTATTACAAAAAAGATCAAAGGAATTTTCAGAGGATCAAAAATCAAATGAACTATCATTCGATGGAAAAAACTTATCTCAAGAAAAAATAGAATCTTCGGAACCGGCATTTAAAAGGACTATTGATGATAGACGCCGTAGTAGTGACAGGCGAGATACTGAAGGGCGGCGCACAAAACAAGACAGACGTATTAAGCAAATACTAGATTATAAAGGAGAAGACAGAAGAAGTCAAAAAAATAGAAGAACTGGTAAAGAACAAAGAAGTAAATCATCTAGACGTGAAGCAAAAGATAGACGTCTTGAAATAAAAACAACAAAACCACCATCAGTTCCTCTTAAAAAACATGAAATCCCTAAAAAAGAATCTAAGCAATCACTATTCTTAAATAATGCAAAATTACACTTAGATGGTGTTACTCATGCCATGACCTTCGTTCATACAGGCAATAATGTAACTTTCATGCAGGCGGATCTTGGATTTGAAGAGTTTCAAATTAAACAAGTAATGAACTATCGTCTTCCTATCGCTCTTGATGATGATGTAATAAAAACTTTTCCAGATTTAATAACGGCTGTTTATGAACAGTTCGTTGGTAATGAAAAGAGGGGAAATATATACCTGGCGATTCATTCTTCAGGGTACCAATATGAAATGACATATGTAAATACAGAAGGCCATAAAAAAAGTGATTTCAAAGATTTTCTTCTTTACACACTAACCAAGTCTTATGCCTTGGATACTGAGAAAAGTTTAGTTGTTTATAATTACAATGAAAAAAAGGAAAATAACGCAATCGTCTGTTATTCACCATACAAGGAATATATCGAACAAGATTATAAATTACTAACAGATGCGGGACTGCAGCCACGCTATAATACTTCAATACCAAAAATACTTCATAATATTTTTAATTATTATAAAACACAGACTGGTAGTGGTAATGCACTCATTATATATATTAGCCAGATGAAAACACATTTGATTCTATTACAGGATTACCAATTAGTTGAATCACGTGATTTTTCTATAGGATTGGATCATTTTATGGATCCACTGTGCAAAATGGTCCCGGAAAATGAAATAACGGAAGAAGATATTCGAAACAAGGCAATGGATTTTCTTGATCGTTATGGTATTGCGTTGCCTGAGACCAAACCCAGTGAATTGGATATTTTCCCATGGGATGAAGCGCAGGATATTTTGAATCGAATAGGAGATAGGATACAGAACGAGATAAGAAGTTCAAAAAATTATTTCAGTAATGTCAGGGAGACAATGGGGAAGAAGACGATGATAATCGATGAATTCTATCTGGGTGGACCCGGGAGCCATATAAAAAATATAGGCAAACTGGTGAGTAAAGTTCTGGAATCACCAATAAAAAAACTTGAAATATTAAATACAGCATCAATGAAACAGATTCATGACTCTAAAACAGATCTACTCACACAAATTAAAGAACGGAACCTAATACGTAAAAAGAAAAATGCAGCGGGTGTTTTAGATGAAGTAAAAAAGAATATCATGGGGCATAAAAAAGCAATAGAGACTGCTACCAGCCCAGAAAGTGTTAAATACCGACTTGCCCGATTGGAAATAGACAAAAATTCAAAAATCAAATCTATTGAGGAAGCAACTGAAAAGTTAATCAAGGCAGCCACCGATTTCAAAGAATTGAAAGATGACTATACCGGGACGCAGGAAACTCTTACTGCTGATCTGGAAACTGTAACATCTCAACTGGATAAACAGAGTGAAGAATTGCTGGAAAAATATCAGGAGCACGAATACCTCGTTAAACAAATTTCTAGAATGGAATATGAATCAGATCAATTCCAAAAAAAACAGGATGAAGCCAAGCGAGAATCCAAAGGCGATTATGCTCAAGAGTTGAAGAAATCGGCTAATATCAGGGTATCTCTAGCAGAACAGAAAAATCAGGTTGAAAAGAAGGTCGCAGATCAGCAGGCGGAGATACTCAAAGGACAAGAAACTCTTCATGACATGTCTATGAGATTGGAGTTAGGTCACGATGAGATTGCTGTTATGGAATATCTGTTGGATACTGTAGATAATACATCGAATGCACTAAGAAAATCATTTTTAATGCATCTGAAATCCTTGGACAGACTAAAGCAGACAGACCTTAATGAACTAGAGCAGGCCGGATATCTTTTGACTCTAAATACGAAACGTCTTAACGGTATCAAGCAGACATTTACTAAAATGGTTTCCGGAGAAGACGAAGCGGATCAAGGCCAGTATTTGGATGGGGAAAATGGGTTTGAAATTCGGAAAAAAATGGTTTCGGTACTCAATGGTTTACTGGAGACACCTGGTAGTCTGGATCAGATTAAGAAAATAACCGCTGACCTTATTAAAATCAATGAAGACTATCAGGTATTGATTTATAAAAGAGATAAGTTCCAAAAACGAATTGACGCTAAATCACGAACTAGGGATAAGGAAGAACGCAAACTTCATATCCTTAAAAAGGATATGAATGTTTACAGTCGCGAGCTGAAAGATGGGGAAAATCAGCACCAGAATACACTGGCTGCAGTGGATCATATTCAGGGAGCCATGAGCCAAATTCAACCTTTGATCACAATAAATGAGATAAAAAAAGACCTACAGCAACAGCAGCAGAAAACGCGTAAAGATTTAAGTGTCTTGCAAAACCAACTCTTGCGTTTGAAAAGTGCAATCGTAATACGTAAACAGAAGATTAAAGATCTTAACGTAAATCATTCTGAACGGAAAAAAGCTCACGGAACAAAAATAAAAATATTGAATCGGCAGAACCGGCAATTAATCCGCTTAGAAGAAAAGTTGAAAAAGTTGATTTCTGAATATTCTGATAAAGATAAAGATACCAATAAGTGCATTAAGGAACAGATGAAGGTCCGTAATCAATTTGAAAAGCAACTTATGGGTCGAACTAAGGAATACAAAAAATTGCAAGTACATGAAACGACATTGATTCGTGAAGCAAAGCAAGCTCGGAATAAATTGCAGATAGCCTTTAACCGCAAACTTAAACAGTTAGAAAAAGAGCAGGATAAAAAAACTACTGTAGCTGATAAAAAAAGGCAGCTGAAGAGAAATGCATTCATGAAAGTAATGGCAGCACTTACGAAAAAAGAAAAATTGATCCAAAATCTTATGGCTAGTAGTACTTCGGAAATGCAGAAAAAGCACAGTGAGTGTGATAGGGCTAAGGCAACCCTGGTAGCTAAGAAAAAGAAAATAATGCCGAAGATCTCAGAGTGGCAAAAGCAGATCAGAGCTTGGAACCGTGATCTAAAACGCTTTTACCGTATCCAACAGAAATTTGATGCTCTCGAAGAGCAGCACAGTGAATGGCAAGATTTGTATGAAGAAGAAACAGAAAAAACAGAAAAGCAGGTTAAAGTTTTAGAAGGTCATATTGTACATAAGCAGTCAGATTCGTATTTGTTGTTAGTACAGGAAGGTCTAACGCGATTTAATAACGAGGCTGATGCTGTGGTAGCTGCACAGGAGCTGGCTAATGAGAGCATAGCACTGGATGAGGATGAAATCAGAACGGTGAATAAAGCTTCTGAACGTTTGAAAAAACGATACCAAACATTCATGAAGCGTTATAGAAACAAACGGAAAAAGATCCTGAATGAATTCAAACCTTATCGGGGTCGTGAGAAAACTATCCGTACAAGAATTGAAAGCGCCAAACGTAAAATTATATCTGCTGAGCAGGTTATAGAAGTATGGCAGGATAAGCTCGATCAGAAAAATAACCAGCTGGCTAATATGGAAGTAGATTTTTTAAAGCTACAGGAAAAAGCAAAGCAAAAGCTAAGTGATATTCAAATTCAGATCGATCAGGCCCAAAACAAAGAAATCAGGGAGCAAGAGATTATTACATCTGATTTAGAAGATCAATGGACGGTGATATTGGAGAAAAAAAATACGGCAGAAAATGAATTTCTACAATCAATTCAAACTATTGATGAAAATTTACAACAACAGGATGTGATCATAAACAGGGAAAAGTTACACAACCTAGTATTATCTGATCAAAAACAACTGAAAGTTGCCAAAGATCAGTTGAATAAGTTCATCCAAAAACAGAAAAAACTTCAGCGAAACATTACCACATCTCAGCGTGATCTAGAAACCACCCAAAGGAAAATATTAATAGTTAAAACAGGCTTGAAGGAAGAAGAAAAGCGTTTTAAAGTCTACTTTGAACAGTTAAAAGAACGGCTTGAAACAGTTGAAAAAGAATTAAATCAGAAAAAAGAAAATCAGCTCACTATAAAAGAAAAAAAGCATGAAATCGAGTTAAACCTAAGAAAGATAAAAAAGGATTATGAACAGGCTCAGTATGAAAGCCAGAAACAACAGAAAAAAATTCTGATCTTGATTCAGAAAGCAAAAAATCTTACTTTGACTTCCAAGAGAAAAAGCGCGTTGCCAAAGAAAATTTTAAATGAACAGAAGCAGCATCAGATATTAGTCAAGATGGAAGAAAAATACTCCACCCAAGCAGCCAGTTTGGAAAAGAGTATGCAAAAGTTAGATAAGACTGTATCAGCCCAGAATGATCAGGAAGCGGAAATGATAAAAACAATCGATGGATTAAAGCAAGATATTGAACTTCTCAATAATGATTTTGATAAAACAATAACACTTATGGCTACCAATCGAGAAAACCTCAGTGAAATTGGTGAGCCCCATCTGGTAATCCTAGAACGTTTGAATCATCTTAAAGAATTTTATCCGGTGACCAAAGCTATGCTGAATGAACGGATCGATGGTTTATATGGCTTAATCGATCAAAAAACGAAAGAGAAGAAAGAACTGGATGCCCGGCTTAAGGATATGGAAGAAGACCTGAAAAGCCGGAAAGTAGATATGGCTATGCTGGAAAAAGAGCTGGCCAAGATCAATAAAAATATGAAAAAAGTCTTGGAATATTCTGTTTATGAGCAAGATCCCACACCGCAAGCTATAGACATTACGATGGGCGATACAGAATATAAACTACGTAGCTATATGGATTTGGCAGAATTGAAAGCCCGTTCCCAGGATTTATTTGAAGAGATTATACAGGCTGAGCAAAATGTAGCCCGCCTCCAGAAAAAGTTAGTTTCCATTCAGCATGTTCAAGCCGAAACCGAGCAAATCAGCCAGAAAAAAATCAAGCGACTGGAAGAAGATTGTACCAAGCTGGAATTGAAAATTTCCAAAGAAAAAAATGAAGTAGAGGAACTGGAAAAATCTTTAAAGGACTTGGCGGAGCATACATCTAATTACAGTGAACGCATAGAGGTTTTGGAAGAAGAATTAAAAAAATTCAGAGAAAAAGAAACCAAAAATGAACTCTTATTGCGGGATCTGGATAGGTCACTGGAACAGATCCAGAAAAAAGCACAACAAATGGTAATGGAAGAATCAAAAGTCAAGGAAAATACTATTGAGTTGGATTATATGGCCAACTTGGGTCTATTAATGGATACGGGCAGTGAATTGAACTTGTTACCAGAGGCACACAAGAAAGAATATCGATACTTTGGTATCAATCGCATACTGCAGAACATGCTGATTGTGCTGGTAACAGTATTTAGCCTTACAGCATATGGTCAGCGTGGAAAGATCGAACCTCTAGAAGCGGGCCTTCCAGATAAATACACAGAACTTTCCCTCTTGAATGTACGCCAGGATGTAAAACAGATTCTGGAGAAGCAGGTCATGGTCGCAGATGCTTTTAAGGTACTTATTGATGAGGACAAAGCTTTATCTGCCAATATGGTAGCTACTCTAAAATATCTTAGCAATGCCGTACCCGAAAATTTTAAAGTTACCAATCTGGTTCTGGATAAAGATGTGGTTGGTTATGCTATGGATGATAGTGTCAGAGCCAAACTTACTGCCCAGGATAATCCCATGTTTATTATATCTCTAGATGGTTTTTACTCTCAGGGTATGGAAAAAGCCACCAGTATGGTTGAATCATTTAAAAGTAATCTGGAGAGCAATAACAATTTTAAAGCTGTGTTTTTCAGCTCTGGAAAGGCAGTAAATAAATGGAAAACATCATTTTCAATTAACCTGATGCTTTAAGAAAAAATGAAACATCAATACAAATTCCTGATCCTAGCTATGTTGCTAATAACAGTGATTACCGTTTTTGTATGGGATAGAAATAATGTTACCCAGGAAATCAAACAGGTTCAAAAGAAAATAAATACTGTAGAACAGAAGCTTAGAGATGGGACCGGAATTATGGTCGAGATTGAAAAGATACAACAGTTCTTTTCAGAAAAGAAAAATAACTTGATCACTTATCATCTTTCCGGCAGTGAATTGGCAGCAGAAATAAAAAATTTGAATGATCTATCGAAAAAAAATGGCATAAAAATGACCAATATTGAGACCTACAGCCAAGATACCTTTCCGCCGCTAAATGATTATCTTGAAGGAGATAAAATTCCACTTAAACGGCATGCTCTTAGTTTTCAACTGGCCGGTAACTTTCTAAAAATTGGATCCTTCATGGAAATGTTGGAACAAACATCTACTGATCTGCGATTGGAACATTGTTCCTTTTTTTTAGATAATGAGGATCCTAAAGGTGTAATTGCACAACTTCAATACCTAACCTATGCAGAGGATAATCCATGAATCGGGAGAAGATACTTGTAGGGCTTATGGTTGGAGTGATTCTAATCTATTTCAGAGGGTTTTTCCTGGGCCTTATCCAAGATTCAAGCAGAAAATCGGGTCCAACAGCAGCACCTTCTAGTGCAGTGTTGACTGAGTCAGGGGCTGAAAATGTAGGAGCTTTAAATTATAGTGTACCACAATTATTAACCATAGCGGAAGATAGCTGGGGCAAAGATATTTTTTATGACCGCAGTAATATTTATAAGAACAAGTTCAAACTAACCGGTATTACTCGTTTCGAAGATGGCTACAAGGCGATTATTAATGGTGATATTACCTTCGAAGGAAAACGTTTAGAGGGTTTTATGGTAACGAGTATCACCGAAAAACGTGTGCAGCTGAAACGCAATAAACATCGAGTAACCTTAAAACTGGAAAAATAAATGAAACATACAACATTGAGCTTTAACCTCTGTCTTTTCATGCTTTCCACATCTTTGGCGATTGGCCAATGGAAGTTACCTGGCTTAAAATCAAAGGTTCCTATCAAAACCAAAAAGGAAGAAACAAAAAAATTACCAGAGCTCCTGGATATTTATACTACTGAAGAAGATAGTTCTTTTATGCTGGTAATGGAATTCAGCAATTCTAATATTGATTATGTGACTAGTGAAACATTTGCGCCTCCCAGTATTACTTTATCCATAAGTAAGGTAATATGGGATCGGGGAAATTTTACTAAAAAGAGTTCCCACAGCCCATTATTTCATTATACTGTAAGTGTACCACGTAACAGTAATCAGAAGGAAATAAAAAATAGTTTACAATTGAGAATGGGATTCACTCGATTACCCAAGTACAATATCAAGTTGGAACCGGCAAATCCCAAATGGCCTAAACATAAACTGAAAATAATCTGGCAGAAGGGTAAGGCCGAAAAACCAGTACCTAAATATGTGTTCCCATCACGAAGATTGCCTGAATCAAGGGTGACAATGAATTTCCGTAATGCAAAACTGATAAATGTAGTTAGGCTGCTTGCATCACAGGATAACTTGAATCTGATTCTTAGTGGAGATATTAAAGGAGCACTTACCTTAACATTGGAAGATGTATCTCTGGAGACAGCCTTGGATGCAATCCTGCATGTAAATGGATACGAATGGTTTCTACAAGATAATATTATTATTGTTCAGCCCATGACAGGCCAGCGTGTAATGAGCGGTGAGCTGATGACTCGAATTTATAGACTAAGCTATATAAAAGGATCCACAGCTACAGAAGCAGTAAAGGAAGCCATAACAAGCCGCGGTAAAATCAAGGCGCTTTCTTCCACCCAGTCTTCTGAAGACACAGGAGGCGAGCAGGATATATTAATGATTACAGATACACCAAATAATTTTGATATAATTGATAGTATAATTAAGTCACTGGATGTGGAGGGGGATCAGATCAACATTGCAGTTAAATTTATTGAGACTACTTTGAAGCATGATGAAACCATTGGCATCAACTGGAATTTGCGGGAGACCATGTATATTCCAGGTGGCGGAGTTGCGGATACAACCAGTACTATCAAGGTAGGTCATCTGAAAATTCCAGGTGAAACAATGAGCTTTGCTACTTTGACTGCACCGGTAGTTTCTGCCATGCTGGATCTTTTAGCGGCTGATGGGGATACTAAACTGCTTCAGGAACCGCAGGTCACAACTATGAGCAATTCCAGCGCTAATATAATGGTGGGAACTACAATACCGGTACTGGTTCCACAGGGGGAAGGAAGTGTATTCGGACAAAATCCTTATACATATGAGGACCAGAGTATTAATGTTTCATTGAATGTATTGCCTAGAGTTAATCCGCAAGAGGTGATCTCTATGAAGATCGATGCTGTGGTTCAGGCAATTATTGGCTATGTGGGTGCTGAACAAAGGCCTATGGTCTCAACACGTTCTACCAATACCAATGTACGGGTTAAAAATGGAGAAACATTGCTTATTGGAGGCCTGATATTTGATAATGATTTTGAAAGTCTATCTAAGATGCCTTTTTTGGGAGATGTTCCGATTCTTAAGAAAATATTCAGGTACCGTAATACAGAACGAGAGCAGCGGGAACTTTTAATATTTATTACACCAACGGTAATTTCAGCTGCGATCTAACGATCCATGAATAATAATCATATTTTAATTATTGACCGTGATGAAGCTTTTACACGAGCCACTGAGGCCTATTTTAGCCAACTTGGCATTGATGTCATTTCTACAACAGATGGTGTTGATGGTTATCGATTCGTAACAGAAACACAGCCTGCTATGGTAATGCTGGATACAGTGCAGACAAATCTTGACGGATTTCAAATCTGCAAACTGATAAAAATGGATGACCGCTTTGAAAACATTCCAATCGTATTTGTTTCTTCCAATGATATGCAGGAAGATGTAATGAAAGCAGAGCAGGCCGGTTGTGATCTTTTTCTGCTAAAACCAATCGTACTAGATCAACTGACGGAAGAACTCATTAATCTAATAATGGTCAATAACCCCGCAGAGGCTTAAAGAGGAAATATGAATCGAAGCTTAGGACAGATCCTGATTAGTGAAAATATGTTAAGCCCTGAACAGGTGGATGAAGTTGTGGATTATAAAACTACGCATCGTTGCCATTTTGGAGATGCCTGTATTCAACTGGGGTACCTAAATGAAGAAGATGTACTTATAGCACTGGGTATTCAGCTATATATACCAATGGTTGATTTGAAGCATATAAATACTTCAGATGAAGCCTTAGAAATCATAAAAAAAGATCAGGCCAAGGAAATGAAAATCATGCCCCTTTTTGTGCTGGGTGATACTTTGACTGTTGCCACTTCAGATCCCATGAATATTGGTCTTATTGACCGACTCAAGAGAATGTCACGCAAAGAGATACAAACGGTACTTGCTTCTGAAAAAATGATCCAGGATGCACATGCTAATAATTATGCTACTGGATCCGCTTTTATGGGTGGATTATCCGAAAAAGCTATCGCAGGTGAAGAACAAGACAGTGAAGAGAATATCAAGATTGCCGAGAATATAATGATAGAAGCAGTAAAAACTGGTTCAAGCGATATCCATATTGAACCTGGCGAAGAAAAATTGCGTATTCGATTTCGGAAAGATGGTATACTAGATGAGGTCCTAGCTTTGCCTCCTAATAAAGCAGCAGGCTTGGTGTCTCGATTTAAGATCCAGGCTGGTATTGATATTGCAGAGTCACGTAAGCCCCAAGATGGTCGTTTCCAGCAGGAAGTCATGACAGGTAAACCAGTTGATGTTCGTGTCTCAACATATCCTACCCCCTATGGTGAAAAAGTAGTTATGCGTGTCCTGGATCAGTCTAAAGGGATCACCAACTTAAATAAACTTGGTTTTAGACGTAAAACGCTTAAGATCTGGGAAGAAGTGTACCATAGCGGTAATGGTATTGTTCTGGTAACTGGTCCCACCGGTAGCGGAAAATCCACATCATTATATGCAACCCTGAGCAAGGTAAACTCAATTTCGGAAAATATTATGACTATTGAGGATCCAATTGAATATCAGCTTGAAGGTATTGTCCAGGGTCAGGTCAACGAAAAAGCGGGTATGACCTTTTCAGCAGCGCTACGATCCATGCTTCGTCAGGATCCAGATATTATTATGGTGGGGGAAATGCGTGATAATGAGACCATAGAACTAGCTGTACGGGCAGCCCTGACTGGTCATCTGGTATTCAGTACCCTGCATACCAATGATGCTGCGTCCTCCTATACTCGTTTAATTGATATGGGAACAGACCCATTTCTCCTGACAACAACAATACGAGGAATTTTGGCTCAGCGATTGATCCGGCGTCTTTGTGAAAAATGTAAGATCAAACACAAAGCCACCGAAGTAGAACTTGATACTATAGGAATGGCAGGATTTAAGGGTAATCTATTTCAACCATCTGAAACAGGGTGCGATAATTGTACCAATGGTTACAGTGGTAGAGCAGGGCTATATGAATTACTGGTACCTACAGAAGAAATTAATGAGATTGTAAAGGTTGGTGGGAGTGCGCTGGATATTAATAAACTGGCGAAAGAACAGGGAATGGAAACTCTTTTTGATGCGGCACACAATTTTGTTAAGAAAGGATCCACGTCAATAGAAGAAATTTCCCGGGTACTCTAAATGCCTGCCTTCAACTGTAAGGTAATGGATTCGACCGGTGCCATAAGCGAAAGAAGCATAACAGCACCTTCTATTATTGATATCCACCGCCTATTAGACCAAATGGACGAACGTCTGGTCTCTGCCAAAAAACAATCCGGCTTAAGCATGGATATGAATATTGATCCTTATTTGGAAAAGATAGGTTTGGGCCCCAGCAAAAAATTATCCATTAAAGAGCTCAATATATTTACCCGGCAAATAGAACTGCTGTTAAGTACCGGTATCGCACTATTGGATGCCTTGGATGCTTTGGAACAGGCGGTGGTAAGTGAAAAACTGAAAAATGTGGTACAAGAACTGCGTACTGCTGTCTCTCAGGGTGACCCTTTATCCACTGCCATGGCTAACAATCCTGAGGCATTTGATAATTTTTACGTAAATATGGTTCGTGCGGGGGAAGCCAGTGGTCAGTTGCCCAATATATTTAATCAAATACGGAATTTTGTAAATCGTAATATGGAAACTCAAAAAAAAATAAAAAAAGCACTCCGATACCCCACGTTTGTAATAATTGCACTCTTTATCGCTGGATATATACAAATAACTGTGGTTATGCCCAAAATGGCGAAAACTTTATTTTCAAATATGGATCCTTCAGAACTTCCGCTACCCACAAAGATTATGCTGGGTTTAGGTGATTTTTTAAGTCAGTATATTCTGATAACTGTTTTCAGTGCTGTGGCTTTTTTCGCAATTTTTAAATATATTATTGATACACCATCTGGAAGACTCTTCTGGGACCGATTTAAGTTAAATATTCCAAAATTGGGAGGTTTGATTCAGGTTGGTATTGTGGCCCGTTTCGGCCAGATATTCAGAACGCTTGTAGGCAGTGGTGTAAAAATTGAGAATGCGTTAGAGATTGCATCTGATACAGTTGATAATAAAATATTTGAAAAAGATTTAATTAAGGCGAAGGCAAGAGTTTTGGAAGGTATTCCCTTAAGTATTGCTCTTGAGGGAGAATACATGCCGGAGATGGCAACAAGCTTGATTAATATTGGTGAACGCACTGGTGCTCTGGCACTGATGCTGGATTCTGTCGCGGAGTATTTTACCGCTGAACTAGATGATAAAATGGATGCGGTCATGGGTTCCATGGAACCGGTTCTTACCCTGCTTATTACGGCTTTTGTAGGTGTTTTTGTGTTGGCGGTATTTATGCCGATGATTCAAAATATGATCAATATGATGTGAGGATATTTTAATGTTCCACCTTTTATCATGGTTTCATAAAAAATTGCTTTCCTTAAAGTATGCAGGCACTATTTCTAATTTAAAAAAGTTATTATGGATACGCTGGATAATTTCACACTAAACCGCAAAAGATTGCGGTGTATTATCAGGTCCATGGCCCTGACTGCACATTTTGTAGGTTTTGCAGATCGAAAATTTGATCAGAAGGAGAGGGATGAAGCAGCAAAGATGGGCTCTCTATTTCAGAAGTGGGATACCCTGTTTTACACCCTGTGGCAAGGAAATATAGATGAGACTGCAATACGCGAAAAACTGGCAAAACAGATTATAAACCTCGATGAGAATTCACTAGAAAAGGTTGAAATCTTAGCAGAGTTTACAGAGCAGTATGAAGCAGCCAGAATGCTGTTCAAATACACAGAAGAATTATTAGAAAGTATGGGTATAAATGAACTTTTAATAACGAGCAGGATTGAAGGGTTGCATTTTGATAAAAATCCCATTGAAGATGAAGGAGTTGATCTAGTTCAGTTTCGAGCGGATATTTATGAAAAACTACCGGAATCATTTGAACACCGTGTACTGGCTATCCTTATCCAATATGGTACCTTGATTGCCAATGCTTCCGGATTTTCTCTAAGTAGGTATAAAATTAGTAGAAAGGAGCTTGCATCTGTTTATGAGATTAATCAGTGCTGGGGCGGAACAGATGAAAGCGCTACCAAGATCATTGATCAGACTAAAGATGAAATAAGTGTAATGAAAACAGCAAATAGATTTTTAGGCAATGACCTGATCGCTATTCCCCTTCCAAAGATTAAGAATGTCCCTATCGATGATGATAGAACTTTTGATGATGAAATCACTGAAAAAGATGAATCCGATAAACAAAATTGAAAAACAGAATTAATTTGCACCTTAATATCCCTAATATATACATTCAGTGGCTAATTGGAATTCGGGTAGTTAATATACCTAGATAATAGTCGTTTTTAGTAAAAATGGGTATTAATGAAGGAATTCTGGTTGCGATAAATAGTTTTAAGTTCCATTATGAAATGGAGTGTACTTAAACACAATACAAAAAAATCCGAGGAAAAGACATGAATAAAATAAAAAAATCAGTGCAAAGCGGTTTTACCCTGATTGAACTTATTGCTGTGATGGTAATATTGGGTATCTTGGCAGCAGTTATTATTCCTGCCATTGGTAGTCTTACTGCTGGAGCCTATCAGTCCAATGCCCAGACCATGTATGGTGCAATCAAAAATGCCGTTAGTAATCAAGCGGTGAAAGCTGCTATGACAGGTACACGCATGAAACAGTATCCGGTTATATCTAGCGGAACCATAAATAATTATCTGGATCTATGGATTGAAGATTACGATAAAGAATACTGGGTGCAATGGCAATTTGATAATCATATTACCAATGCAAATGCAACTGATGCTGCAGTTGCCGCAGCTATTTTTGGTTATTTCCCGCATGGAATCCCGGCAGCAGTGGGTAATGGAGGTGCATCTGTAGATATTGATCCACCTGGGAGTGCTGCAAATACCAGTCAGGAGGATGTTTATTATATTGTTTATGCTCCGATAACCACATTAGATGGATCAGATGGTGGAGTACAATTTGACGGATATACATTATCACTATGGCATGATGATAATCAAAACCATGCATACAATGGGGCTATATCAAATGGTGATGGTTCGGTTGCTAATGCGGCTGTAGGCGTTGCTGCTACTCTCAATAGTGATGCAATTGTTTCTGATGAGTATTGGCATATGTCAGCAAAAGTAGCAGATTAATATTAATTAATTGAAATTATATTCTTATAATAAAAACGCCGGCATAGACCGGCGTTTTTTGTTTTTCCGATCTTTACTAATAGGCTGCAGTTCAAAGAAACAGAGTAGTATATCAGTTGTTCTGGTGACCCTATCATTTTTCATCATGTTTGTGTACAATGCCTGTGGTGGTGTTTCCAACCATGAAAAGGCTGTGGCGGATATGTTCTATGCGATAAAAGACCACCTTGACGTTCCAATACAGAAAAAAGATGGGTCTAAGAAGATTACCTTGTCTAGCGCATTAAAAGATAGAATGGAATCGGGGAAATCCAAGGGTGTTTATACCTATCCGGAAGCATCAGAGTTTAAAGACTGGAACACGGATGGCAACAAATACTTAAAAGAGTGGGTGGGCGATTTTGATGAGACCCGCTGGATCCAGATTACAGTTGAGAATATTTTCGCCAATGGACCTGCGGTGGCTCAAGAACATAAACAGACAAATGCTATTCTGTTTGGTTATTTCCCCCATGGATTGCCTTTTGTATTCGGAGGCGATGGAACTAATTACAAAGACGTCTATTGGATCTTTTATGCCCCTCTTACCACCAAGGCTGGTGAAGCGAAAGGGATTGATAAAAATGGTTACCACCTATCGGCCTACAGGGATCGAGATCAAAACGGTGCTCTTGGAGCTTTTATTGGGAGTAAGATTACGGATGGAACACTGGAAATAATTCCAGGAGATGATGAAGAAATACCAGAGCTAAAATATACTTCCATTCCTTAGATTGCATCCGTCACTTTATCGTTTAAATACTTGAAAAATTCGCCGAAATTTATCGGCATTTTCTATGCGTAAGACATTAACAGGATTTACAATGATCGAACTGATTGCCATTATGGTAATCGCCGGTATTTTAGGTACATCTGTGGTTTCCACGTACAGCAATTATAATAAATGGCTGAATATCAATGAAGAACTTCAAGCCATGGCTCGAAGGTTGCAAAATGCCCGTGACTATTGTATGGCCAAGGACGAACCTTTTCATTTCTCGATCAATACTGGAAACGAATCATACATTCTGCAGTACAAATCAAGCCCATCAGCCCTTATTCTTCCTGGTGAAACTGCCAACACATTCACCATGCCAAGTTATATAGATTTTACATCTGTTACCGGTTTTAGCTCCGGATCTCTGGAGTTCAATATCCTGGGAGAACCTACAACCAATACCAATGCAGTGATCAATATCAATGATGGCGATCGAACGATCACTATTGTGGCCCCGACGGGATATATTTATGCTCAATAAAAGAATATCCTACCCGGGATACGCCGTAACAGAAATCTTGCTGGCGGTGGTGATTATATCTATCGCTTTTATTGAAATTTCCCGTGCTTATGCTAATATCAGTGG
>CEUZ01046857.1_pt1 | contig 22270 bp, 20 predicted proteins | sample 361511 | NCBI WGS metagenome assembly CEUZ01 (sample SAMEA2622822, study PRJEB7988) | marine metagenome | biome: marine biome (ENVO:00000447); feature: surface water layer (ENVO:00002042); material: "saline water (ENVO:00002010), including plankton (ENVO:xxxxxxxx)" | depth 5 m | reverse complement strand
ATAGTAAATGAATCTCATCAAAATTTTGCTGATGCATATAATAATGCGAGAGAACATATTTTATCAAAAAAAGTTATTAAACATCTAGAAAAAATTCAAAATGGCTGAGAATATTCTTGAAAAAATAATTCAAAAGAAAAAAAAAAGAATAATAGATTTAAAAAAAGCTATTTCACTAGACTCATTATATGATTCAATTAATTCAAATAAAACATTTATCAATTTTAAAGAAAAAATTGAAAATAACATAAAAAAAGAAAATTTTTCTATTATCGCTGAAATAAAAAAAGCTAGCCCTTCAGCGGGTATAATTATTGAAAATTATGATCCTGTTAAAATAGCTAATGTATATAATAATAATAAAGTAACTTGTTTATCAGTTTTAACTGAAGAAGATTTTTTTTTAGGAAACTTAATACACATTAGCAAAATTAAAAAAAAAATTAATTTACCAATTCTTTGTAAAGATTTTTTTGTTGATAAATTTCAGATACCGTTAGCAAAAAGTTACGGTGCCGATGCAATATTAATTATATTAGCTGGTGTTAGTCCAACTCTAGCAAATGAACTATATGAAGAAGCTTTAAAATTAAATATGTCTGTTATCGTTGAGGTGCATACCGTTGAGGAAGCTAAACAAGCTCTTAAGTTTAAAAATGCTTTAATAGGTATAAACAATAGAAACTTAAAAACATTAAAAACTAATATAAATACAACTTTTGATATCCATAATGTTTTAGTTAACCACTCAGGTCCTTTAATTTCTGAAAGTGGTATTAAAACAAAAGAGGAACTATTTGAACTATCAAAAAAAACATCTATTAAAACTTTTTTAATAGGTGAATCACTTTTAAAAAACTTAGGGAATAATTCAATTTTTTCAATTCTATAGTCAAATAAGCTCTATTTTATTGTCTTTTTTAGCTATTGTTAATTTGTAAGAACTTTTATAGAACATCTATGTACGATATTTGTTCTTATGTTAACAAAAAAACAAAAAAACCTGCTTTTATTTATCAACAAAAAGTTGAGAGCTTCTGGTGTTTCTCCATCATATGAAGAAATGAAAAACTCATTAAATTTGAAATCTAAATCAGGAATACATAGACTAATTAGTGCTTTAGAGGAAAGAGGATTTATTAAAAGATTAGCTCATAAAGCAAGAGCTTTGGAGGTCATTAAGCTTCCTGAAACAGCATCAGCAAATGACATTTATAACAATTTTTCACCTAGCGTAATCAAAGGTGGTTTAGATAAAGAAAATAATTCAGATGATATTGAAATACCTGTTTTAGGTAAAATAGCCGCTGGTACGCCTGTTGAGGCTATTCAAAATGAAGTATCAAGAATACCTCTTCCCAGTAACCTTGAAAAAAATGGACAATACTTTGGTTTAAAAGTTCAAGGTGATTCTATGATTGAAGCTGGAATTAATGAAGGAGATACTGTTATTATCAAAAGATCAGACACAGCAGATAATGGCAAAATAGTTGTCGCTTTAATCGATGATAATGAAGCAATGTTGAAACGTATTAGGAGAAAAGGAAAAACTGTAGCTCTTGAGAGCGCAAATAGAAATTACGAAACTAAAATATTTGGACCAGATAGAGTTAAAGTTCAAGGTGTTCTTGTATCTTTATATAGAAACTTCTAATAAAATAGTCTAATAACTTCTAATGACTAAAATAGCAACGAGATTTGCTCCGTCCCCTACTGGACCATTGCATATAGGTGGGGTGAGAACAGCGTTATTTAATTGGTTATACTCAAAAAATCAGAATGGCAATTTTTTTCTAAGAGTTGAAGATACTGATAAAGAAAGATCTAAAGATGAATATAAAATTCAGATAATAGAATCACTTAAATGGATAGGTATAAACTATGATGGAGAAGAATACGTTCAGTCACAAAAAATCGAAGATCACAAAAAAGTAGCAAATGAATTACTTAAAAATGGTCATGCGTACAAATGTTATTGCTCAACTGAAGAAATAGAAGATCAAAAAAAAAGAGCTAGACTGAAAAAAATTCCTTATGTTTACGATAGAAAGTGGAGAGATAAGAAGGAATCAGATGCACCTAAAAACGTCAAGCCAGTAATTAGATTTAAAAGTAAAATAAATGGAACTTCTATATTAAAAGACTTAGTTCAGGGCGATGTCAGAATTGATAATAATACTATCGAAGATTTTATTATCTTAAGAAATGATGGAACACCGACATACAATTTATCAGCATCAGTCGATGATCATCAAATGAATATGACACATATAATTAGAGGCGATGACCATAAAATAAATACTTTCAAACAAATACAAATCTATCAAGCTATGAAATGGGATTTACCCTCTTTTGCTCATATACCTTTAATACACACTATTGAGGGAAAGAAACTGTCAAAAAGAGATAAAGCCTCAACATTAGATGATTATTCAAAAATTGGTATTATGCCAGATGCATTAAGAAATTATCTTCTTAGACTAGGTTGGTCTTATAAAGACAAAGAAATATTTACTTTAGATGAAAGCATTAAATATTTCAATCTTGAAGGTATTGGTAAATCTCCCTCTAAACTTGATATGAGCAGAATATTATCAATGAATGAACATTACATAAAAAATATTAATGAAAATGACTTATTTGATCAATTAATTAATTACTGTAAATCTTTTAAGAGTGAAATTAAATCCGATAAAAAAGATAAGATTAAAAAATCTTTGTCTTTTCTTAAAAATAAAGCAAAAACTTTAGAAGATATATTTAATAATGGTCAATATATATTAATTGATGAAGTTAGTTTTAATAAAGAGGACATTAAATTAATTGATGATAGAGCAAAAAAAGTAATTTCTGATTTTAAAACTCAATTTTCTAAAATAGATCAACCTAGTAGGGAAATTTTAGAGCCAATAATAAATGGACTTATTAAATCACATGATACAAATTTTAAAGGTATTGGTCAGCCTTTAAGAATCGCGTTAACAGGGTCTAAATTTGGTCCGGGAATTTATGACATAATAATTTCACTTGGCAAAGAAGAGATTACTAAAAGATTAGGAAACAAGATACTTTTCTAAAATATTTGCAGCCTCCAAGCTTGAAGAACTTTTAGATCTTATTTGATCTAAAGTCGCTGTACAATTATCTATCTGTTTTTTTCCAATTTCACTATTTTTTAAAAAGTATAGAACTGACTTATAAATTTCTTTTGCATTGCATTCATTTTGTAAAAGTTCAGGAATTACTTCTCTATTGTTTATTATATTTATAATATTAGCAAATTTAACATTAACTAATGACTTCATAATTATATAATTAATAAAATTTATTTTATAAATAATAATTGATGGAACTTTTGCATTACAAATTTCAAGAGAAACAGTTCCTGATTTAGATACAGCAAATATTGAATTAAACAATACAGCAGATTTAATATTTTTATCAGAAATTACTTCAATGTTATTTAACTTTGCATCTTTTAGTTTATTGTTAATTATATCTTTATTTTCATCAGTAGCATGAAAAACAAAAAGATATTCTTTAAATTTATTATTCATCAATTTTATGAAATTAATCAAAATTGGTAAAAGTATATTTATTTCAGAAGAACGACTACCAGGAAATAAAGATATTATTTTTTTATCTTTTGAAATATTTGAAATATCAATTTTTAAATTTTTACTTTCTATTTCTAATAATGGATGACCAACAAATGTATTTTTAATTTTAACTTTATCAAAATATTTTTTTTCAAAATTAAATAATAATAAAAAGTGATCTACAAATTTTTTAAACTTTTTTGTCCTGCCTTCTCTCCATATCCAAACCTGAGGTGCTACGTAATGAATTATTTTTACGTCAGGATTTATTTTTTTTACTCTTTCAGCAACTCTTAATGTAAAATCTGGGCTGTCTACACTAAATAATATATCAGGTTTAAATTTTATAATTTCATTTACAGTCGTGTTAATTTTATTATTTATTTTGATAATATTTAATAAAACACTTGTAAATCCAATATAAGTTATTTCTTTAAGATCAAAAATTGATTTTATTCCTAATTTAGACAGATTTGATCCTCCTACTGATAAATATTCTATATCATTACTTTTTTCTTTAAGCTTTGAAATAACGGTTGATGCTAATTTATCACCAGATGGCTCACCCGTTAATATAAATATCTTTTTCATCTTACTGTAACAAACATCTTATTTTTATTTGCAAATCTAATACATGAATTTTTTTCTAAAAAAATATTTTGTTTACTTTTTAAAACTACTCCTTTGAGCCCAGCCTTTTTACAGTCTATAAATGTTTTAAGACCAATAGTTGGAAGGTCAGCTCTTAAATCTTGTTTTTTTTTAGGAAATTTAATTAAAATTCCACCTTTTTTTTTAATCCTTTTAATTGATTGTATCATCTTTTTTGTTCCTTTTGATGTTTCCTTAGCAATAACTTTATCGTTTCTAATTATTGCAGCTTGTGTATGATCGTATGAGTTTGAATTATTAAGACTTTTTATTCCTCTTTTTATATCAATTAAATCATGTTTGTTTGGTTTCAATTTTGTATAGTTACCCTTTGTTAATGAAAGTTCTGGATTAAAAAATATTGATTTTACGACTTCTATTTTTTCTATATATAATATTTTTATCAGTTCTTTAAGTATTGCAGCATCTCCTTTTTTTGATGCTTTAATTATTCTTGGAATATAATAGATACCAGTCATGTCTAATTTTAATTGAGAAAATTTAGGTTTATTTATTTTGCCAGCAAAAAGAACTTTTTTGCATTTTTTGTCCCTTATAAGTTTTAAAATTTTTCCAAATTGTCCAATACTAATACGATAAGAATTGGGGTCTTTTTTGAAAATATAATTTTTAGATAAATCTATAATAAAATATTTTTTTTTCTTTTTTTTAATATTCTTTAATATTAATTTTGGAAAATCGGTATCTCCAAAGAATAAGCCTATCATTTTTATTTACTGAATGGTGTGCAAATTGGTCTTTTTTTATCTTTATTGATAAATTCAATTATTTCTTTAACATAACTATTCTCTTTAAAATCACCATTAAGTTTTTTTAAATTTTCGTTTAATTTTTCACTAATAAATATTTCTTTATATGCTTCTGTTAATCCAATGATGTCCTTATTCAAAGCCTTATTTCTTCTCAGTCCTATAACATTAATACCATTAAGATAATTTCTATTTCCAGTAGATAAACCGTAAGGAATTACATCTCGAGATACACCTGTCATGCCACCTATCATGGCCATTTTACCTATCCTAGTAAATTGTTGAACCCCACAATTTCCTCCAATTATTACTTGATCTTCTATTTCTGCATGACCAGCTATTGCAGTACTATTAGCTATTACAACATTATTACGAACTATACAGTCATGTGCAATATGCGCCCCTATCATTATTAGATTGTTGTTACCAATTTTGGTTATACCTCCACCTTGAATAGTTCCTGGATTAATTGTTACATATTCTCTTATTATATTGTTATCACCAATTAAAAGTTTTGTTTTTTCACCTCTATATTTCATGTCTTGTGGTTCACTGCCTATAGACGCAAAAGGATAAATTTGATTATTCATTCCAATAACTGTGTGGCCGGAAATATTTACGTGTGAATGAATAATTGAACCTTTATCGATTTCAACATCTGGACCTATAATTGAGTAGGGTCCTATTTCAACAGATGATGAAATTTTTGCCTTTGAATTTATAATTGCAGTATTATGAATCATCTACAAATTATCCTTTATAAAATCTTTTAGGTTTTTAGCTGGGTAACCCATCACTTTTTGATTATCAGATATATTTTTTATAACACCACTCCCTCCACCAATTTGAACATTGTTGCCTACTTTTAAATGTCCTGAGATACCAGCTTGACCTCCTATCAATACGTTATTTCCTAAAGATGAACTTCCAGCAAAACCAACTTGTCCTGCAATTATACAATTATCTCCAATTTTATTATTATGAGCAATATGAATTTGATTATCTAAATATGTATTTTTTCCAATCACCGTGTTTGACATTGATCCTCTGTCTATAGTAGAGCCACAACCAATCTCAGAATTATCTTTTATTTCAACAATTCCTATATGTGGATATCTTATATTTTTTTTATTATCAGGAAAAAATCCAAAACCTTTTTTTCCGATTATACATCCATCTAAAACGTTAATATTATTATGCAAAATAGAATTTCTAATTATTACGTTGGATCCTATCGAGCAATTATTTCCAACTATTACATTTTTTTCTAAAATTGTATTATGACCAATTAAACAATTTTTTCCTATTTTAACATTTTTTCCTATTAAAACATTTTTTCCATGTTTAACTTTTTTGTTATAAACAGTTTTCGATATATCTTTAACAGTTATATCAAAATCATCTGTGATAGAATCTGGATAGAATAATTTTGTAATTTTTGCTGTTGCCATTAAAACATTTCCAACAATTATTTTTTTACAATTGAGTGGTAAAAATTTTTGTAAAACTTCAGTGGTAATGCAGAATGACGCTTTTGTTTTAGAAGCAATAGACTCATATTTTTTAGAATGAAAAAAAGTAATATCGTTTCTTTTTGCTTCAACAAGATCTTTTATATCTGATATATTTGATTTATAAAATTCGTTATTTTGAATATTGGATAATTTTAAAAGTTTATCTATTTTAAAAGGCCCGTTGTTTTTAAAAAAAGGATTATTCATTTATAAGTTATTTATCAAAACTTTAATAAATTACTCATCAAGAATTATTACTAATTATTTTCTATCTACTATAGTCGCGGACCATATAGCATCTGCCATTTTTTTTCCCTCTACAAAAGCCTCGCCTTTATATTTCCAAACACGACCGTGTGATCTTATCGCTTCAATATTCAATTCTAATTTACAATCTGGTATTACTGGATTTCTAAATCTAGCTTTTTCAATACCCATTAAAAAAACCAATTTATTTTCATATTCTTTTTTATCTATACCTGCGGCTGTAAGTGCTGCAGCTGCCTGACCAAAGGCTTCAACGATTAAAACGCCTGGCATAACTGGATTTTGAGGAAAATGACCTTGAACAAAAAAACTATCTTTTTTTACATTTACAATTGCTGTAGCTGAAAATAATTTTTTTATATTAATCAATTTTTCAATCAACAACATAGGTTCTCTATGAGGTAACAAATCAATAATTTCTTTTTTAGTTAATATATCTTTCATTAATTCAATTTGATTTTTTGAATTTTTTGATCAAGTAATTTTATAATATCTTTAGTTATATTCAAATCAGTTCTTCCAATTACAATATTATTTTGATCAATAATAAAAGCCAAATTATTTTTTTTAGAATATTCTGATAATACTTCATTTAATTCCTCCATAATTTTCTTCATAGCATTATTTTTTTTTGTTCTTAAATCATTACCTTTACTATTTGCATCTTTTTGAACCTTTTCAAATTCACTATTTAAATTGATAACTTTTTTCTCAAATTCTTCTTTTGACAAAATATTTTTTTGAGATTGAATTTTATCTTTTTCAGATGATAATTTTTTTCTTTTATCTGAAAATTTTTTTACATTTTCCTTATTTAGTTTATCTAATTGTTGAATCATGGATTTTCCAACTAAAGACTCATTTATTAAAGTGTCCATTTCAACAAAAGCGATTTTGATTTCTGCTTTACTTTGAGTAAAAGCAGATAGAATAGCAAAAATTAAAAAATAAATTTTTGCATTTTTAATAACATTCATCAAAATGTTGTTCCTAAATTAAATCTAAAAGATTCCGTTACATCCCCTGTTTGCTTTGAGATAGGTTGAGATAATGAAAAACTTAATGGTCCAACGGGTGTAATAACATCTACGGCAATACCTGTAGCTGATCTAATTGAATTTCCTTGATCTACTACATGAGAATAATCTACATGCCACACGTTAGCTGCATCAAAAAATAATGAAAAATCTACATTATCAAAAGTTTCAAATAAAAATGGGAGAGTGACAGCGGTATTAAATGAAGCCATGTAATTACCACCAACAAAATCTTCTCCATCTTTGGGTCCAATTTTTCCTGCCTCAAAACCTCTTAATTTAGATGAAGGTAAAAATAATCTTTTTGATACCCTCACATCATCACCTGATTGAAGTGAATTTATAGCCCTAGTAAATATTCCTATCGATAATACTGACTCATCCATAATTTCATTATACCGAGTAGCTTGATAACCATTTATTATAGAATAGTTATCACTTACCAAGGGAAGTTCCTGAACAAAAGTACTTATAAATCCATCAGATGGCCTGTATGGAGAGTTTCTTTTATCGTAACTCAAAGAATAATTAAATAAAGTATCAAAATAGGTTCCTTGTTGTTTTTTATATTCAGCAGAAGCGTTAGCAGTTGTTGTTAAGTCTTCATGCTGAATTGAAAAATTTGGATAAAAATATAAATTTTCGTATTGTTCAAAACCAGTACCTAGCGCAAATCTACTTAATGAACTTTTGTAACCAAAATCTGATTCTTTATCTAAAGTAGTGCTTTGTACTGATGTTGTTACACTTCTATCAGAATATGCAAAATTAGGATCTGTATAAGAAAATTTACCTTTTATTGATTCTTCAGTTAATGTTAAATTTGTTTCAAGTCTAACTCCTTTTCCTTGGAAGTTGTTTTCTCTAACACCTATTGCAAAAGTAGATCCTGAGGTACCATAGCCTGCACCCGCAGTGATTTCACCCGTAGGTTTTTCTTCAATAGTTATATCAATTTCTTTCAAACCTTTTTTGCTACCTTCTTTAACTTTTGATCTTACTGATTTAAATATATTAGTACTTCTAAGATTGTTTATAGTTTTATTGTGTAGCAGGTTATTAAAGGGATCACCCTCATCTACAACAAATTTTTGTCTGATAAATTCTTCATTAGTAATATTATTACCTAATATATTAATACTTTCGACGTAATATCTTTCTCCTTCTTTAATATTAAAAACAAAATCAATCTTATTACCATCAACTATATTTTCACTTACACCAACATCTATAAATTCATAATTTTCAGTCGCAGCTATCTGATCAATTTCATCTAAAATGCTTTCTATGGCCTTATACGAATACTTTGATTTTTCTAAATCTTTAAATACTTCACGTAGATCAGCAAAGTCTTTTGAGTCATAATCATCTGGCATTTCTAAAGAAAAAGAATTGAATATAAATTTTTTACCAGAATCAATTTTATATGTTAAAGAAAAATTTTTATTGTCTAAAATTTGAGAGTAAACATCTTCGACTTTAACTTGGTAATATCCTTTATTTAAATAGAAATTTTTTAATAATCTTTTATCTAATTCAGTAAGTTCCTTATTTAAATACTTATTTCTGGATAGAAACTTCCAAAATTTACTTTCTTCAGATCTTATAACTGAACGAAGTTTACTACTTTTAAATTTTTTATCTCCAATAAATTTGATTTCATTGATTAAAGCTTTTTCACCCATTGTAATATCATAAATTATATTAAGAGTATTATTTGAATTTACTCTTTGTTGAACTTTAACTTCAGAAAAATAATAACCAGATTTTCTTAAAACATTTGATATTGCATTTAAATCAGATTGTAATGTAAATTTATTAAAAGAACTTTTTGGTTTTAAAGCAGTTTGAGCCTGAATTAATTCAATGAATTTTTTAGCTTTAACACCATTAAATATAATATCTTGAATAATTGGGTATTCTTTAACATTTATATTAAGTGTTTCACCTGATATTGATATAGATACCTCTTCAAAAAAATTTGAACTATAAATATTTTTTAGAGCTTTATTTAAATCGTTTTCTGATATTTCAACATTTTTTTTTAGTTTCGAAAAATTTATAATAGTTTCTTTAGAGACTCTTTGGTTTCCAGTCACATTATATTTAGAAAAAGACTCCGCCAACACATTAGCAGTAAAAAATAGTAAGATTATAATCGATCTGATTAAATTTTTATACATCGTGCACCCTTATACACATAAATCATTAACTTTTAAACGTACATATTTATTGATTGATTTAATTTGTTCAATATTTATTGGTTTTTTTTGCTTATATTTTTGAAATTCCTTTTTGTTAACTATGTGAAATAGATATTTTGTAATATCTAAAAATTTTATTTTATTCTTTAGGAAATTTTCAACCAAACAATCATTAGCACTTACTATTATTGTATCAAATAATGAATCTTTCTTAGGAAGTGTTTTAATTAGTTTAACAATTGGAAATTTTTTAAAATCAACTTTCTGTAAATCTAAATTATTTAAAATTTTAAAATCAACTTTTTTAGATATAATTTTTTTTTCAAAAAATGGATAAAGAGAATTGAAAATAGGTATTTTCATGTCAGTTTCATGAGCAAGAATCTTGATTAAACCATTTGAAAATTTTATAATTGCATGTGCATAAGATTTCGAATGCACTAAAATATCCAATTGATTGTATTTAAGATTAAATATTTTTTTTGCTTCAATAATTTCAAAAACTTTATTCATCATTGTTGCTGAATCTATTGAAATTTTTCTACCCATAGACCAATTAGGATGCTTTAATGCTTCTTTAGGAGTAATATTCTTAAATTTATTTGGTGAATAGTTTCTAAATGGGCCACCAGATGCTGTAATATAAATCTTTTCTAAATTTTGACTCTTTGCATTATCTATTAAAGACCAAATAGAAAAATGTTCAGAGTCAATTGGTATAAATTTTGTTTTATATTTTTTTAAATTACTTTTGATTAAAGACCAACCACATATAATTGACTCCTTGTTAGCAATTGCAATTTTTTTTGTGAATTTAATAATGTCTATAGTGGGTTTCAAACCATTAAAGCCTGTTACCGCGCTCATGGTATAATCAATTTTTTTCTTTTTAAAAATTGTTTGAATATTATCAAAATTATTATAAATATTAATTTTTTTATTTTTCAAATTTTTTTTTACATACAAAAAAGTTTTGTAATCGTTAATTATTATATTCTTAACTTTAAAAATTTTTACTTGTTTTAATAATTCTTTATAGTTGGTATTTGAAGTGAGTAATATTACTTCAAATTCACTTTTATTTTTTTTAAGAATATTAATCAATGTTTTGCCTATAGATCCAGTAGAACCCAAAATTGCAATTTTTTTTTTCATCATAATAAATTGCCTGTCAATTTAATTAAGTAAAAAATTGGAAAAGCAAAAATCATACCATCAATTCTGTCCAGTAAACCTCCATGACCTGGGATAATTTTTCCGGTGTCTTTAACTTTTGATAATCTTTTAAAATAAGAAATGATTATATCTCCGATTTGACACGAGGTTGAAATTAAAATGGTAACTATAAACCAATCAACATTCACTGATTGATTTTGCCAATTCATAAAAAAGGATAGAAATATTAATGATAAAAGATATCCACCTATCATACCGGAATATGTTTTGTTAGGACTTATTTTAGTCAACTTAGGTCCTTTAAATAATTTACCAAAAACATAACCTCCAATATCAGTAGACACACAAACTAAAAGGACGTAAATCCAAAGATATGCAATAGAAATTTCATAGAATGTATAAAAAGAAAAAATTAAAAATAAAATTCCTAAAAATTTAAGTTCTATTCTTTTGACCATTTTACTCCATTCGTAAATAGAAACAAAAAAGCAAATCATTATAAAAAAAATAAGATAAATGGATCCAGCATAAATGAAATATAATGCTAAAGGTAATAATATTATTGAACTTAATATTCTTTTTTGTAATTCTTTATTAATCATATTTTACCAAAATTTCTTTTAATATTCTTAAATTTTTTAATTATTTTATTATAGTCTTTTTCATTAAATTCTGGCCATAATTTCTTCTCAAAGAAAATCTCTGAATAAGCTAATTGCCATAAAAGAAAGTTACTTAATCTTTTAGTGTTTCCAGTTCTAATTAATAAATCTGGATCTGGAATATCTCTTGTTTGAAGATATTTTTGTAAATTTTTTTCATTTATTTTAACTTTATTTTTTTGTAAGTTTTTAAAAGCATTTATTAATTCAAATTTTGAACCATAATTTAAAGCTAAATTTATTTGTAGCCTTTTATTTCTATATGTTTTTTTTTCTGCAAAAACTAAAAGTTTATTTAATTTTTTTGAAAAGTTCTTAATTCCTATTATTTTTAATTTTATATTTTGTTTGTGAAGTTCATCTATCCTTGAGGTTAGAAAGTTTTCTAATAGATTAAATAAAAAATTTATTTCATTTTTAGGTCTTTTCCAATTTTCCGTAGAAAACGCATATAAAGTTAAAAATCTTATTTTATTTTTAATTGAGGCTTTGATTATTTTTTCAACTGTATTTAAACCGGCTTTATGTCCAGCGTTCCTTGAATTTTTATATCTTACTCCCCATCTACCATTGCCATCCATGATAATGGCTACATGATTTAATGGGTTCATATCGTCATTATTTCTTTTTCTTTTGAGGAAACTTTATCGTCAACTATTTGAATATGCTTATCAGTTATATTTTGTACATTTTTTTCAAAAGATTTTTCTTCATCTTCACCAATTTCTTTTGATTTTAAAAGTTTTTTAAGCTCCTCATTTGCATCTCTACGTATGTTTCTAATAGAGATTTTACATTTTTCACCCATTGATTTAATCATTTTTTTTAATTCATTTCTTCTTTCCTCGTTAAGTTCGGGAATTGGTAATCTAATTAATTGACCATCTATTTGTGGGTTTAATCCTAATTCTGATTTTTGTATTGCAGAGTCTACTAAAGATACATTGTTTTGATCCCATACTTGAATATTAATCATCCTTGCCTCTGGAGTGGTAATACTGCCAATTTGATTAATAGGCATTTTTTGTCCATAAACATCGACTTTAATTAAATCTAACATTGCTGCATTAGCTCTACCTGTTCTTAATGATGATAACTCTTTTGAAAAAGCTTCTATAGACTTATCCATTTTGAGGTTATGTGATTTTTCATCAAACATTTATTCCCCTATTTTAATTCTACTAAACTCCTTAATTTTCAAATCGTTTATAGCAAGTTCTTTTAAAACATCTTGAACTTTCTTTTTTGGTTCCATTACCCAAGCTTGTGTTAAAAGAGCATTTTCTTCCTTAAACTTGTTCATTTTACCTAAACTTATCTTTTTAGCAATATCATCTGGTTTCCCAGAGTTTTTAAGCTCTTCTGCTACTAATTCTTGTTCTTTATCAATTATAGATTTGTCAATCAGACTAGACTCTAAGGCTAAAGGATTTGATGCAGCTATATGCATTGATAATTGTTTTCCAAATGTTTTAACTGTATCAGAATTATCTTTTGTTTCTAATGAAACAACCACTGCTAATTTTGCTAAATTATCTTTTACCACAGTATGTAAATATTGATAATTTACAGATGAAGAATTTGATATTGTTTTTGTTTTACCTATAGTAATTTTTTCTCCAATTTTTGCAATTAGAGCTACAAGATTTTCCTCTACAGTAATATTATTTTTCATTTTAGTTTTTTTTAACTCATTTACGTTTGAGTTATTTTGGTTATTTAGTTCACTTAATTCTTTAACAAAATTAATAAAATCATCATTTTTAGCAACAAAATCAGTCTCGCAATTTACTTCAATAATTGATGTTTTTGTTTCATTTCCACTAATTGCAACTACTCCTTCTTTTGCATCTCTTGACATTTTTTTAGATGCTTTAGAGACTCCTTTAACTCTTAATATCTCTATTGCTTTATCTAAGTCGCCATCAGACTCTTTTATTGCTATATTGCAATCTTTGAAACCAGCACCAGTTGCTTCTCTTAATTGTTTTACTTTTTCTATTATGCTCATAAAAATTAGTTTTTTTTAGTTTTTTTTTTGAATTTTTTATCTAATTTTTCCCTATCTATTTCTTGAATAGTTTTAGTTGATTTTTCTTTAGATTTAATTTTAACTTCTTCCTTATCTATTTTCTCATCAACGCTTTCTGGTGCTGCTTTTTTTGCATTATTAATAGTTTCTTTTATAAGATTACAATAAAGATCGATCGATCTTCTAGCATCATCGTTACCTGGAATTGGATAATCAATTCCATCTGGGTTTGAATTACTATCTAAAATGGCACAAATTGGAATTCCTAGCTTAATAGACTCTTGTACTGCTAATGACTCATAATTTGTATCAATAACAAATACTAGATCAGGAATTTTTTTCATTTCTGCTATCCCACCTAAAGCTCTTTCTAATTTATCTTTTTTAACACTCATTTTTAATAACTCTTTTTTAGTAAATCCTCTGTTTTCAGCAGATAGATCTGCTTCGTACTTTTTCATTTTTTTTATAGAGCCAGATATTGTTCCCCAATTAGTTAGCATTCCTCCTAACCATCTATAGTTTACAAAATATTGCCCTGTTTCTTTTGCAAGGTCGGCTATTGCTTCTGATGCTTGTTTTTTAGTTGAAACAAACAAAATTTTACCATTATTTGCAATTGTGCTGTAAACTTTTTCTAATGCAACATTAGTTAATTCTAGTGTTTGAGTTAAATCTATAATGTGAATTGAATCTCTTTTTCCAAAAATATATTTTTTCATTTTTGGATTCCATCTAAGTGTTTTGTGACCTAAATGAACGCCTGCTTCTAATAATTGTTGAATAGTTAGACTTGGTATTTTCATATTTTTTCCCGGTTAAACCACCACAGTTACTTCCATTTAAGGACCGGAGGTATAAAACCACAAACTGTGTGAGTATTTATTAATTTTAAGAGCTATTTACAAATAAATTTAAATATAAACAAGTCTTTTTTTAATGAATTGTCGTAGAAATATCCTTATTTCTTATAATATTTATTGATTTTCTATCTATCCGGCGCTTATTTTTAAGTTCATAGATCAAATCATTATCTTCATCATTAATATGGATTTTAACGACTGTTGAACCTTCTTCTTTTATAAAGTCAGAAATTAAATCAATTTCCTTAACAGATTTCAGATTAAAGGATATTTCAGATACTGGCTTATTTAATAGATCTTTTAGTGAAGCTATTTTTTGTATATTTAGCCGTTTAAATCTATTTTCATCATTAGATATACTTTTTACTACAGTTAATATAATAGAGTTTCCCTCTTTTAAAATTTCACGATTTGACTCTAAAACATCTGAAAATATGAATAATTCAAAAACACTATTTAAATCAGTAAGTTTAATTACACCATAAGAAGTACCTTTTGCAGTTTTTCTTTCAGTTATTTTTAAAAGTGTTGCTGCTATATTTGAATTTTTAAGATTATCATCTGAATTAAATTTAGAATAATCTATAATTTTATAATCATCAAACATATCTTTAAATTGATTTAATGGATGATTGGATATAAAGAAACCTATTGACTCAAATTCTCTTGATAGTCTATCCTCAAATGCCCAATCTCCAATATTTGTGACTAAATCATCATCTTGGTTTTCTTCTGAGCCAAAAAGATCAATCTGATTAGTTGCTTTGTTGTCATGTATATTTTTATTTTTTAATATAAAATTTGGTATCGAATTAAATAACGCTTGTCTATTAACATTAATATTGTCAAATGCTCCAGCTTTAACTAATCCTTCTAATTGAAGTTTATTAATATCTTTTGGATTAACTCTATTTAAAAAATCATTAATCGATTTAAATTTACCATTATTAATTCTTTCTTTTACTACATTTGAAATAGCTTCATATCCAACATTTTTAATTCCACCTAATGCATAATAAAAATTACCTTTATCAAATTTAAAATCAGCAAAACATCTGTTTATATCTGGTCTAATAACATTTATATTAATTCTTTTAAGCTCTTCATAAAATTCACTAAGTTTATTTTGATTAGATAATTCCATGGTCATTGAAGCTGCAAAAAACTCTTTTGGGTAATATGTTTTTAAATATGCAGTTTGATATGAAATAATTGCATATGCTGCTGCATGACTTTTATTAAAACCGTATTCAGCAAATGGTTCTATCTTCAAAAAAATACTTGCTGCAACATCTTTGGCAATTCCATTTTTTATTGCTCCAGCAATAAAACCTTGTTTTTGTCTCTCTAGTTCGGCTCTTTTTTTTTTACCCATTGCTCTTCTTAAAATATCGGCTTCTCCTGCAGTGAAACCAGATAATTTTTGTGCAATTTGCATTACTTGTTCTTGATAAATAATAACACCATAAGTTGGTTTAAGAATATCTTCTAAAAGTGGATGTAAATAATCAGGATTTTGTCTTCCATGTTTGCAATCATTATAGATAGGTATGTTATTCATTGGACCTGGCCTATAAAGAGCTACTAAAGCAATTATATCTTCTATATGATTAGGTTTCATTTGTATGAGAGCTTCACGCATGCCAGCGCTCTCAATTTGAAATAATCCTACTGTATTTCCAGATGATAATAATTCAAAAACTTTTTGATCATCATAATTAATATTTTCAATTTTAAAATCTTTATTTTCCTCATTTATAAGATTAGCTGTTCGATTTATTACTGTTAAAGTTTTTAAACCTAAAAAATCAAACTTAATTAAGCCAGCATTTTCTGCTGAATACATATCAAATTGTGTTGAAGGTAATAATAAATTTGCTGATGAATCTTTATATAGAGGCACTGAGTCAGTTAATTTCTTATCTGCTATAACAACACCAGCTGCATGTGTAGCAACATTTCTATTTAAACCCTCTAATTTTAAAGATAAATCAGTTAATTTTTTTACTCTAGGGTCTGTATTTACTAATTTCTGAAGTCTCGGTTCGTTATTAATACATTCTGTTAAAGTTTGAGGTCTTGAAGGATCAAAAGGTATCATTTTAGATATACTATCGACAAAACCGTAAGGAAGACCTAAAACTCTTCCGACATCTCTAATCACCATTCTAGCTTTTAATTTTCCAAATGTTATTATATGAGCAACACTTTCTTTGTATTTTTTCGTTAAGTAATTAAAAACTAAATCTCTTTTTTCCTCACAAAAATCAATATCGAAATCTGGCATTGAGATACGATCAGGATTTAAAAATCTTTCAAAAATAAGATTAAACTTAATCGGATCAACATCAGTAATTGATAAACACCAAGCTACTAAAGAACCTGCTCCAGACCCCCTTCCTGGACCAACAGGAATATTATTATTCTTAGCCCACTTAATATAATCTGAAACAATTAAAAAATAACTTGGATACTTCATTTCAATTATAATCTTCAATTCATGATCTAATCGATCTTTATATTTCAAAAAATCTCTATTATTTTCTATGTCTTCTTTATCAATTTTAAAAACTTTTAAAAATTTTTCTTTTAAACCGTCTAGTGAATCTTTTTTTAATATTTCATCGGCGCTAATACCTTTTTCTGAACTAATATTTGGAAGCACTGGTTTTGAAAATTGGGGTCTAAAATTACATCTAAAAGGTAGGTTATAATTATTTTCTAAAGCCTCAGGAAGATCGGAAAATAATTCTTTCATTTCCTTATTAGATTTAAAATAATGCTGATTACTATACTTTATTCTATTTTTTTCATTGATATAAGTTTTGGAACCAATGCATGTTAAAGCGTCATGAGCTTCATGCATATCTTTAGTCAAATAAAAAACCTCATTAGTAGCAATAATTGGAATCTTTAATTTGAAAGATTCATCAAGATTAAATTTTTCAAAAACAACCTCATTTTGATCGCCGTGTCTCTGAATTTCTAAATAAAATCTATCATTAAACTCGGATGATAAGTTTTTATACAATCTATTGATTTCATCTATTTGACCTTTTTCAAATAATTTTCCAAATAACCCATATATCGTCCCAGACAAAAGAACCATGCCTTCCGTATTAATTAACAATTCCTTAATATCTAGATGAGGAATAGAAGATTCATTATTACTTAAATAAGATTTTGATGACAATTCTACGATACGTTTATATCCTTTTTTATTTAATGCGATTAAAGGTAAAAGACCGATTGTATCCTCAAATTTAAAATAGATTTGAGTTCCTATTATTGGTTGAGTTCCAATTTTAGATAAGTTTTCAGAAAACTCTAAAGAACCACATAAATTAGATGTGTCTGACAAACCCAAGCAAGTAATTTTATTTGTTTTACAAAATTCCTTCAATTCTTCAATTTTAGTTGCTCCTTCACAAATTGAATATTGTGTGTGTATTTTGATATGATTAAAATATTGATTATTTAATTCTGCCATTGATAGTTTTTATATTACCATCAATCATTTCTAATTTGCAATCTGCCATATTTGCAAAAAATCTATTATGAGTTGCATAAATTATTAATCTATTTTTTTCTTTGAGATTTTTTAAAATTTTAAAAACATCTTTTGCTGTAGATTGATCTAAGCTGCCAGTTGGTTCATCTGCTAATATAATATTTGGTTCATTTATTAACGCTCTAGCAATTGCAATTCTTTGCATTTCACCTCCAGATAGTTCTGAAGGATAATGATTTTCTCTAGACGAGAGACCCATTTTTTTTATAATTATTTTGGCTTTTTCGATAGATTTTTTTCTATTATTACCCAAAGCTAAACTTGAAAGATAAACGTTTTCTAGGGCTGTAAAATCAGGAAGTAAATTATTTTGTTGATAGATAATACCTATTTTTTTTGATCTAATTTTATCGTTAATTGAAGTATTTGAAAAATTAATCTCTTTATTATCAATTAACAAAGAACCTTTAGAAGGTTTATCAATCATAGATAAAATATTTAATAGAGTAGATTTTCCAGAGCCTGATGGACCCATCAATGAATAAACTTTACCTTTTGAAAAAGAATAATTTATTTTTTTTAAAACAGATATTTTTTTTTCATTTAAAAAAGTTTTTGATATATTTTTTAGATTAATTAAATTATTCATATTTTAAACCTTTAACTGGATCTAATTTTGCTGCTTTAATAGCAGGAAAGATTGAAACAATAATTGTAATTAATATGGAGCTTAATGAAATTATTAAAATTGATATTGGATTTATTTCAGAAGGCATGGTGCTTAAAAAATAAATTTCCTCTGGAAATAAACTTATATTAAAAACAGTACTTAAAAATTGACGTAAATTTTCTACGTACATTGAGAAAGTTACACCTAAAAAAATTCCAAAAATGGTAGCTGATGTGCCTATTATAGTTCCAATTAAAAAAAATATCTTTACAATAGATTTATTCAAAACTCCTATCGATTTTAAAATGGCTATTTCACGAGTTTTATTTTTAACTAATATTGTAAGTCCTGAAATAATATTAAATGCTGCAACAATAATTATTAATGATAAAATTATAAACATTACATTCCTTTCAACTTTTAAAGCTGAAAATAAGGAATTATTCATATCAGACCAGCTATATACAAATTCGTTTGGAAAAATTTTTTGAACTATTTTTTTTTGATTTTCAATATTTTTTGGATTTTGGAGATATATTTCTAAATTTCTATTTTTGTCATCAAAATTAAAAAATTCTTCCAAAGTATCTAAATTAATAAATGCTATATTGTTGTCAAAATCAATTAACCCACTTTCAAAAAGTGAAGAAACTATAAAAGTTTTTTGTTTTGGAAGATTTCCTATAATTGTTTCTACACCACTTGACGACATTATTGTTATTTTATCCCCGATTTTTAGATCTAAAGTAAAACTTAACTCTTTACCTAAAGAAATATAATTTTTAATTAAATCATTTTTACCACCTACAAAGTTTTTTCTATTAATTATTTCTAAATTTGAAAAATCTTCAACAGTATATCCTCTTAAAACTATTCCTTTAGTTAAATCTTTTTTGATAATAATTGCTTCACCAGAGTTACTAAACATTAAATTTTTTGAAATTGAGTTCAGTCTTTTTTGACCACTCTTATTAATTTGTATTCTTGTTTCATAAGGTTTAACAGTAATATGAGAATTGAATCCAACAATTTTATTAATCAATTCTGTTCGAAAACCATTCATAACAGACATCACTACTATTAAAACTGCAACTCCAAGACTAATTCCAATAAATGAAAAAATAGAAATGACATTCAAAAAACCATCTTTCTTCCTGGCTTTTAAGAATCTTAATGTAATTTCTTTTTCTAATGTAGAAATCAATTTTTTGCTTTTTGTTTTTTAATGATATTAATAATATCTTTTAATTTAAGTTTTTGTGGCTCTTTTCCAACTTCTTTAAATTCAAATAAATCTCCATCTGTTTGTTTTCCAATTATAATTTGAAAAGGAGATCCAATTAAATTCATTTTTTTAATTTTTGAAGAAAAATTTTCATCAGTATCATCTATTATTGACTCAATATCATTTTTTTCTAATTCTACATTAATATTATTTGCTTTAGTTAAAGCTAAAGTATCATTTTTATTCGTTATAGGAATTATGGAAACATCATATGGAGCAACAGAAATTGGCCATTTCATAATTTCATTTTTTTCATCATATTTAGCCTCTATTATTGCTCCAACAAGTCTCGATACTCCTATTCCATAAGAGCCCATTTTAACAAAATCTTTTTTTCCACCTGGTAAATCTACCGATGCGTCCATTGGTTTAGAATATTTATCTCCAAAATAAAATATATGCCCAACTTCAATACCTTTTGTAATTAATTGATTTGATTTAGAAACTTTTTTTTCAAATTCTTCTTTATTAAATTTTTCGTCTGTAACTGAATAAAACTGTTCATATTTTTCTCTTAAGTTTTCTAAAGATTTTTTTTCTAATATTGTATCATCACTATTTACATCAAAAATTCTTTTATCTGTAAAAATTTTACTTTCACCTGTTTCAGCAAGAATAATAAATTCATGTGAAAGATTTCCGCCTATTGGGCCTGTATCTGCTGCCATGGGTATGGCGGTAAGTTCTAATCTTTTAAAAGTGTTTAAATATGATAAAAAAAATTTATTATAAGAAAAAAATGCTTCTTGATCATTAATATCAAATGAATAAGCATCTTTCATATAAAATTCTCTACACCTCATAATTCCGAATCTTGGTCTAATCTCGTCTCTAAATTTCCATTGTATGTGATATAAAAGTTGTGGTAATGATTTATAAGATTTGATTGCAGATCTAAATATATCGGTGACAAGTTCTTCATTAGTTGGTCCATAAAGCATTTCACGATTTTGACGGTCTTTAATTCTAAGCATTTCTTCACCATAATCTTCGTATCTGCCACTTTCTTTCCATATATCGCTTGATTGTATTGTTGGCATTAAAATTTCTTGAGCTCCAATTTTATTTTGTTCTTCTCTTACAATCTTTTCAATTTTCTTCATTACTTTAAAACCTAGAGGTAACCAGGAATAAATACCCGCTGAAGATTGTTTAATCATTCCTACTCTCAGCATTAATCTGTGAGATTTTATCTTAGCTTCTGATGGGATATCCTTTAAAATTGGTATGAATGATTTTGAAATGTACATTTTATAAATTGAATCTCTTAAATTTAAATTTGTACTAGATTAATATTAGTAAAGGGTTTTTTTCCAGTCATCTCTTTAGTATATCTTCTACATACAATTTTTAAAGCATCAATTAAGTTGTGTTCTTGTTTTTTATTTCCTATTGAAAATGTTCTAGTTGTCTGTTTGATTGCTTCCTCCAATCCATAAATAAATTCATCTACATCAATTATTGGAATACCTCTAAACGTCAGTATTGGAGTTTTGTGAATATTGCTTTTTGATTTGATTAAAATTGTAACTTCTAAATATCCATTTGCACTCAAATTTTTTCTCTCTTTTATTGATTGAGAGTCTTCTTCAACACTTACATTGCCGTCGAGATAAAGTCTGCCACTTGGAGCTTTATCAAATACCTGGGGTTTACCTGGGAATAATTTGACTATATCACCATTTTCTACTTGAACAGGATTTGGAACTTTCATTTCTTTTGCAAAATTAACATGCTCTATCATATGTCTATGTTCACCATGGACTGGTATTACGCATTCAGGTTTTACCCAATCGTACATCTCTTTAAGATCTTCCCTGTTAGGATGTCCTGATACATGAACAAATTCACTATCCTCTGATATTACTTCGATGCCATTCTTTATAAGTTGGTTGTGTAATTTATATAATTTTTTTTCATTACCAGGAATTATTTTTGACGAAAAAATAACAGCATCATTTTTTTCAATAAGTATGTCTGGATGAGTATAATTAGAAATTCTCATCATAGCTCCCATAGGTTCTCCTTG
>CEUZ01022311.1_pt1 | contig 22280 bp, 21 predicted proteins | sample 361511 | NCBI WGS metagenome assembly CEUZ01 (sample SAMEA2622822, study PRJEB7988) | marine metagenome | biome: marine biome (ENVO:00000447); feature: surface water layer (ENVO:00002042); material: "saline water (ENVO:00002010), including plankton (ENVO:xxxxxxxx)" | depth 5 m | reverse complement strand
TCGGGAAGCGGAACTATTACTCGAGCAAAATGGTGCGGTGGTGGTGGTAATTGTATTAAAATTAAACATAATTCTACTTACGAAACTGTTTACGCGCATATGAAAAGTTTCGCAAAGGGTATGAAGGTAGGAAAAAAAGTTAAACAAGGTCAAATTATTGGATATGTAGGTTCAACAGGTATGTCTACTGGACCACATTTACATTATGAAGTGCATGTAAATGGTAAGAAAGTTAATTCTCAGACATTAAATTTACCATCAGGAAAAGTTTTAAAAGATGAGGAAAGAAAACAATTTGAACTTCATAGAATTAAAACGGATGTATTGATAGCTGAGTTAGTTGAAAAAAAAAGCTAATTAAGTTTTAATATCTTTCTTTTCTTCCGAAGGTTTAGCTGGCTCAGTTACGTTATCCTTCTTTTGAGAAAGATTAGAGTCGTTCTTTTGAGAAATATTAGTTTCGCTGTTTACTAAATTTTGAGCCTGATTTAATTTTTTGTTATCTATAATTCTCATAAAATGATCTGCATGTTGAAAATAATTTTCAGATAATATTTTGTCTCCTGATGACAAAGCTTCTTTAGCTAGTGTGCTATATTTTTCAAAAAGTTTTTCAGCGCTTTGCTGAGGTTTGAAATTATTTCTTGATCGTCCATTGGAAAATCCTTGACTATGAAGTCTTAAGTGTTCTCCACCATTCATTCTGGGTTGGTGACCCCTGTTATTCGAACGATACCTATGTCTTTTTGGTCTACGATGTCGCATATTTTTTTGGAATAAAATACCTCTATTAAGGTTATAAATTATCTTATCCTTTAATATTTTGATTTGTCAAAATATTTTTTTCTATTTTTTAATAAACTATATTTTTGTGCTTATTATGCAACGCACATTATAATTATAATCAAATTCTTTACCAATTTCTCTAAAACCAGACCTTTTTAATAGTCTTGTTACCATCTTGTACTGTTGATTTCCAATCTCTAAAGCTAATAGTCCGTTTTTTTTTAAAAGATAATGTGATTTGTAAATAACTTTTTTAATAAGGTCAAGTCCATCTATTCCACCATTTAAGGCAGTTAATGGCTCGTAATTAATAATATCTTTGCTTAAATTTTTTAAATCTTTAGTTGGAATATAAGGTGGATTCGAAACTATTAAGTCAAATGGGTGTGAATAAAATTTACAAAAATCAAAAACTTTAAAGGATGACCTGTTAGCAAGACCATGTTTTTTTGAGTTAACTTGAGCCATTTTTATAGCTTTGGGCAAAATATCTATACCAACGCCCCTTGCACAACTAAGTTCTGTGAGTATTGACAACAATATACAGCCAGATCCAGTTCCAATATCAAGTATAGATATTTTTTTATTTTTAAAAAATTTCACTATTTTATAAATCATTAGTTCTGTTTCTGGTCTTGGTACTAATGTAGATCTATTTAAAGAAAAATTGTGACTCCAAAATTCTTTTTTTCCTGTTATATAAGCTACAGGCTCACCTTTCAGTCTCCTTTTTATTGCATCAAGATATTTATGATTTAATTCATTTGAGATGACTTTATCTCTATTGATAGTTAAAAATTCTCTTTCAACCCCCATAAGATCTGAAAGAATTATTTCAGCATCTAAATAATGAGTTGATATCTTATTCTTTTTTAAAATTTTGGAAGCCTGCTTGATTGAAGTTTCTAATATCATTTAATGTTTTAAATTTGCTAATTTAATTTCTTGGTCGTGCATTCTTAAGCTTTGATTTAATTCCTCAAAAGCATCCCCCGCTAAAAACTCTTCTAGCTTATGCAGCGTCATATTTATCCTATGGTCCGTTACTCTTCCTTGTGGAAAGTTATAAGTTCTAATTCTTTCAGATCTATCTCCCGACCCTATTTGATTTTTTCTATCTCTTGATCGCTCTTTATCTTTTTTTTCTCTTTCAGCTTCATAAACTCTTGACCTTAAAATCTTCATTCCTTTTGCTCGATTTTTATGTTGAGATTTTTCATCTTGATTAGTAACAACAATTCCAGTTGGAATATGAGTTATTCTAACAGCTGAATCTGTTGTGTTTACAGACTGACCACCGCTTCCAGTACTTCTATAAACATCTACTCTTAAATCCTTTTCTTGTATTTTTATATCAACTTCTTCTGCTTCTGGTAATACAGCTACAGTAGCAGCAGACGTATGTACGCGACCTTGTGTTTCGGTTTCAGGAACTCTCTGAACTCGATGTACACCACTTTCATATTTTAAAAAAGAATAAATGTTTTTTCCTTTGATTAACAAAATTACTTCCTTAAAACCTCCCGCGGTACTTTTAGAAGTGCTTATTATTTCAAATGACCATTTGTTATTTAAACAAATCTTTTCATACATTTTATAAAGATCCGCTACAAACAGACCTGCTTCATCTCCTCCTGTTCCAGCTCTTATTTCCAATATTGCATTTTTTAAATCAGCATCATCTTTTGGAATAAGATATATTTTAAGTTTCTTTTCATAATGATCTTTCTTTTTGACTAGTTCTGTTAACTCATTTTTAGCTAGTTGTATCATTTCTTTATCGGCTGCTTGATCATCAATAATTTTTTTTAAATCATTTTTTTCATTTTCAAAATTTAGATAGGCTTTGGCTTCTTTAATAATTTCACCTATACTTGAATATTCTTTAGATTTAGAAACTAAATCTTTTTTATCTGTTTTATCTGAAGCAAGATCTTTTTCTAATTTTTCATAAGTTTGTACTATCTCTCTCACTTTATCTAATGGAATCATTTTATTTAATTAATTATTTCTAAATTCTTGTGATTTTTTTTCAACTAGTTCTACTACTTCGTCTATTATTTTATTACTTGGGACTTTATGATGTGGCACTCCAGAAAGATACAACATGTTGTTACCCTGTCCTCCACCAGTAATTCCCAGTTGAGTTTGTGAAGCTTCTCCGGGTCCGTTAACTACACATCCTATGATTGATATAGTAATTGGTTTTTTTATGTGTGATAATTTTTCTTCTAAAATTTTTACTGTATCAATAACTGGAAAAGCCTGTCTGGCACATGAAGGACAAGCTATGATATTAACCCCTCGATGCCTTAAATTTAAAGATTTTAAAATTTCATAACCAATTTTAACCTCTTCAATTGGATTTTCTGACAATGAAACCCTTATTGTATCACCAATGCCCTCCATTAAAAGAATGCCCATTCCTATTGATGACTTTACGCTTCCTGATTTTAAACTTCCTGCCTCCGTAATACCTAAATGTAAAGGATAGGAACAAATAGAAGATAGTGATCTATAGGCTTTTACAGCTAAAAATATATCTGAGGATTTTACACTTAATTTAAAATTAAAAAAATTTTCATCTTCTAAAAATTTAATATTATTTAATGCGCTTTCCACCAGAGCCTCAGGGCAAGGTTCTTTATATTTTTCAAGTAGTGCTCTACCTAAAGATCCCGAATTAACTCCTACTCTTATAGAACAATTATTATCTTTTGCTGCGCGTAAAATTTCCTTTAATTTATCTTTAGAACCAATATTGCCTGGATTAATCCTCAAACAATCTGCACCAGAATTTGCAGATTCTATTGCTCTTTCATAATGGTAATGAATATCTGCAACGATAGGTACCGTAACAGATTTTTTAATTTTTTTTAAAGATTTTGCTGACTCTTTGTCTGGGCAAGATACTCTTACTATATCTACTCCGGCCTCTGTTAATTCATTAATTTGTCTAATGGTATCATCTACATTGGTAGTTAAAGTATTAGTCATAGATTGAACAGAAATGGGAGAATCTCCTCCAATTTCCACACTTCCAACTTTTATTTTTTTAGTTTTTCTTCTTTTTATATTTCTAAATGGTCTTATGTTCATTGTTTTTAATCTAATCTAAATGTTTTGTGTAAAGCTTTTACAGCATTTTGCACCAGTTCTTCTTTGACTAGAACTGAAATTTTTATTTCTGAAGTTGAAATTGCCAAAATATTTATTTTTTCATTTGATAAAGATCTAAACATCTTATGTGTCACCCCTGGATTAGCTATCATGCCTGCTCCAATAATTGATACTTTTGCAAGCTTATCATCATGTGTTATTTTATTATAATTGATTTTATTTTTATTTTTCTCAATTATATCCAATGTTTTTTTTAAATCTTCTTGTTTAATAGTAAAAGTTATATTAGCAGTTTTACCGTCTAAAGAGGTATTTTGAATAACCATATCTATATTTATATTATTTTTTCCTATTGGTTCAAATACATCCGCAGCAACACCAGGTTTGTCTACAACTCCGACGATAGACACTTTGGCATTTTTTTTTGAATAAGCTACACCTGTTACTACATTTTGATGGTCTATCTCATTTTCAGAAATTATTTTAGTTCCAGATTTTTTAGAAAAAGTAGATTTCACATCGATTGATATATTATCTATCATTGCAGCTTGAACTGCGCTTGGCTGCATAACTTTTGCTCCCAAAGACGCCATCTCTAACATTTCTTCATAAGAAATTTTATCAATTTTTTTAGCTTTTTTATTTATAAAAGGATCTGTTGTAAGCACACCTTCAACATCAGTATAAATTTCGCAAGAATCTGTATCAAAAAATTTTGCAATCGCTACCGCTGTAAGATCTGAGCCACCACGTCCTAACGTAGTAATTCTTTTATCAACTGAGATTCCTTGAAAACCAGCTACTATTGCGATGCCCTTATTAGAAATAAAATTTAATATTTCTTTTGTTTTTATCTTTATTATTTGTGATGAAGTATGATTTTTATCAGTTATTATTGGAATTTGCCAACCCATCCAAGATCTAGCTTTTATTCCAGAGTTTATTAAAGCTCCTGCTAAAAGCGAGCATGAAATTTGTTCTCCTGATGAAAGTAACACATCTAATTCTTCATTATCAAAATTCTTACTAATAAATTTTGATTTTTTAACCAGGTCATTAGTAAAACCAGACATAGCAGAAACGATAACGATTATTTCATTATTTTCCTGATATCTTTTTTTTATAATTTTGGCAACATCCTGTATTTTTTCAATCGTTCCTACAGATGTTCCTCCAAATTTCAAAACTACTCTTTTCATAAGTTAAAATACCATATTTACTTTATACATTATTTGGTAATAAATACTCTTAAATATAAAAATTCACAAGTAAATCTAGATGATTAAAAATTTAAGTACAATTGATAAAGAAGAAGTAGAAAAATTTTCAAAACTGGCCAAAGAATGGTGGGATCCAAAAGGAAAATTTAAGCCATTACATCTTTTTAATCCAGCTCGTATAAACTTCATAAAAAAAAAAATTATATCGTCATTTAAATTAAATAGAAATTCGTCAACGCCATTAAAGAAAATGGAAATTCTAGATATTGGTTGCGGGGGCGGTCTTTTGTGTGAACCATTAAAAAGATTAGGTGCAACCGTTACTGGGATAGATGCTTCAAAAAATAACGTTGAAGTAGCTAAATTACATGCAAAAAAAATGAACTTAAATATAAAGTATATCCATGGTTCTCCTGAAAAATTAAATATTAAAAAAAAATTTGATATAATTTTAAATATGGAAGTTGTTGAGCATGTCATCAACTTAAATTCTTTTATAAAAAACTGCTCCAGGCTTATTAGGAAAGACGGTATTATGTTTGTCGCTACAATTAATAAAAATTTAAAGTCATATGCATTTGCGATAGTAGGTGCTGAATATATTTTGAGATGGTTACCAATAGGAACTCATGATTGGGATAAATTTTTAACTCCTGAACAGCTTAATAACGTAGTCACGAAAAATAGTTTTTCAGCTGATCAAACAATTGGAATGAAGTTTAATTTACTATCTAATAAATGGCATGAAAGTGAAGATTTGTCTGTAAATTATATTTCAACTTTCTTTAAAAGTTAATTTTCTTTTTTATCAACCCAAGGAACGGTTGTTACCTCAATTCCTTCTTCTAATAATTCGGCTGTTTCTTGAGGTGTAGCTTTTCCATAAATTCCTTTGGATGTTTTTTTATCATAGTGAATATTTCTAGCTTCTCTTGGAAAATCTTCTCCAACATTTTGACAATTCTGTTCGATGAATTGTCTAAATTCCAGTAACTGTTTTTTTATGTTCTTTTGTAATTTTACTTTTTCTGAATTTTTATTTGATTTACTTGTTAAATTTGGAGCCATAAGAGATTTTTTTACTTTTGTAGAATCACAATAAATACAAGAAATTAACTTTCTTTTCTTTAGCCCCTCAAATTCGTTTGAACTAGAGAACCAGCTTTCAAAAGATTCTCCACATTCACATATTAAATTATATTTTATCATTTAACTTTATATTATTGAATTTTGTTACAAAAAAAAAGAAAATATTAATTTCTGTAATCTGCATTTATATCTATATAATCATGCGTAAAGTCACATGTATAAACTGTAAAACTGGCATTTCCAATATTCAAATTAATTTCAATATTAATTGAATCCCATTTCATATATTCTTTAACATCTTTTTCTTTATAATCTTTTGCTTCTTTATTTTGATCTACAACTAGATATTCTCCTATTTTGATTTGAATTTTTTTAGAAGTAATATTTTCACCAGACTTTCCGATTGCCATAATAATTCTACCCCAATTTGGATCTTCTCCGGCTATTGCGGTTTTAAATAGTGGTGAGTTAGCAACTGAAAAACCAATATTTTTTGCCATGTTAAAAGATCTGGCCCCAACAACTTTTATAGTAATAAATTTTTTTGCTCCTTCTCCATCAACTACTATTTGTTTTGCGAGATTTAGGCACAACCTTCCTAGAGCTTTTTCAAAATCTTGGAGTTTGGGATCTAACACATTATATATTTTTGAATTTTTTACCTTGCCTGTAGCAAAAATTGCAACCATATCATTTGTAGATGTATCACTATCAACTGTGATTGCATTAAAAGTGGTATTGGCAGCCTTTTTTAACATCGCTTTTAAAAAAACTGAAGGTATGTTTGCATCAGTAAAAATAAAAGAAAGCATCGTTGCCATGTTCGGAGCTATCATACCTGAGCCTTTTGCAATCCCAGAAATTTTTACAAGTTTATTTCCAATTTTACATTCTTCATAGGCAACTTTTGGTCTCGTATCAGTAGTCATTATTGCGCTAGCGGCCTTAAACCAAACATATTTATTCTGCTCAACTCTAAGTTTTTTTACTAAATCAGGAATTCTGTTTTTAATTTTTAAATAAGGAAAATCTTCTCCAATTACTCCTGTTGAAGCAAATAAAAGATCTGTTATTTTTACAACGTCACTTACTCCACCTGGAGATTGAGATGATTTTAAAGTAAGGGCTTTTGATAAAGCCGCCGCAATTTCTTTTAAACCTTGAGCACCTTTAATTCCTGTAAAGGTATTTGCATTTTTCGTATTAATTAAAAGACCTTTTACAAAATGTTTTTTTACATTTAAATTCCAGTTTATACTTGCTGAGGTAATTTTGGAGGTTGTGTATATCGCTCCAAAATTAGCACCTGATTGAAAATAAAATAAGGAAAGATCATCTCTACCATCACCATATAAATCAGCTGACACAGAAGATACTTCCAGCCCATCTATGGGCTGTAATTCTTGAAATTCACCCATTTTAGACATTTTAATTTTGGGGTTGAGCAAATTCTTTAAATTTATTGTCATTACTATTTAATATTTATAATTATTGATTATATAAGTCTTAAATGAATTAATATAATTTATACTACTTTACAAAAAAAAATAAAATTATTTATGCTAAATATTGGCAAAATTATCGGGAAATTTGTTAAAAACTCAAGTCAAAAGGAGCTGGATGGATTAAAATCAACTGTTGAAAAAATAAATTCAATGGAAAATGAAATTAAAGGCCTTCCTGACGAAAATTTTCCAAAAAAAACCAGAGAACTAAGATCAAAAATTAAAAATGGAGTTAATTTAGAAAGTTTAATTCCTGAAGCTTTTGCTTACACGAGGGAAGCGGCTAGAAGAACATTGGGTGAAAGACATTATGATGTTCAGCTTATGGGAGGCATTATTCTTCATCAAGGAAAAATAGCTGAAATGAAAACTGGAGAAGGAAAAACATTAGTATCTACTTTGCCAGTTTATTTAAACTCTTTAGTAGGGAAAGGAGTACATGTAGTTACCGTTAACGATTATCTGGCGAGAAGAGACTCTGAATGGATGGGTCAAATTTATAAATTTCTGGGATTAACAATTGGATGCATAACAAATGATTTGGACGATATTATAAGAAAAAAAAATTATAATTGCGATGTAACATATGGAACAAATAATGAATTAGGATTTGATTATTTAAGAGATAATATGAAATACGATATTAATCAGATGGTACAGAGAAATCATTTTTATTGTATCGTAGACGAAGTAGATAGTATTTTAATTGATGAGGCCAGAACTCCTCTTATTATTTCCGGAGCTACAGAAGACAAATCTGATCAATATTTTGTTAGTGATAGATTTGTTAAAGTTTTAGATAAATCTGATTATGAAATTGATGAAAAAAACAAAAATGTAATGCTTTCTGAAAAAGGCATAGACAAAATTGAAAAACAATCTCAACAATACGGTATTTTAAAAAATAATAATTTTTATGATCCACAAAATATAAATCTGGTTCATCACATTAATCAGGCTTTAAGGGCAAATTTATTATTTTTTAAAGATACTGATTATATTGTCACTGATAATAAGGTTCAGATCATCGATGAATTTACAGGAAGAGTTTTGGAAGGCAGAAGATTTTCAGATGGTTTACACCAAGCATTGGAAGCAAAAGAAAAAGTAGAAATTCAAAGTGAAAATCAAACTTTAGCGTCTATAACTTATCAAAATTATTTTAGATTGTATGAAAAATTATCTGGGATGACTGGTACCGCACTTACCGAAGCAGAAGAATTTTATGACATATATAAATTAAAAACAGTTTCTGTTCCCACAAATGTTCCTATGGTAAGAGCAGATATAAACGATCAAATCTTTAGAACTGAAAAAGAAAAGTACGGTGCCATAATAGAAAAAATACAAAGTTGTAAAAAAAATAAACAGCCAGTTCTTGTTGGAACAACAAGTATAGAAAAATCAGAAAAAATTTCAAATTTTCTTAAAACAAAAAAAATAGAACATAGTGTTTTAAATGCTAAACAACATGAGCAAGAAGCTAAAATAATTGCTGAGGCAGGTAAGTTGGGAGCTGTAACAATTGCCACAAATATGGCGGGCAGAGGTACCGATATTCAGTTAGGAGGTAACCAAAATTTTCTTGCTAAAGAAGAAATAGAGCATAAAAAAAAATTAATTTTAGAAGAAAAAAATGTAGTTAAAAAAAATGGGGGCCTTTTTGTGATTGGTACAGAAAGGCATGAAAGCAGAAGAATTGATAATCAACTTCGTGGAAGATCTGGAAGACAGGGGGACCCAGGTAAATCTATTTTTTATATAAGTCTAGAGGATGATTTAATGAGAATATTTGGATCTGAATCTATTGATGGAATAATGAAAAAGTTTGGACTCAAGGAAGGTGAATCAATCGACCATCCTTGGATTAATAAAGCCTTGGAAAGGGCCCAAAAAAGGGTTGAGGCTCGAAATTTTGATATTAGAAAAACATTGTTAAAATTTGATGATGTAATGAATGATCAACGTAAAGTTATTTTTGAACAAAGAAAGGAAATACTTAAATCGAAAGACATAACAGAAATAATTAATATTTTTTTAGAAGATTTAATTCAAAATTTGCTTAATGAAAAAGAAATATATGAAAGAGAAAACCAAATAGAAGCTTTTAAAACTAGAATTAAGCCAGTATTTGGTAGGTCATTTAGTGAAGAAGAGTTAGCTAAAACTGTTCTATTAAAAAAACAAGAATTTACAGATTTTATAAAAAATAAATTTAATAAAATAAGAAGTAATAGAATTAAACTATTAACTGAATCTTCTAATTTAGAATTAGAAAAACGTGTTTTTTTACAAACCGTTGATTTTTTATGGAGATCACACTTGCAATATTTAGAACATTTAAGGGGTGTTGTGGGTCTAAGAGGATATGCTCAGAAAGACCCTCTGGAAGAATTTAAGAGAGAAGCATTTAAATTATTTGAAAGTTTATTATATAAAATTAAAATTGATATTATTACATTTTTAAACAATCTTGAAATAGTAGCAAGAGAAGAAAAAGAAATTCCTAAAATAGAAGAAAAAGAAAATGAGAATATAAATAAAAATAATCCTAAATGTTTATTGACAATAAATAAAACTAAAAAAATATCTAGAAATATAGTATGTCCCGCAACAGGAAAAAAATATAAACATTGCTGCGGAGCTTTATAAAAAATTACAGGAATACAAACCCAAGAAAAATTAATAAAAGAAATATTGACAATTCTTTTTTATATTTCAGTAAAATATTTTTAATTAATTTAAAAATGCCCTCTTTTTTATTAGACCAATCAATATCTTTTGAAAAAATATTAAATGTTTTTTGTTTACCAATATTAAGAAATTTATTTTTTCTTTGTTCATAAATTTCATCTCGCGAAAAATTTTTAAATTCATCCAAATTTCTATTTAACGCCTTTTTAATAGAAATAACGATTTCCTCTTTATTTCTATGAGCTCCACCAATTGGTTCTTCGATTATTTCATCAATAATTTGCATTTTAAAAAGTTCGTTTGATGTAAGTTTCATAGCTCTAGCTGCTTCCAAAGATTTGCTTGGATCTCTCCACAATATTGATGCACATCCTTCTGGTGAAATCACAGAGTATATTGCATTGCTCAACATCAAAACTTTATTTGCTGATGCTAAAGCAATCGCTCCACCAGAACCTCCTTCACCAATAATAATTGAAACTATTGGAACTTTTAATGACATGCAGCAATGAATTGAACTTGCTATTGCTTCTGCTTGACCTCTTTGTTCGGCACCAATACCCGGGTATGCTCCAGGAGTATCAATAAATGATACTACGGGAATATTAAATTTATCTGCGATCTGCATAAGTCTTATACATTTTCTATAACCTTCTGGTCTCATCATACCAAAATTACTTTTTAACCTACTATCGAGATCGTCTCCTTTTTCTTGGCCTATAACTAACACCGACCTATTTTCAAAAGTCGCAAAACCTGCGATGACTGACTTGTCTTCAGCAAACCTTCTGTCTCCAGATAAATTAATAAAATTGCTAAATATTCTTTCTATAAAAAATTTTGATTTAGGCCTTTCTTCATGACGTGCAACTTGAGTTTTTTGCCATTCATTAAGATTTTTGTAAGATGCTCTTAATTTTTCATCTATCTCATTTTCAATTTCTGATATTTTCTTTGTATTAACTTCAGATATACCGTCTTTATTGTAAGGATCTCTTAATTTTTCAAGTTCCTGATCTAATAATTTTATATTCTGCTCAAATTCTAAATAATTTTTCATTTAACTGATTTGATAATACTTGATTCAATATATATATTTATACATAAAAATTACACAAATGATAAAAAATATAAAAATAAGTGGCAAAAATTTGTCTAGATATGAGTTATATTGTTAAAGGTAAGCTCTCTGTAGCTTCAGAATTGGTAAAATTTATAGAAAATGAACTTTTGCCAGAAACTAATGTAGACCCCTCAAGATTCTGGGAGGGTTTTGACAAAGCTATACATGACCTAACACCTAAAAATAGAAAGCTTCTCGCCATTAGAGATAAGATGCAACAAGAAATAGACAAATGGCATAATGATAATAAAGATAAAGATTTTGATTCAAAAGCATATACAAATTTTTTAAAAGAAATTGGCTATTTAGTTAAAGAAGGAACAAGTTTTACTATAGAAACAAAAAACGTAGATTTAGAAATCTCTAATATTCCTGGACCGCAACTAGTCGTTCCAATTATGAACGCAAGATATGCTCTGAATGCGGCTAATGCTCGTTGGGGCAGTTTTTACGATGCATTATATGGAACAGACGTAGTTCCCGAAACAGAAGGAGCTACTAGAGGCAAAAAGTATAATCCAATAAGAGGAAAAAAAGTAATTGAATATGCTCGTAACTTTTTAGATGAAAATGTACCGCTGGCTAATGGTAGCTGGAAAGATTTAACAAAACCTATTTCTATAAAAAAAATAAAACTGAAAAATGATAAGCAATTAATAGGTTACTTAGGAGAACTAGAAAGCCCGTCCTCCGTATTGTTAAAAAATAATAATCTTCATATAGATATTATATTTGATCCTAAAAGTTCAAACGGGCAACAAGATAAAGCTGGTATTCACGACATAATTTTAGAGTCCGCCATATCATCAATTATGGATCATGAGGACTCTGTGGCTGCGGTAGATGCTAAAGATAAAATTATAGGTTATAGAAATTGGTTGGGTCTTATGAAAGGAAATTTACAAGTTGAAATGGAAAAATATGGAAAAAAATTTGTAAGAAAATTAAATTCAGATCGTGTTTATACGAAATTTGAAAATGACGCTACAAAAAACAATTCTAAAATTATATTGCATGGTCGTTCTTTAATGCTGAACAGAAATGTTGGTCATCTTATGACAAATTCTTCTATTCTACTTGAAGATAAGTCTGAAGTTCCAGAAGGAATAATGGATGCTTTTATTACTGTTGCGGCAGCTATTCATGATTTTAAAAGAAAAGGTAACTCTAGAACTCATTCTGTTTATATAGTTAAACCAAAAATGCATGGGCCTGAGGAAGTTTCTTTTACAGATCAAATTTTTGAAAGGGTTGAAGATGTTCTTTTGTTAAAAAGAAATACAATAAAAATAGGTATTATGGACGAAGAGAGAAGAACCACCGTAAATTTAAAAGAATGTATTAGAGCAACAAAAAATAGAGTTGTTTTTATTAACACTGGTTTTCTAGATAGAACTGGTGATGAGATCCATACATCATTTGTAGTTGGACCTATGATTAAAAAAGGTGAGATGAAAAAATCTGGTTGGATTGCAGCTTATGAAGATTGGAATGTAGATATTGGATTGTCTTGCGGGTTTTCTGGTACAGCTCAAATCGGAAAAGGTATGTGGGCAATGCCAGATAAAATGGCTGATATGATGCAGCAAAAAATTAATCATCCGAAATCAGGTGCAAATTGTGCTTGGGTTCCGTCGCCAACAGCCGCAACTTTACATTCAATGCATTATCATAAAATTAATATATTTGAAGTACAAAAAAAGATCTCTCAACGTGAAAAAGCAAAACTTTCTAATATATTAAAAATACCAAAAGCAGATCGACCAAATTGGTCAGTCGAGGATATAAATAAAGAGCTTGAAAACAATGCGCAGAGCATCTTAGGTTATGTTGTTAGATGGATTGATCAAGGGGTTGGATGCTCTAAAGTTCCAGATATAAATAATGTTGGCTTAATGGAAGACAGAGCAACCCTAAGAATTTCCTCGCAACATATTGCAAACTGGTTGTATCATAAAATTTGCGACACCAATCAAGTTATGGAGGTATTTAAAAAAATGGCAGTAATTGTTGACCAGCAAAATAATAATGATCCAAATTATGAGCCTATGGCAAAAAATTTTGATAAATCTATTGCTTTTAAAGCAGCGTGTGACTTAGTTTTTAAAGGTCGTGAACAACCTTCAGGTTACACAGAGCCTATATTACATCTTAGACGATTAGAAAAAAAATCTAATCACTAGCTACTGGTCCTCTATTTTTAAAAGCAGAAAATAAAGTTCCATCGTCTAAAAATTCTATTTCGCCACCTACTGGCAACCCTTGGGCAAGTTTTGAAATTTTAACTTTTGTATTTTTTAAACTATCTTGGATATAGTGTGCTGTAGTTTGACCTTCAACGGTTGCACTTGTAGCTAAAATAATTTCTTTAACTGAATTTTTTTTTACTCTATCAACTAAAGAAGAAATTAATAACTGGTCTACTTTTTTAGTATCAATAGATGATAAAGTTCCACCTAAAATATGATAGTGACCTTTGTAAATTCCCGTATTTTGTATTGCCCACATATCTGCAATATTCTCTACTACACAAATTTGATCATACTTTTTGCTAACACATGAACAATTATCATTTGCAGATTTTAAATTTCCACATATTTTACATCTAACCACATTTTTATAAATTTGGGCCAATGTGTTCACTAATGGCTTCGTTAAGTTATCCCTGTTATTTATAAGTTTTAATACAATTCTTCTGGCAGATTTAGGTCCTAAACCAGGTAGTTTAGAAATAATCTTTACTAATTCATCTATTTCTTTAACGTTATTTGATTCCATTTATTTTTATCCTAAAAAGGAAGTTTAAAACCAGGTGGTAAATTAATTCCACCTGTAACTTTAGAAATTTCTTCATTCGTTTTTTGTTTTAACTTTGATTTTGCATCGTTATGTGCGGCAACTATCAAATCTTCTAATATTTCTTTTGGTTCTTTGTATAATTTTTCATCAATAAAAATTTTTTTTAATTCCCCATCTCCATTTATGGTTAATTTAATTGAACCTCCTCCCGATTGCCCTTCAACAATAATTTTTTTTAAACTTTCTTGAGTCTCTTTCATTTTTTCTTGCATTTTTTTTGCTTGTGAGAGTAAATCAGAAAAATCGCTCATGGTTTAATCCTTTTTTTTAACATTTATAAGTTCTCCATCAGGAAAAATATTTTTAAAATTTTTATAAATTTCTGTCTTTTTTTCCTTTTCAATAAGTTGTTGGGTTTTGATTAACTCACGTTCAAAAAATGTTTTTTGACCAATTTCTTTTGTCAAAGTTATTACCCATCTTTTTCCAGTCCATTCATGAAGTTTTTCAGATAAATTTCTTACAAAATTTTTGCTAAGATTTTCATTAAAACTTATATCAATTTTACCATCAGAAAATTTTACTAAGTTTACGTTTCTTTCTAAATCATATTTCAATTCTATTTCTTTTTTTATAGATGATAAAGCTATTAAGTCTTCAAATGCAGATATTGTGTCAATATTTTTTTCATCGATTTTTTTTTCTTTAATTGACTCTATTTCTAATTTAGTTTGAGAGGTAGTTTTAATTTGTTTTTTTGAAGTTTTAATTGTTTCATTAGCATCATTTCCATTATCTATTTTTGTTAAAATTTTCTCGCTAAAATTTTCTTTTTTTAAATTTAAATCTTTACTGTTAAATTGTTCTAATACAGTCTCGTATGTCGGCATATCTTTTAGATGAAGTAATCTTAAAACTAGCATTTCAAGAGATAATGTTTGGTTAGAAACTATAGATAATTCATCTAATCCTTTAAGAATAAATTGCCAGAAAATAATTAAAGTATTGTTTTCTACTTCCTTTGACATCTTGTCGATTATTTCAATTTCAGATTCAGAAATCGACAAATCGTTACTTAAACTACCCAAATTCTTTTTTTGTAATATAAAATATATAATTTCTAAAAGATCGTTTAAAAAGTTAGAAGGATCTACACCTTCATCTATCATTTTTTTTAATTGTAAGATCGCTTTATTTTGATCTCCTACAATTATTAAACTTAGAATTTCTAAAATTCTTGACCGGTCTGCTATTCCTAACATTCTTCGAATATAATTTTCATCTATTTCATCTCCCGCTACTTCTTGACTAACTAACGCTCTATCTAAAAGTGACAATGAATCTCTTACAGAACCTTCCGATGCTTTGGCGATTAGTTTCAATCCTGCTTCGGTTATTTTGCAATTTTCATTTTTAGCTATTTTTTTTAAATTATCTAATAAAATTAAAATTGGTACTCTATGCAGGTCAAACCTTTGACATCTCGAAATAATTGTTACTGGTATTTTTTTAACTTCAGTAGTAGCAAAAATAAATTTTAAATGAGGTGGTGGCTCTTCCAAAGTTTTTAAAAGACCATTAAAAGCTTGTTTAGAAAGCATATGTACTTCGTCAATAATAAATATTTTATATTTAGCACTTGTGGGATTATATTTTGATGACTCTATCAATTCTCTCACGTCATCGATTCCAGTTCTTGAAGCCGCATCCATTTCTAGCACATCAAGGTGTTTTGAATTTGTGATTTCTTCGCAATTATTGCAGTTACAATTTTCTTCTTTTAGAAAATTTTTATTACAATTTAATGCTTTAGCTATTAGTCTCGCTGTTGTTGTTTTACCAACACCACGTATACCTGTTAATAAATATGCATTTGGTAATTTATTTAATTTGATTGAATTAGTAATAGTTTCAATCATGATATCTTGACCAATTAATTCTTTAAAATTTTTTGGTCTGTATTTTAAAGCTAGAATTTTGTGCTTATTATTTTCCATAATCAAATAAGGAGACTGAGCAACAACCTGGAATGTTTTCGTTGCGGCTGCTACGTTTCCGTCCTGACCGGGTTATACAAAAAACTCCACCCGCTGCCAGCCTCCTTTTTTATTATATCAGTTTAAAATTAATAACTACAATATGCCTATAGGTTGTTTATTTGTTCTGAAACCTAAATTGATGGGCTTCGTAAACCCCTAAAACGTCTAATCTTTGTGTATGAAAACCCAATTCTTCAAGCGCTTTTTGCAAAGACGGGTCCTCAATATGCCCTTCTATATCAATATAAAAATTTACTTGATCAAATGTATTTTTTACAGAGAAGCTTTCTAATTTACATAAATTAACTCCATTAGTGGCAAAACCACCCAGAGATTTGTAAAGCGCCGCAGGAATACTTTTTAATTTAAAAATGCAACTTGTGATATATTTTTTTCCTTCACGCGCAGGGTGCTGAGTCTCTTTACCCATTATAAGAAAGCGAGTTACATTTCCAGATTCATCTTCGATTTTACTTTTTAATATTTCTAAATTATAAATTTTTGCGGCAAGTTTTGATGCAATTGCTGACTCGCTTTTATCTTTTTTCTCAGAAATAAATTTTGCTGAACCAGCAGTATCCGCAGCAATTATTGTTTTCAAATTGTATTCTGAAATTATTTTTCTGCACTGTCCTATTGCTTGTGCGTGACTTCTAACCGTTTTGATGTCCTCAATTTTTGATCCTTTAATGCCTAATAAATTATGATTAACTTTTTGAAAATGTTCCGCGTGTATTTGCAGCTTATATTTTGGTATTAAATAATGAATGTCAGCTACTCGACCCGCAAGTGAATTTTCTATTGGTATCAAAATTCTATAACTTAAATCATCTTTTGCTAATTGAAATGCTTCTTCAAATGTTGCGCATGCTCTAGCTTCAACATTAGGAAAAACTTCTAGACTTGCTAAATGAGAATATGCTCCCTTTTCTCCCTGGAAAGCAACTTTTATTTTCTTTTCCATATTTATTTCATTTCTTTAGTTATTAAATTAAGATCTTCCTCTGTATCTACTCCAAGAGGAGTGGAGTCACTTAAACCTACTTTAATAATCATATTGTTTTCTAAAGCTCTCATCTGTTCTAAATTTCTCTCTATTTCTAGTTTAGTCCTGGAAAACATTACATACTTTGTTAAAGCAGTACTTGTAAAGGCATAAATTCCTATGTGATGGTATATTTTTTCATTATTTTGATTTTTGGATATACGAAAAAAATCTTTTGCTGTTAAAAAACTGTCTTTTGTTAAACCTTTTTCTACAGCAACTTTTACTATATTCTCATTTTTTATTTCATTTTCATTTTTTATATAAGATGCCATTGTACCTATTTCACTGTCAGTACTTCTCATTAATTTTTCTAATTTTAAAATAGTGCTAGATTTTATGTTAGGCATATCACCTTGAAGATTTATTATTAAATCCACTTTATCTTGAAGGTATTTTTTATAAACTTCATGTATTCTATCGCTTCCGGAATAATGGCTATCATTAGTTAAAATTGCCTTACCACCATTTTGGGTAACTATATCGACTATTTGTTTGTCTGGTGTTGCAACATATACATCACCAACTTTTGATTCTTTTGCTCTATTAAATACATGCACAATCATAGGAATATTATTAATTCTTGCTAGCGGTTTATTTGGAAATCTTTTTGCACCTAGTCTAGTTGGTATTATTATTGCAGTATTTTTCATAAATAACAAAATTATGCGTCTAACAGTCGCAAAATAAACTTATTAAGTTCATTTTTTTGATCTTGAGACATGATATAAATATGTTTTACTAAATTTATTAACTTTTTTAAAATGAATAAAATTATCGTTTCAGTCGTATTTGCGTTGATCCTGGTTCTGGGAATTAACAAAATTTCTGATGTAATATATTCAGTTGAGAAACCAGAAAAATCAGCATATCAAGTTTCAACTATGACTTCGACAGAGACCACAACAAGCTCAGAAACGACATCTGAAGTGGGAGACATAATGGCCTTATTAGCATCAGCAAGCGCCGCTGATGGGGAAAAAATTTTTAAAAAATGTGCTGCGTGTCATAGCATTGCAAAAGGTGGTAAAAATAAAATTGGACCAGCTTTATGGGGAGTTTTAGGAAGACAAGTTGGTGCCTATCCAGACTATAAATATTCTAAAGCGTTAGCATCTCACGGAAAAGCTTGGTCGTTTAGTGAGATGGATGGTTTTTTATTAAATCCAAAAGAATGGATTAAAGGTACTAAAATGGCATTTGCAGGATTAAAAAACGTAAAAGATAGAGCTGCAATAATTGTATATATGAATCAAAATACCGACAGCCCTTTAGCTTTACAATAAATATTTATTTAAGACACCACTCAATAATACTTTGCTGAACATAAATTCTGTTTAATGCTTCAAGCCAAACCACAGATTGTTTGCCATCCATAACTTTATTTGTAACTTCTTGGCCTCGATTAGCTGGTAAACAATGCATAAAAATTGCATTAGGTTTAGCAAGTTTCATAAGTTTTGAATTTACTTGATAAGGTTTTAAAAGTTTTTTCTTTTTTTTTTTATTTGATTTATCGCCCATAGAAACCCATTTGTCTGTCATAACGCAATCGGCAGAATTTATAGCTTCCTTTGGATCTTTAGTAATTAATATTCTAGCCTTTCTTTTTTTTGCCCAATTAATAATTTTTTTATCAGGTCTAAATTTTTTTGGTGAAGCAATACTTAATTGGAAATTAAACTGCACACATGCTTCGATTAAGGAATAAACAACATTATTTCCATCACCTAGCCAAGCTATTTTTTTATTTTCGATAGATCCTTTTAACTCTTCAAAGGTCATAATATCAGACATAATTTGACATGGATGAGATAAACTTGTTAAGCCGTTTATAATTGGAATATTTAAATGTTTAGAAAATTCTAAAAAATGTTCATGTTTTTTTGCTCTCATCATAACGATATCACCATATTGAGATAAAACTTTTGCTGTATCATGTAAACTTTCGTCACCACTTCCATAGTGACTTTCTTTAGGGTTTAAAACCAATAAATGCCCACCCATCTTCTTCATTGCAAGTTCAAAGGAAATTCGTGTTCTTGTTGACGGTTTTTCAAAAATCATTATTAATGTTTTCCCTTTTAGTGGAAGGTTTTTTTTAATTATATTTTTTTTTTCTTTATATAATTTTGCATTTTGTATAATATTTTTTAAATCTCTTTTGGATATATCTGCCAAATTAATAAAATTTTTCATAATTAACCAATTTCTTTACAGGTTTTTTCAATTTTATCAAATGACTCGTCTAATTCTTTTTTGCTGACAGTAAGCGGTGGAAAAAGTCTAACAACATTTTCTTCTGCTTTAACTACAAGCAATTTATTTTTTTGAAGTATCTCAATAAACTCTGTGTTTGTTGTTATTAACTTTAATCCTTTAATTAATCCTACGCCTCTAATTTCTGAAATAACTTTCGGATATTTTTTTTTTATTTTGTTTAAACCTTGGTCAAAGTAATCTCCTTTTTTTCTAACATTGTCAAAAAAACCTTTGGAAAAAATAATATCTAGTACTGCATTTCCTACAGCCATAGCTAAAGGATTTCCCCCAAATGTACTTCCGTGTGTCCCTGGTGTCATTCCTACCGATACTTTTTTTGTAACCAGGCAGGCGCCGAGAGGAAATCCACCTCCAATTCCTTTAGCGATTGGAACTATATCTGGCGATATACCTGATTTTTCAAATGCAAAAAATTTTCCTGTTCGGTAAGCAGATTGAACTTCATCTAGAATTAAAAGTATTTTATGTTCATCACATATTTTTCTTAATCCTTTAAGACAAAAATCAGGTACAACTTTAATACCTCCTTCGCCCATAATAGTTTCTATCATAATGGCAGCAGTATTTTTGTTTATAGCCTTGTTTATAGCTTCATGATCTGCGAATGGAACTTGATCAAATCCGCTAACTTTTGGCTCAAATCCTTCAATATGCTTTGGATTGTTTGCAGCAAATAAAGCAGCTAGTGTTCTTCCATGAAACGCACCTTGAAAAGTTATAATTCTATTTTTTTCAGGTTTACCAATTTTATGAAAATATTTTCTTGCAATTTTAATACTTGCTTCCGTAGCTTCAGTTCCTGAATTTTGAAAACAAACAAAATCAGCAAAAGTATTTTCTGTTAATCTTTTAGCTAGTCTTTCTTGTTCTGGAATAACAAAAGCATTTGATACATGCCAGAGTTTTTTTGATTGTTTTTGAATGGTTTTTACTAAATGTTCATGACAATGTCCTAAAACATTTGTTGCTATTCCTTGGACAAAATCTAAATATTTTTCTCCATTTTCAGCAAATAAATAACTTCCTTTTCCTTTTTTAAAAGAAAGCGATTTTCTTGCATATGTACCAAGAACAGAACTCATAAATAAATTAAGATTTTATTTTATAGCCTTTTTTGAACAAAATGTATGATAATAACCAAGTTAAACAGCTTACAATAATGAGATAAATAAGACCAAATTTCAATGACCCATCCGAAGTGCCTAAAAAACCAAAACGAAAACCATCAATTATATAGAAAAAAGGATTTACTTCACTTATTCTTTGCAAAATTGATGGTAATCTTTCAATTGAATAAAAAGTTCCTGACAAAAATGAAAGAGGAATTATTACAAAATTAGTAGCAGATGCCATATTATCAAATTTCTCTGACCATAAACCCACTATGACTCCCATTGCGCCCAAAATAAATGCTCCCAAAAATGTGTAGATGAATATGTGAAAAAAACTATAAAAATTTAATTCGATAATAAAACTAAAAACAATTATTGAGGTAATAGCAATCATAAAACTTCTTGTGCACGCAGCTAAAATTATAGCTAAAGTTATTTCTAATGCATTTAATGGAGCATAAAGAATATCTACAATATTTCCCTGAATTTTCCCTATCATTATTGAAGATGAAGAATGAGAAAAAGCTTGTTGTATTATCTGCATAGCAATAAGCCCCGGTGCTAAAAAGGATATAAAAGGATAGCCTAAAACTGTCCCTCTATCGTTGCCAATTGCTAACGAAAGAACAAGCAAAAAAAGGAGAGATGTAACAAGAGGTGAAATAACAGTTTGGATTAAAACAATAATAAATCTTCTGACTTCTTTTTTATAAAGTGTCCATACTCCAATCCAATTGACATAGCCAAATTTTTTCTCATAAATTTGATATTTTTTTTCAATTTCAACCATAAGGATGGTTGTATATTACTATTTTAAATGCCTTTAAATAAATTGCGTGACAAATTGTTATGTTTGAGCGATTTATATGATTATACATAAAGTATCCACATGGTGTATTTTTTTCTATTGCATATACAATATATAGTAGATTTAATAAAGGAAAAATATGAGTTGGACACCTGATCGTGAAAATAAGTTAAAGGAACTTTGGAAAAAAGGACATACAGCAAGCCAAATTGCCGAAATGTTGGGAGATACAACAAGAAACGCGGTAATAGGAAAAGCTCATAGATTAAATTTACAAGCTAGGGGAATATCCAAAAAAGTAAATCAGAAAAGTAAATCTGAAAAAAATCCAAGCCAATATAAGCATGAAAAGTTAAGCAGAAAAGCAAAGTTCAGATCTTTGTTGCTGGATAAGAATTTTGAACCAGAAAATCCAAAAAAGCTTGAAGAACTAACTGACGAAACATGCAGATGGCCAATAGGTCATCCTTATGAAGACAATTTTTATTTTTGTGGTAGAAAACCAATGGAAAAATTTCCTTATTGTAAGTTACATGTACTTTACGCTTTTCAACCCAAAAATGCTAAAGAGGAAGATCAAATTACAGAAGAAGATATTCCTAAATTTATTGAGAAAAAAATTAAATCAGCTTAATTGTGCTTTTTCTTTAGATTTTT
>CEUZ01038510.1_pt1 | contig 22345 bp, 22 predicted proteins | sample 361511 | NCBI WGS metagenome assembly CEUZ01 (sample SAMEA2622822, study PRJEB7988) | marine metagenome | biome: marine biome (ENVO:00000447); feature: surface water layer (ENVO:00002042); material: "saline water (ENVO:00002010), including plankton (ENVO:xxxxxxxx)" | depth 5 m | reverse complement strand
CCTCTCTGACTATTTCTTTATGCATGGGATCAGATGTTCTGTTGTATAGGGCACCCCCATATTCAATGCCCCTAGGATCTACATTGTTGACCCAGGAGCAACCTAGATTTGCTAGTGATTTACTGTTAATATCGTGAAATTGGTCTACAACTTCTTGAGGAGTCACTCCATCTTGTTCAGCAGTCAAAGTAATTGGTGTGCCATGCTCATCAGAGCCACTGCACATCAGAACTTTACGTCCACGTGCTCGTTCATACTTGTACTGAATGTCAGCAGGTAGACAATTGCCAGCTACGTGTCCGAGATGTAGCGGACCATTTGCATATGGCCACGCCATGAATATGGCAACCCGGTCAGAACTGGCTTCCATCTGTCGGATTGGGGAAGCCACACGTTTATGTCATAATCGCCCACCGCAGGGTCAGGGATGTACTAATTCCATTGTTCCACAATTTGGAAATCTGAGAGGCACCGAATTTGAGTGACTATACATTGATTGTTACCTATGCGTTGATTGCGCTGGGGGCGTCGTTCCTTTGCAGCATTCTAGAAGCTGTGCTTCTATCCACTTCACATGGGCACATCAAATCCCTATCTGATACCCATCAGAAAGTTAGTGATGCATGGTCAAATTGGAAAGATGATCCAGAGAGACCTCTCACTGCTATTCTAACTCTGAATACCATTGCTCATACTGTTGGTGCCTTAGGGGTAGGTTCCGAGGTCGAGAAAGCATTCGAAGGAGAGTATGTTGTTGCTGCGTCTGCTGCTATACTAACAATAGCTATTCTGTTACTAAGCGAAATTCTTCCTAAGACAATAGGTGCTATCTACTGGAGGCAACTGACCGTTCCTACCTTCCATATCCTGAATTACATGATGATTCTACTGTGGGTTATAGTCAAACCAATCGAGGTGACTCGTTCACTTCTTCCGGCAGTTGAGACCGAGACTGTTACTCGTACCGAACTCTCTGTACTGGCAGATATCGCTGAAGAATCCGACCAGATTGAGGAGGATGAGGAAGCTGTGATACAAAACGTACTACGGCTAAAGGAGATTTCTGTTAATGATATCATGACTCCCAGAGTGGTAATTACTACAGTTCATGAACATGAGACTGTCAGCGATGTCCTAGATAGAATACCAATCATGATCTATGGTAGGATGCCTGTCACAGGCGATAGTATTGATGATATCAATGGGATGGTGCTCAGAAGCGAGATTCTCCGCAGAGCAGCCGTAGATGAGCACAGCATCAAGATGAGTGATATATCACGGGATATATTTTCATGCAAGCAGGATGACTCTGTTGACAAAGCACTTGATGTCCTTTTAGAGAATAAGATACAGATGCTGATGGTCAAGGATAACTTTGGAGGTACTGTCGGCCTGATTACTATGGAAGACGTCATTGAAACTCTTCTCGGTGTCGAGATTGTTGATGAATCTGATCAAGAGGGAATAGACGACGGAGTACACCACGAAGATATGCGTGAGTTGGCAAAGCAGAGGTATGAGGATTCAGAACCTGAGTGATTAGTTAGTGTCGTCCTCTGTCAGCATTCCTCTTTGTTCAGCATAGTCGCCAATTGACTGCAACCTCTGAATGATTCCAGAGTCGCTAGATTCTTTGGACGCGGTCACCAGCCAAACACCACCAAAGAGAGTGTCCCAAAAGCCAAGATCGTCGCTCCTCATCCTGTACATGAGTCTGTCAACTAGAGGAATTAGCATCAAGGTGATTGCAATCCCTACAAAGGCCTTCATTCCAGTTGTCCATTCAGTACCAGAGGAGATGGCGTACATCATAGCAACCATGCCTAAGAAAACGAGTGGTACATTGAGGCTCTTTCCTATGTGATACAAGAATGATGGTGGATCTCCCCTAGTGTTGACGAATTTAGTACCAGAGACAATGTTTCCAGCTGATCTGGAGAACTTAGAGGGCAGATAGAATACATTGCCCAATGCGAGTATTATAGACGCAATGAGAGGGTATGTGATGTCCGTATAGAACATAATGAATAGTCCAATCAAGAAGGCCATGAGGCCAAAGTTGACAATGAAGTCGAATAGATACCTGGCAGCGGATCTGGCCCTTCCCGCATTATCGAATCCGTCTGGGAGCACTTTGGGTACTCTTTCCTTCTTGGCCTTCTTTGTCTTAGATTTCCTACGAGATTTCCTGGCCTTCTTTGGTTCAGGTGCGACCGGCTCAGGTTGAGCCACAGGTTCAGGAACTACCTTTGCGGGCTCATTGTCAGGCGAATCGGTCTGAATCTTCTCAGCTTTCTCTAGCAATCCCATACTTCAACCTCCATACAATTCACCCATTTTAGTGAATAACTCAAATCCGGGCGACTCGACGAACTTGTTTATCTTATCCTCAGGTAACTCACCTAATTCTGCATTTATCATAGAGAAGAATTCTGCTCGAGTATCCTCATCTGCCGCATCAGGGTTGGCACCGACTGACTCAAACAGTTTGAATGAATCTGAAGCAAGGAATCGTTGGATGAAATCCTCTGGCATGTCGCCAAGTAAATTGTTTACGACATCAAAGAACTGAGAAAACTCATCGGAAGAACCGATGGCATCGGAGACCTCTTCTTCGTATTCATCATCAGATTCTGGAGCACTAATCAATTCAACAGTTGGCTTTACCGCCCTGATTTCCTGCTGCTGCTTTTTCCTAAGCACTATTATCTCACGATCAAGTTCAGATCCGAATCGATCTGAAAAACGATCCAATAGAGTTCCGACTTCACCTGTAGCAATCCTATCGATGTGTCCGTACATACTGTCTTTGGAATCTGATAGTGTTGGGTCGTTCGCCTTACGACTCTCCCATTGAGATTTAAAGTCTGATGATAAGGTATCGTCAATCGTATCCACATTCTCTTCTGTGTCATCGTGATCCTCATCATCTTCGATAGAAGATTCGGCTAATGGTGGCGGGGGAGGAGGTGGTGGCATTGAGATGCCTGGAGGTAGCGGAGGTAAAGGCAAATCATCCAATTCATCGTTATCACCCATAGTTAACGACCTTGTTAGCACACCGACATTATTCAAAGTTCTCTGAAAGAGTGTCAGGTATTACGCGGTTATGCAGATAATACCCTAGCCCAGCCCTTGAGAGTGAGGAATGTGGCTAAACTCTCAGTCACTGTGTGAATATCCCCACTAGAGCCCTCAATCTCGTTATCAAGAATCCTAGCACGGACATCGTCCTGTATCAGTTCGACTTCGAATGTTCGGGATGACCCTAGGGCAACTGCCTCATCTAAGGCATCGAAGGACTCTGAACTATCAGGGTCCAATCTATTCAGAGGTAACTCGGTAACTCTCAGACCACATTTGCCATGTAGACTACCTATCCACCTGATAACCCTCTTTACATCGACCGTGACATTTTCGTCTGTTTCACCAGCGCCACCCAAAACTACTGCAGAATCACCCTTAACCAATTCCCAAAATGCCTTAGTTCCAGTTTCACCAAATACTGTTAGAGACGTATCTGATTTTATCCTATCAACCTTAGATTCGTTCAAACATTGATCGGCCAAAGAAACGATGCTCTTCTTGCTAAATGAACGTATATCACAATCTGGGCTACGAATCCTTTGTTTCATTATGTCATTAAGATCATTCAGAAATATATCTCCATCATCCTTTTTGAGGGCAATTTGTCTCAATTTATGCACTACTGTTTCAGTTCCAGAAATTACTCTTTCTCTCCACCTGCCAGTATCGTTATTCCTCAATGCCTGGACATTTACTCCTTCTCCGCGAATATGATTCACTAATTGCCTTCTAGCATTTGAATCTAGATGTAGATATTTAGGATCACGAAGATGCATATGGAATCCTCGATGCCCTGAAAATGATACCTGTAGGTACTTCTCGTCAAATCCGAATTCAGGAGATAAGAAGTCAGACCAAAGGGTCCAGGCCTGTTCTTGAATGAGTTCTAACATACTAGGAAAATCTCTATCAGAGACACCTGGGAGATGGTCTCCATCGAGATCGAATATCAAATCAGCTCCTTTCCAACCCTTATCTAACATCTTTCTCTGCGACGGGTCAGTATAGTACGCAGTGCTGTGAAAACAGGAATGAGGGGATTTGGTTCGCAAGTAATTATGCAGAGCGAAACGATCACTAAATCCTCTGTGCCTATCAGGGGGTTTATCACCCCAAGGAATGAACATCCATTCCCGAGATCTAAACCTAGGGGGAGTCCACAATGATTCTGCAGAAAGCGAGTTGTAGTACTCAGAAAACCTCACAGCGAAACGGCTCCACCCCTCTGCCATGATGTGATTGGAGAGTTCAGGCAAATGAACTTGGCTAATCCAAATCAAGATTCACGATCTCACGTCCGTCCGTAGAAGGTTCAGCACCTGTCAACTCAATGTATGCCTCCCAACATACAAATTTGTCATCAAGAACAATCGCTTCTGCGAATGTCATGGCTCTACCAGTATGTGAGCAAACAGGACCAAGTTGTCCTGTTGCTGTGGATAGCTTTGATGGATCGGGCATATTTTGTCCACAGGAACATTGCTATTGACTCTTACTTCACGAAGTGTATGTCCAGTAGTCGTTTAGTAGTAGCAATTTCACGACTGACATGTATGCTTATTCGTATTGGCCACTCTCCTGACCCCGATGATGCATTCATGTTTCATGCAATGACAAATGGACTGATTGATACTGAAGATAGGAGTTACGAACATAGGCTATTGGACATAGAGACTCTGAATCAGAAATCAATGCACGGAGAGTTCGAAGTTTCCGCGGTTAGTATTCATTCATTCCCTAAGATCTCTCATCAATATGAATTGACCAATTGTGGGGCATCTATGGGTGAAGGTTACGGGCCAATTCTAATTTCAAACAAGGATTCGAACATTCATGAAGCGGCAGAATCAGTAATAGCTATTCCCGGCTTAGGTACAAGTGCTTACCTAGCACTTCGACTTGCACTGGGTGATATAGAAACTGTCGTAGTCCCATTTGATGAAATTATACCTGGTATACAGCGTGGTGAGTATACATTTGGAGTTATAATCCACGAAGGACAACTAACATGGCCAGATTATGGAATGTTCAATATTTTAGACTTAGGAAAATGGTGGCATGATAGGACTGATGGTCTACCCCTCCCACTAGGTGGCAACATTGTTCGTAAGGATTTGGGAGATGAAATCTGCATCAGTATTGCTAATGATATTAGGAGAAGTATTGAGTATGCATTAGAGAATCCCGATTCAGCACTCGATTTTGCCAAGCAATGGGGACGAGGCATTGATGATGATACAAATCGTAAATTTGTACGAATGTACGTCAATCCTAGGACAATTGATTATGGCCCTGATGGCAGGGAAGCAGTACGAAGATTCCTGAAGGAAGGGCAAGAGATAGGATTGGTAGATGAATCGTTCAATGTCAATTCTATGAGATTCATTGGTGAGTAATATATGACTGAAAAACCTGAAGTTAGTGAATTCGGCTCGGTAGATCCGGCACCAGCATCTAGTAATGGACGTGTATCTGAGTGGAGAGAGATAATTTGCAATGAAGAGGAACGAATGTTCATGCGAATGCGTGCATTATTCGCATTGAGGAATGTTGGTGGTCCAGAAGCACTTGATGCCCTTGCAGCTGCATTCTCTTCAGATTCGGCCTTGCTCAAGCATGAAATCGCATATGTAATGGGACAAATGCAGGATTCATATGCAGTATCTTGTTTAGTTGAACGATTGAGTGATCATGATGAGGATCTCATGGTAAGACACGAAGCAGCTGAAGCACTGGGTGCCATTGGTGACAGAGCAGCTATTGATACTCTGATGTTATATCGAGATGATCCTGAACCTGTTATATCTGAGTCATGCGAAGTCGCAATTGATTTGCTTGAATGGGTTGAAAGTAAGAGGTTGAATTACGACAATTAGTCTACATTTGCCCATTCAGCTCCTCCATTGATTCCACATACCAGATTTAGGAACAAATCTAGCCCGCGCTCAGCATCAGAGTCCAATCGGTTACATACTTCTTTAGTGAAATAATTGTCTAATCTGGTCTCTGAAATACCAGTATCCGATGATGCGCCTTGAATGACAATATTCCTCCATACCATGTCTCTTTCGAACTTATCCAATTGGCCCATCATATCCTGATGCGCGCTCCTAAGGTGTGAATGATCAGTATCCTTACGAGCAGCAAATACTCCAAAAACCATAGGAAATCCAGTAATCCGTGTCCATTCAGATCCTAAATCCATCACTACTTGATTGGGATTATTCTTCGATTCTATTAATGCTCTATCACCTATGATGAGAGCACCATCACACTCAGATAACATCTGTCCTAAATCGGGTGCCATTTCGACTCTTCTGGGGTCCAAATTATTTTCATTCAATATCCAATCAAGCAATTTTCTAGATGTCGAAGAGTCTGTTGGGACGGCTATATCGCGCATTGAATCCAATGGCCTGTTTCCAAAAATAAGAACTGAGCCTGCACTACCTCTGCCCGATATAGCAAGGTCTGGTAACAATACTAATTCATCCATGAAACGTGCGTAATCGGCAGTAGGAACAGGGGCAGTAACACAATCTCTCCTGATGACATGGCCGCATAACCATGAAGGAGGTGCAGAGAATACTTTCCAACTATCTGATATTCCTTCGAAAACAGGATCGCAGTTACAAAATGATACGCGTCCAAGTACTTCAGTCCAAGTCATATATTCACCCGCTGACTATTGGAAGAATAAATCCGGAATCATTCAATTCGATTTCAGAATATTGGTCATAAGTAGAATTTCTTCTAATTGGTTTAGAACCCGATGACGTGATCAGTCTGATTAGAGCGCTCTCAGGTGTGTCTAGTCTCGTGGTACTTCCAGCATCGTGCATTATTTCCTCATGGCCCACAGTACCATCAATATCATCAGCACCGGCATTCAGACAGATAGAGGAAAGATGGTCACCAAGATTCATTCTGTAGGCCTTGATATGAGGGATGTTATCTAGCATCAACCTAGACACCGCAATCATCCTGATGACCTCACTAGATGTAGCCAACTGTGCATCGGGTAATCGAGAATGATCTTGTAAAAATGGATATGGTACAAAGCATTGGAAACCGCGAGATGAATCTTGTTGGTCCCTCAATCTGATTAGATGAGTGATTCGATCGGAAATGGACTCTACAGTACCGAATAGCATCGTGCAATTGGTAGGAATGTCTAGTCTGTGTGCTAATGAATGCACTTCCAAATATTCGTCAGATGATTCCTTACCTCGGCAGATTTTATCTCTAACGGAGTCGACTAGAATCTCAGCACCCCCACCGGGTATAGAATCTAATCCTGCATCTTTTAGTCTGTGCAGTGTCTGCAGAATTGTAATCCCTGAACGCTTGGATATGTGAATAATCTCAATGGCAGTTAATGCCTTAATATGAATCCAAGGAAATTTGCCTTTGATGGTAGAAAATATATCTGCATACTCGTCAACATCCCAATCCGGATGCAAACCCCCGACTGAATGAACTTCATCAATATCTGATGCTAAAGGAGCTATTCTGTCTACAAACTGATCAGGAGACAATTCGTACGCATCTTTGTGCCTAGGGCCTTTACGGAATGCGCAGAACCTGCATGCTAGAACGCAGATGTTGGTTGTATTAACGTGGAGATTACGATTGTAAAACACCTTGTCTTCAAAACGTGACCTTTTGACCATGTCAGCTAATGAGCTCACTCCAATTAGCGAGGGTTCATTCATCAGCTCCATTCCTTCCTCTTCAGATAATCTACCTTTATCGATTAAATTGGTTAAACAACTAGACAGCAAGGTATTGCTAGATACAGCCAAGGGGACTTCAAGCGATGCTAGACGCTGTTGCCATCGTGCTATAACACTCATTGGTTAAACACCCGGTCAAATGGAGCGAGTCATGCGATTTGAACCCGACTATCAGGTACTTTGGAACTGTTTACGCGCCCCAAACCATGAATAGCCAAACTCCCAGTTTACAACATAGCATGCGCACTGGGGGGATGGGGCTCGATGATCAAGCACTCAAAGACATGGCTCGTAGATGTCGAGTCAATATTGTCAAGATGACCCACGCAGCGAATTCGGGCCACCCGGGAGGATCGTTGTCATCAATTGACCTTTTATGCGGCCTTTATGGAACACAAATGAGAGTTGACCCAGATAATCCTGATTGGCCAGATAGAGACAGATTCATCATGAGTAAGGGACATGCTAGTCCTGCTGTATATTCGATTCTACACGAAATCGGATATATCAGCGAAGAAGATATGATGTCATTTAGGGAATTTGGATCTGTTTGTCAGGGTCATGTAGACATGAAATGGACTGATGGAGTTGACTTCTCTGCAGGTAGTCTAGGAATGGGGCTGTCGTTCGGACTAGGTTGTGCTCTAGCAGCCAGGATGGATGGAAGCTCAAGAAACGTATGGGTCATGTTGGGTGACGGTGAAATACAGGAAGGTGAGGTATGGGAGGCTTTTATGGCTGCAGACTTCCATTCAATTGGTAATCTGAAAGTTATCGTGGATAGGAATAGAATTCAGAATGATGATTTCGTCCATCTACAGATGGAAGTCGGAGATGTATCGGCAAAATTAGCTTCTTTCGGGTGGACAGTCAAAGAGATTGATGGGCATTCCATGAATGAATTGACAGATGCACTGAAGTGGGCGAGTTCTCATAATTCAGGGCCGGCTGCAATCGTTGCCAATACCGTCAAGGGCAAAGGAGTATCATTCATGGAAGATAACCCCTCATTTCACGGCAAGGCTCCAGATGATGATGAACTCAAACAGGCACTGGAGGAATTGTCATGAGTGCTCCATCCTCAGGTGGTGCATCGCGTGATGGTTATGGAAACGGCCTACTCAGGCTGGCTTCTGACCCTAGAGTAGTGGTCTTAGAAGCAGATCTTGGCAAGTCTACCAAGTCTTGCCATTTCAGATCAGAATACCCATCTCGAACATTCTCTATGGGGATTGCAGAGCAGAATATGATGCTGGTCGCCGCTGGAATGGCGTCTTCTGGAAAAATACCATTCGCCAGCACATTCGCAATTTTCACCGAGCGTGCATTTGAGCAAGTCAGAAATGGAATTGCTAGACCTGAATTGACGGTGCACATATGCGGCAGTCATGGTGGCATTCACACAGGAACAGATGGTAGCAGCGCTCAGTCCATTGAAGATTTAGCTATCTATAGGACTATTCCCGGTATGACGGTAATCCATCCATCTGATGATTTGTCTGCTGAAGAATTGACTGTACAATTGCTAGATTATTCCGGACCCTCATACATGAGGACAGCAAGGAACAAGACCCCTAGAATATACAACAATAATTCTGTTACTGGGCTCACTATCGGAAAGGGTTCTTTGATAATGGAAGGTAGCGATGTTTGCATTATCGCATGCGGAGTTATGGTGAACGAAGCGATTTCTGCTGCTAAGACTCTGTCATCGGAAGGAATTAGTGCATCTGTGGTCGATATGCACACCCTCAAACCACTCGATACTGAATTAATTGATGCATGCATCAATAATAGCGGATGCCTAGTTACAGCCGAGGATCATTCCGTAATCGCCGGCCTTGGTGGGGCTGTAGCTGAGTACCTTTCTACTACTGCCTCAGCACCACTAGAAATGGTAGGAGTTGCTGACAAATTCGGACAGAGTGGATCTTCCTCAGAATTGATGCAGGCCATGGGACTAACATCTAATGATATCGTTGCAGCCGCTCATAGATCGATCTCAAGGAAATAGCGTTGCTAATGAAATAGTAGCGTTTGATTCATGAATGATTGACATTGGCACCGTACCGTGAGTGACAGTGAGAGGGTAAAGGGTCTGCTGGACGGGACGGTTGATCCATCTGAATTAGAGGGGGATCCGGAACTCTATTCTCTCGCTGAACGAATATATGGAAGAGAGGCTCTAGATGAAATGGGTATAGCTGCTCCAGTGGTAGCAACAGTCAACTACGAAGAGCCAGATTATTCTAATGGAAATAACCTAGAAGTTGAGATCCCAGAAGTACCACAAGAGCAGGAAAAATCTGAATCACCAGCTAAGTCTGGAAGTTCAAGAATTCCACTTTTCACTGGGATTATCGGGCTAATGATTGTTGTATTGAATATGACAGTTGGAATGGGGGCATTAATCGATTTGTGCGAAGACCCACCGTCTGATTTACCGATTGAGTTCAACACTGTTGCAAATTTACAGGATAGTGTTCTGCATGTTAGTTGGACTATTTCGAATATGGATCCGGCAAGCACCTATACTGTTGAATGGACGATATCAGAGAACGGATCACAGATTGTTGTTGATACAGATAGCTTCGCTTGGAGTTCTCAAGATACGTACATACATACTGAGAATGCTATGATTCAACAATCACCCTGGTGTTACATCTCCACACTATTCGAAAATGGAACTATGATATCTTCTTCAAATGGCTGTGAAAACGATGTAGTCATGGAAACGATGTCCGAGGCAGATTCCATGGGTGGAGAATGTAAAGACAATCCTAGACTGATATGGTCTGATATCAGCGAATACGAAGAACTTGATTCATGGGCTCCTGCAGGCTCTGGCGACTTGATAGATGGAGCCTTATTGACGCTCTTCGGAATTATTATCCTGTCACGTCTCCGACGTAGTTCAGATGATTAGTACATCCTAGCTATGTGCTGTCTTCTAGTTGTAGGCTTGCCAGTAACTGCGCAGGGAACGGGCTCATCAAACGGTGTATCGGCTTCGCCCAATAGGGTCAATCCAGTAGATTTCTCGAGAATTTCTGCGTCTGAGTCTGAACCATCGAATGCTAACTCGTAAACACGACCATCCTCAATGGGGTGCTTTGTAGCCACTGTGTCAGCATTAGCATCTGTCAAACCTGGGAATGGGTGCACCATTGCATCAGCAACAGTTTGAGCATTTGAACGCAATTTGGATGAAACAGAATCGAGAAGTTTCTGTGCAGAATTACTGAATCCATCGAGTGGCAATTGTTCCTTTCCCCCAGTGCGAATGGATACTAAACATGAACTAGATTCCAAGTCTCTGGGTCCAATCTCTACCCTCAATGGGACTCCTTTAATTTCCCAATCGTAGTGCTTGGCCCCTGGCCTCATGTCTCGATCATCTACATGCACTCTGAATCCAACAGAGTGTAACTCTTCACTCAATTCCTGAACAGTTGTTATTACCTTCTGATCAACATGCTGAGCTACTGGCATGATAACAATCTGTATTGGGGCAATTGCAGGCGGCATTACAAGTCCGTTGTCATCTCCATGCATCCCAACCACAGCACCCAATAGTCTCTCAGACATACCGAAAGTGGTCTGATGACATGGCTTAGTGGTGCCATCTGAATCTTCGTATGTTAAGTTGAATGCACTAGCCCATTGATCCTTGTAGTGATGATATGTAGCAACCTGCAATGTCCTCCCATTAGGCATGATAACATCAGCAGCTTTGGTGTACCAAGCCCCTGGAAATGTATCCCATACCGGCCTCTTTGAAACTAAACTGGGTAGACATAAGTCATGCATAATGGCTTGAACCATTTCAGCATCTTCTTCGATTTGAGAATCGGCTCCTTCTTTGTCAGCGTGTACAGTATGGGCCTCAAAGAAATGTATCTCTCGAACTCTGATGAATGAGCGGGTCTGCTTTGTCTCATATCGAAATGTATTGACTATCTGGAATGTCTTCAATGGCAGATCGGCGTGGCTTCTAATCCATAGAGCGAACATTGTGTACATCGGTGTTTCAGATGTAGGTCTGAGAAACATGGGAACATCCAGTTCATTCTCACCACCCTTAGTGACCCAATATACTTCTTTCTTGAACCCAGATTCTTCTTCTTGAATCCTGAGCTCTGATGGGTCTACGCCAGCAGCCCTAGCAGCCTTCAGCCTAGATACCAGTCGGTTCTCCTTTTCCAGAAGATCTTCGGGTACCAATAGTGGGAAGCGATGTTCTTGGTGGCCAGTTCGAGCCATTTCCCTTCGGGCGATGCCATCAATGAGATTCATTGACTCAAGGCCATAGGGCTTCCAAACATCCATCCCCTTAATCGGGTATCGCTTGTCAACTAGGTCAGCAATCTCGACAATAGCAGGATACCATGAGTTGAAATCTTGCTTGCTGGGAATTCCCCGCTTAGCCTTCTTAGGACTGCTCACAAATGGTGCCGAAGGTAGAGTGTGCTTCAATGTAATGTCGATGTCTAGTCACGAATGTGCAATAGGGACTCAATGGTCCGGCACAACTCTACATCATCACGCATCTCCAGTACCTGTCCGTCAGGAAGAACCACTCTCCCCCTAGGTGTGTTCGGATCATGGACTTCATCCTTCAGATTGGCAACTACTGCATCTGTACCTAAACGGGCGATTTGATCAGATGCACGCATTAGTAGCTCCTCAACCGATACGTCTACCTCCAATTTGAATCCTATTCGGACACTTTCATTGGCCAGATGTGCAATCTCTTCGATGTGCTTGGGACCGGGAGTCAACTGGAGAGTCCAATCCGATTCTCCACTGGGTTTCTTTCCAGATATTGGTTCGGTGTAGTAATCTAATACTGCAGCCGCATGAATCCAAGCATCAGGATTTTTTGCACTTGATGCCACCTCTAGACACGCGGACAGCATACCCTCTGGTGTCCCATCACGGATAACTGAAGGTAAAGTGAACCTAGGGTCTGATGATGTGACTCCTGCAATACAAACTACATCATGCCCCATTCGATACAGGTGCTCTGCAATTCTCCATCCTGTAGCTCCTGAGGATGCATTCTGTATAGCTCGAACAGAGTCTATTGGGGCCCGATTGGCTCCTAGTGTTATTGCTACCTTCTTCCGGTTCGGCAAATTGTAATTGATACAATGGCACAATTCGGCCACTATTTGGATGTGATCGGGTTGCTTTCTCCTTCCTTCAGAAGGGTCATCCTGTACTATTCGAGATCCTTCTTCTACCAAATAATCTAACAAGTCACTTGTTACTGGATCATCGAATAAATCAGAATGCATCGATGGTACGAATAACATGGGTGTTCTATTGCCTCTGGCTGCAGATAAAGCCATCATAGCTGGCGAGTCCATTACGCCATGGATATGTTTGGAGATAGTGTTGCGAGTAGCTGGAGCGACTATTACGCCGTCGAATCGAGATAGTTGAGCCATTTCAGAGTCCCATTCAGTGATAATAGGGGTAGAAGAAGCCCAAGAGAGAGCCAACGGTGTGATTACTTTGTGAGCATCCTTGGTCATGATTATACTCAACTCTGCACCATGTCTCCTAATCTCTCTAGAAAGTTTCACTGATTCAACAGCAGCAATGCCTCCTGATACAACCATCAACACGTGGCGCCCGTCGAGAGAATCGCCTTGAATTTCAACATCTAGGTCGGATGCCATGTCTATGCGAATACAGCGCTATTCATGAGTTCGTCGATGATGAAAATTCTTCTGCTAGCCCCCAATCCGGGACCATGGGAGGGGATCCGATGAGCAGATTGCACGGACATATCGTCCGATTTTCACTCATAGACAGTATACTACTGGTGATGTTGCTGATGACTGGTTTTGGCGGTGCCGGAGGATCAATAGCACTTTTTGCACTATTTGCTGCACTACTGATTGTACCACTTGGGGTCGTCTCAATCGTGATGCTTCGCCGTAAATCGCCAGGAGGTCTGAATGTTGGAATCGCAAATCTCTCACTAACAGGATCGTTATTTCTTCTAATCGGTGTGCTAGGTTTGTATTCCTATGCAACTGGGCATGAAGGGAATATCCTACTTCCAGCCGCTCTATCTCTGTTAGGAATATCTACTCTGAGGAGAGTTAGAACAATGCGTAATGATGCATATGCTGTTTGGTATCATTCACATTCTGATGCTATGGGAAATGTAGGAGAAGAATCTGAGATACTATCTACATGTCCTGGATGTGATAGTATCCTAGCAGTAATCCCATCCAAATTAACTAGCGAGGATTTGTGTCCTAACTGCGGATGCAAACTGGTAATGTGAACTAAAGGCTCTCCAGTCCCAATGCCATCCCCATACCTCCACCGATGCACATAGTCGCTATGGCCTTGGAACCACCGCACCTGTCCAGTATTGAAGCAGCCTTTCCAGTAATCCTAGCACCTGATGCTCCGAGGGGGTGGCCAATAGAAATCGCCCCTCCATCGATATTGACTCGGTTTGGATCTAATCCTAGTTCTGAGATTACCGCTAGACTCTGGGAAGAGAAAGCTTCGTTGAGCTCTATCACATCAACTGAATTCAAATCCCAACCTGTATTTTCTAGTAACTTTCTGGTTGCAGACACGGGCCCTATTCCCATTAGTTCCGGTTGGCAACCTGTTACGGAGCCTGAAACAATGCGAGCTAGCGGTTTCAGACCGTTAGAAGATGCGAATTCCTCACTACATACGATGATTGCTGCTGCACCGTCTGTCAAGGGCGAGGATGTAGCTGCAGTCACTGTGCCGGACTCAGAAAATACTGGCCTTAATCCTGACATAGCTTCTAATGATGTTTCAGAACGTATGCATCCATCAGAACTTACGGTACCTGTATCAGAATTGATTTCAATTAGTTCATGATCGAAGTGGCCATGTTCGGCAGCTGATGATGATTTCATGTGCGATTGAAGAGCAAAATCCTCTTGCTGGTCCCTTTCAATAGTCCACTTCTGCGCCACATTCTCAGCCGTCTCGCCCATTTCGACGTATGCTTGGGGCCAATCGATTCCCAGTTTTGGATTTGGACTCCAATTGAAACCCCTGCGCTTAACACGAGACATTGATTCTACTCCTGCGCACATGTAGCAGTTTCCCCAACCAGACTCGATGCTCGATGCGGCAGACAACACTGCATGCATCGATGAACCACACAGACGATTGATTGTCATGCCCGGTACAGACTCAGGAAAGCCTGAAAGAGCGGTTACTAAACGTCCTATATTGTATCCCTGTTCGGCTTCCGGATATGCGCATCCTAGTATTAAATCGTCAAAATCTACAGCATCAATCTCGTTTCTGTTCATTAATCCTGTAATCACCTGGCTTGCTAAGTCATCGGGCCTTACGGAGCGTAATTCACCCTTGTGTGCACGATGGAATGGGGATCTCGCCCAATCAACAATTACCGCGCTCATACCATTACCAGTAAGGCGCCTCACATAACCATTGACTATGTTGAAATGATTCTAACATGTCGGACCGAGGGGTTCTTGAAAGGCTTACCACTCGACGGATTGATACTATGATTAGGGAATGTACAAACCATGGTTACTACGCGGATGATGACCTGTGCCCAGCATGCAACTCGGAGGGTCGATTCATCATGCGAACGGGGGAGAGAGATGGTTTAGCTAGACGTCTTGCTCTCGTCTTGAGGCATGCACCGGAGAAGTTTGATTTAGAGATGGATATCAATGGATGGATAGATTTGAAGGACATCATCAGGCAGTTCAAGGGTTCGAATAAGAGGAGATATCATTGGCTACGCCCTCATCATTTCCGTGCGATTTCAGAAACTGACCCGAAGGGTCGATACGAAGTACGAGGTAACATGATCAGGGCTACCTATGGTCACACAGTAGAGATAGAGCTTGATCTTCCTACGGAAAATATTCCAGAGTCACTATTCTTCCCTTGTAACCCTGATGAGGCGGAGAACCTGCTCGAGGTAGGACTTAGGCCAAGTGGTAGGTCACATGTTCATCTCTCTGCGACAATCAGATCTGCAGCCGAAGCTGGACATGTCCATCACAATCTACCAACTCTTCTAGAGGTCGATACAGCACGGATGGTTGCTTCAGGGGATACTATTTGGCACGCAGGAGTCACTGTTTACTTAGCAGATGAAGTACCTGCGGAGTATCTTACATTAATTCCCAACGATCACCCTGAATACGAGTTGGCAAGAGTTCACTGGGACGAAGAAGAATAGTCACCGATACTTGCCACATGCAGGGCAGAACTCTAGATCTGGACTAACTGGTTCTTGACAGTTGGAGCAAATTGATGAGTCGGCTATCTCAGACTTCTCTAGGTCAGCATTCTCAATGACACGTACTGGAGCGGGCATCTCAGAGAAAGGAGAGGGTACAATTTCCGACTGCTCATCCAGTATCTGCCGATATTGTATGGCCAAATGTATTGCTGATTCAATCTGAATATTGACTCTATCTCGTTCTGATGGGTCCTCAATATTCTCAGACATTGCCAATCGGGCTTGTAACCATCTCTGGAACTGCTCAATCTCTGAGACTCCGCTCATGGATGTCTCATGCATTCATCAGTCATGAATCTACGGTATATGCTAAGTCGTATAGCCCGTGGCCAATTCATGGCTCGGGTAATCATCAAGCTTGGTGGTGGCCTGATTACCGACAAGACTCGATACAAGACGGTATTGAGAGACCGTATTGATGCTGTATCTGAAGTCATCTCTATGATTATCCAAATGGGCCACTCAGTAATCGTTATTCACGGGGCTGGTTCATTTGGCCATATAGAAGCCAAGAAATGGGATATCAATGATGGGTTGAAAACCGAAATTGCTGAACAACAAATTTCCGCTATAGATGCAATTCGCAGAGATATGGATGAGTTGAATTCGATTGTTATCGAATCGCTGAATGATGCAGGAGTTAGATGCGAATCATTACCGCCCAGGGATTGGGTCAATGGAGTAGGCGCCCGATTTTCTGGTGATGTTAGTGTTTTTCATCGTGGTCCGGATTCAGCTGTTCCGGTGAGTTTTGGAGATGTTGTAGATGTTGATGGTGCTAATCAGTTTGGTATACTCTCAGGCGATCATCTGATGGTTAGGATAGCTACAGAATTACCTGATGTCATTCTTTGTGCATTCCTATTGGGAGATGCAGATGGGCTTCTTAGTGGACCTCCCAATAAGAAGGATTCAATCTTGATTAATCAATGGTCACATTCTGATGGTTTTGTCGGCGAGCATGATGCTAGTATTGATGTGACTGGAGGAATCTTACTGAAAGCTCAATGTGCCTCTCAAATCTCTACATCAGCCAAGCATGTATGGTTCATCGATGGAAAAGTCCCCTCTAGGATGCTTGAAATTCTGTCTAGTGGCGATACGGTTGGTACCAGAATAGTTCCGGGATAATTGTCAACAAAACCGCGTATTGGGTTATATGCAACCATATTGTCGCACCATCATGGCAGAGGATTCTGAGCTATCTGCGTTGCATGGTCACGATGGCTCACAAGCAGAGATGATGTCAGAGTGTTGCATATTAGTCGACACAGCAGGCAACAGTATTGGCTCTGAAACAAAACTCAACTGCCACTTTGGGGATGGTATGCTACATCGCGCATTCAGTGTACTGATTTTTGATACCGACGGTGCAATGCTGGTTCAGAAGCGTTCAGATGACAAGATAACCTTCCCATCTGTTTGGGCTAATGCATGTTGCAGTCATCCGTTGGATATCCCGGGGGAGAATGATGATGTAGTATCAGGCGTAATGAACGCAGCCAGGAGAAAGCTACAACAAGAGTTAGGAATATCTGAGAGTCAACTATCCAAAATTGAATTCAAGCACATTGGATCATTTCTATACGAATGCAGATGGGATTCTGAATGGATTGAGCGGGAAGTAGACCATGTTCTGGTTGCCATATCAGATGGCATTGATGTCAATCCGAATCCCAATGAGATTTCATCCACCAGATGGGTATCTAGTACAGAAATTGATGAAATGATGTCTGGCAATGGATTCTGGCATGACCAAATTGTTGCTCCGTGGTTCAGGTTGCTATGGGGAGAATTCTTTGATGAGCACTATCCTGAGATTAACAAAGTCCCAGTTAAGGATAGATTGGTGCACTTTGGAGAAGTAGACCTGGATGGTAATTCTGTAGTCCCGGGGCAGAACCTATTGGATGCTATAGGACTCCACAGGGAGCATGTCGAGGATGTTATTATGCGCAGCCTGGCAAAAATGAAGCAAGAACGTCTCCATGGAGCTATGACGCATCTGTTCTCAGGTGGAGGTAAGAGGTTGAGGGCTACTCTACCTAGATTGGTAGGCGAGGCCGTTGGTAACGCACATGAGGGACACTACACACTTGGAGCTTCGATTGAGATTATCCACAACTTCACATTAGTTCATGATGATTTGATGGATCAGGACCCAATCAGAAGGGGACTAGATGCTGTACACGTTGCATATGATGATTCTACTGCAATAAATGCAGGAGATGCAATGCTAGCTGTTGCATTCGAGATTCTTGCTGAGTCACCCGACATAGATTCTGATAAATTAGCTCTACTAGTCAGGTCCATCGGTGAGATGGTAAGGAATGTAGCAGATGGGCAACAGGAAGATATCTCATTCGAATCGAGGAACAAGGTCAGTGAGGATGAATATATCGCCATGATCACTGGTAAGACAAGTGTGATGTTCGAGACCTGTGCCGGCACGGGCTCAATTCTCGCTGGAGCGTCTCCTGAAATCGTTGAGAATATGGAGAAATGGGGACTGAACCTCGGTCTTTGTTTCCAATTGATGGATGATTTAATTGATATTACTGGAGATACAAAAACTCTAGGAAAACCAGCGGGATCAGATATCGTTCAAGGAAAAAAGACACTCATTGCCATCCATGCACTGGATTGCGACTCAGATATGCCCGCATTCAGAAAGGCGTATGGCTCTGGAGAGTGTTCAGATGAAGAGTTACTGAATGCTGTAAAAGAGTTACATGATAGTGGTTCTATCCAGTATGCTAAGGACAGAGCGATGAATCATCATGCATTGGCACACGAATGTCTAGACATGTTACCAAATAGCCCTGCTGTTTCCGTACTTAGGGAATTGACTGATTTTCAGTTGATTAGAATCAACTAGTTTCAGTCCATGTAATGAGCTTCGCCTGGTATTTCCGGCTTGAGTCCTTTCCTCTCACGGATTTCCCCTGTTACGTCTCCAAACAAATTTGGAGGCAGGTGAACATATCCTGCATTCTCAGTATTCCATACTGCCCTACCTTGACTGGCGGCCCTGATATCATTGGAGAATCCGAAGGTCTCAGCTACAGGCATGGTTCCAATTACACTTGCTGTGCTACCATCGACCGGCATGTCCTCGATTATACCTCGGCGCGTAGTGACTTCTCGGGTTACACCTCCGATTACATCGTTAGGTGCATCAATGCGGATCTTCTGAATTGGCTCGAATATTACTGACTTAGAGCGGATTAGAGCACCCTTGATTGCGTTCCTTACTGCAGGTATTGTCTGAGCCGGACCCCGATGGATTGCATCTTCGTGGAGTTTAGCATCTACAAGCCTGACTAGGACACCCATCAGAGGCTCATCTGCAACAGGCCCCTTCTTACAGACATCATTGAATCCATCAATTATGAGCTCTCTGGTCTCATGCAAATTCTGAATACCCTTGGTGTCATTAACAAGGAGATTTGTGCCATTAATTGCGTAAATCTTCCTCATCATGTCCTTGTTCATGCCGAACTCGGCAAAACTATCACCGACTTTTCTAGCGTCCTTATTGCGAACTGCTCCGTCCCCGAAAACACCCTCTCGAAGAGCATTAACAACATCATCAGGAAGTGGTTCAGTTTCAATGTAGAATCGATTGTGCCTGTTTGGAGATTTACCCTCAAATGAACGACCCTTGTTATCTGCTGAAATAGACTCACGATAAACCACAATTGGCTCGCTAACTGTGACCTTGATGCCTTCCTCCTCTTCCAATCTATAGACCGTGATTTCAAGATGTAACTCGCCCATCCCGGCAAGTAATGCCTCTCCGGTCTCCTGATTAGTAGAAACCTGCAATGATGCATCGGCCTTACCGAGTCTCCTTAGCGCGTCGATGAATTTAGGCAAGTCCTTCATCGACTTGGGCTCAACAGCGACAGTGACTACAGGCTCAGAGTAATGCCTAATCGCCTCGAATGGAGTAGCATCCTCTTCACGCGTGATTGTAACTCCTGCTGCTGCACTACGCACTCCTGTGAGAGCAACTATGTTCCCTGAGGAGACCTCGGGAACTTGTATCCTGTCACTGCCGACCATCATACTGACTTGCTGAACACGTTCGGGCTTTGCTCCACCTAGAGCCCACACAGTCTCTCCGTGCGAGATAGTTCCAGAGTATATTCTACCCACAGCCACCTCGCCGGCATGAGGGTCCATCCAGATTTTTGTAATCATCAATGAGAGAGGACCAGCAGCATCGCAACTAATCATTGCAGATCCTGTCTCAGATTCCAAGTCACCCTGCCAAATGTTGGGTATCCTGTACTTCTGAGCTACAACTGGAGATGGAAGTTCCTCTACGGACATATCAAGAAGAACCTCATGCACAGGTGCCTTCTTAGCTAGTTCTTTCTGCTGTTCGTTGTGACAATATTCGAATATTTGAGTGAAATTTACACCTGACTTCTGCATGTAGGGAAGTGTAATGCCCCAATTATGGTATGCTGAACCGAATGCAACAGTCCCGCCTTGCACGCTGACCTGCCAATCCTTGCGGTGTTCTTCCGGAGCAAATTGACGAATCAGAGTGTTAACTCTAGTAATCTGCTCTTCGAATCTACTCATCATGTCTTCAGGAGTTACTTGTAACTCATTGATTAGACGGTCCACCTTATTGATGAACAGTACTGGCCGCACCTTTTCCTTGAGAGCCTGCCTAACCACAGTCTCAGTCTGAGGCATGGCTCCTTCGACTGCACAGGTCAAAATGATGCACCCATCAACAGCGCGCATAGCCCTCGTAACATCTCCACCGAAGTCAACGTGTCCAGGAGTATCGATGAGATTGATTAGGTAGTCATCCCCACCTACACTGTGCACCATTGATGCACTAGCTGCATTGATGGTGATTCCACGCGCGCTTTCTTGGTCGTCAAAATCTAGGACCCTGGATTTACCAGCAAGGTCCTCGGACATCATTCCAGCACCTGCAATCAGGTTGTCTGAGAGAGTTGTCTTACCGTGATCGATGTGGGCGGCGATAGCTAGATTGCGTATCCTTTCCCTCTGGTGCATAACTTCTGTTGCACGCTTGATATTGTCTTCTTTCCTACCCATTGCTAACACCTGTTGTCGCGGCGACCTGACTACGGTTCATAAATCCGATTGTGAGACAGTTGAAATGACTCTCAGTAGTCCTGTTGTGAGTCATTGCCATCATCTAGCAGATGCAGCGATTCTCTCAATCTCCTCTCTCTTACCTACGGAGAAGGATGTGATGTCTCCCTCGGCTGCCTTGGATATCTCTGCGAGGATGCCTTCAGTGAGAGTTCTGCGACTCTTAGCGGTAGCTGAAGTTGAGCCTATGGCGATGTTCCTAAGGGCGATGTCGAGTCTGCGGTTTGGAGAGGAGTCGACTGCCTTAGGCTGGCTGACTGCACCAACCTTGATTCTAGTAATCTCCTCACACGGCGCAGCTTCGATAACGGCATCGATGAACTTCTGTAGAGGATTATCTCCAGTCCTCTGGGCAATGTTGTCTAGAGCGTTCTCAAAGGCTCTAGCACAGTGCTGCTTCTTACCGGAGAATTTGCCTGTTCGCATCAGATTGTTGATGAAACGCTCGACAACGGATAGTTTCGACTTGCCAAACCAAGCGTTTGCGTGTCTTCCACCTGAATGAGGAGTCCCTATTGTTGTGAGATTGATGTAAGGGGCTAGACCTGGATCTGAGCATGTGACTTCAGACGCATCCCACTTTCCAAATACCATTGTCCCAATGCCTGCAATAGGCTTCTCTGGCTCGACGGTGGACTCTTCGGACATTGAATCACCTGACAGGTTTCTCCTTACGGCCACGGACCATCTCATCAAGTGAGACTCCATTGACCTTGATGACCTTGTATCGCACACCGGGAAGGTCACCGTACGACCTGCCCATTCTTCCACCAATACCTTCGACTAAAACCTCATCGTGCTCGTCGATGAAAGAAATGGCGCCATCACCCGGTGCGAATGCTGTGAGTTTGTTTCCGGTCCTAATTAGGCTGATCTTGACTGCCTTCCTGATTCCGGAATTCGGTTGCTTGGCCTCGAATCCAACTTTCTCGATTACTATTCCCTTGGCCTGTGTACTGCCTTTGAGTGGATCGTGCTTGAGTACCCCTCCCTGACGACGCTTGATGGCGCGGTCTCGGAACTTACGTTCCTTCCAGCGATACTTCTTACGATCATTCTTCATCTTCGATCCGGA
>CEUZ01166914.1_pt1 | contig 22350 bp, 20 predicted proteins | sample 361511 | NCBI WGS metagenome assembly CEUZ01 (sample SAMEA2622822, study PRJEB7988) | marine metagenome | biome: marine biome (ENVO:00000447); feature: surface water layer (ENVO:00002042); material: "saline water (ENVO:00002010), including plankton (ENVO:xxxxxxxx)" | depth 5 m | reverse complement strand
AATAGTCGTATTCAATGGCATAGCCAGTCTTGGTAATTTCAGCTCGCTCAAGACCAGGGATGGTTTGGAGTAATTCGATTTGGACTTCCGGGGGGAGAGAGGTTGAAAGGCCGTTTACATACAATTCCGTAGTTTCTAGGCCTTCCGGTTCTAAGAAAACCTGATGTCGTGGATTATCTGGAAATCTTACGACCTTATCTTCAATAGAAGGACAGTATCTGGGCCCTAGCCCAGATATTTCACCCCCAAAAACCGCACTTCGATTAATGTTTCCCTTTACCACACGGAGGAGGTCTTTGCCTGTCCATGTGATCCAACAGGGCCTCTGCTCCGGCACACACTCTTTGGTGTATGACGAAAACCGAAAATCCTCTGGGTCACCATCCTGTCTTTCAATCTGAGAGTAATCTACTGTTCTGCCATCAATGCGGGGCGGTGTACCTGTCTTAAAACGAGAAACTTCTAGGCCACGATTCTCGAGTTCCTTTGCCAAGGATATGGACGGAGGTTCTCCAACACGACCTGCCCCCACCCCTGCTTCACCTCCTATGTGGATTTTACCCCTAAGAAATGTTCCTGCTGTCACAACAACCGTTTTTCCAAATAATTCTATACCCTGTTGGGTCCGAACGCCTACTATTATATCTCCAGCCATAAGTAATCCCGACACCATCCCCTGATGGACCGTTAGCCCCATAAGCTCTTTAAGTACACTTTGAACTGATCGGGGATAAAGTTCTCGGTCACACTGGGCACGTGGGCTCCAAACTGCCGGACCCTTAGATCGATTAAGCATTCGGAACTGGATGCGAGAAGCATCAGTAGCACGCCCCATTATACCACCCAGGGCATCCACCTCACGTGCCACTACCCCCTTAGCGATTCCACCAATGGCAGGATTGCAACTCATTTGCCCAATTCTTAGTAGGTCTGGTGTAATCATCAAGGTTTTTGCACCAACCCGCACAGCGGCAGCGGCAGCCTCTGAGCCTGCGTGTCCACCGCCAACAACAATGACATCATAATTACTATCGGCTACCATATTGCCTCTGTATCAATACAAATGAGCTGAACTAGTAAAATATTTATATGGATAATCATTTGCCTATACAAAAATCTCTAAACACTTGATCTAGAATTTCGTCCGTAGCAACTACTCCTAGCAACTCTTCTAGAGCTATTGTTGCAGACCTAAGATGTGTTGAGGCCAACTCTACTGGTACAACTCTTTCAAGTTCTTGGATGAACTCGGCCAGGTGGTTTTTGGCTACACGGACACTGTCACTATGCCTAGCCCTAGTTAAGGCTGGAACAAATCCGCCTGTACGAACCAATCTACTGTATATAAGGTTCGGAAGGGTTTCTTGTAAGCGTGCAATGCCCGTACCCTCCAGTGCGGAGATTTGCAAGACCTCATCCGCCCCCCTGGGTGCTATTTCTGTATGTATGAAATTTTTATCTTTATCTTTTTTAGTATGCAGGTCTGTTTTTGTGCGAAGCACTATCACTGGCCTGCCTTCAAGCTTATCCAGAAAATGCAACTCGTCTTCTAGCAGATCTCTCCCGGACTCTACACATAAGAGTACAAGATCTGCATGGTTGAGATATCTTTGTGTAACATCAATACCCAACTGCTCTACCGTGTCTTCCGTATCATGAATTCCAGCTGTATCAACAAGCCTAAAAGGAAAACCTCCAACCGAAACAGTGGCCTCTATGGCGTCTCTGGTGGTTCCAGGTATTTTTGTGACGATGGCCCGGTCTTGGCCAAGGAGTGCATTAAACAAGCTTGATTTGCCTGAGTTGGGTAGCCCTGCTAGTACTGTTAGGGCTCCCTCTCTAAGAAGCTCTCCTTCTGGTGCCGTTCTAAGCAGTTCATCTAAATCATTTAATAATGTTTTTCCTTTTTCTGCGATAATCCCTACTGGTATCGGTGCCTCATCTTCTTCTGGGAAATCTATATGGTGTACCAGAAAGGCCTCTATCGTGATTATTTGTGCCCTGAGGTCTGAAATCCTCCTGCTTAACCCTTTCTCCAATTGAAACAATGCACTGTCATGTGTAGCCCTGCTTCGCCCTTCTATCAAATCTATGACGGCTTCAGCTTGTACTAGGTCCATCTTGCCATGAAGGACCGCCCTCCTTGTGAATTCTCCTGGTTCAGCTATTCGTGCCCCTACAGCCTGACACGCTTCTATCACAAGGGCTGGCACCAGCCATCCCCCATGACTCGATATCTCTACCAAATCTTCACCTGTATAGCTTTTGGGTGCAGGGAATGTGGTAACCATTGCATGATCTAGAAGTTTGCCTGTCTTGGGTTCCTCAATTGGAAGGATGGTTGGAGAGCGTGCGGGGATTTTCCCGTGGTGGCCTTGTGTAAGGGTTTGAATGATTTCTAAAGATTGCCCGCCAGAGAGACGAATTATGGCAATAGCACCCAGGCCAGGGGCTGTCGCCAAGGCTACGATCGTGTCAGTCACAGGTTCTTTCGGCAAACCGTGTCATCCTCTAGCCACTATTAGCTTGGATCTTAGGAGCACTTTGGGCTCTAAATTTCTGGCGCTCTTTGGCAATCCAGTATTGCTGTGGCAATGTGGCTATATTCGCTGTCGCATAATATAGGTTTAGTCCTGATGCAAAGTTTGCAAAGATGACCGCCATCATTATAGGCATAATCCACAGCATCATTTTCATTTGAGGATTTGGATCTGGCATAGATTTGACGGAGATCCACTGCATAAGAAACATAGATGCTCCCAGAATGACAGGCAGAATGTAAAGTGGATCAGCTGCAGAGAGGTTTGGGAGCCAGAGAAAACTTTCGCCCCTCAATTGAATCGTATTCTGGAAAACAAAGAATAGGGTAATGAGAACAGGCCAGGGAAGCAGCATGGGCAAACACCCGGCAAGAGGGTTGAACCCATGCTCTTTGTAGAGCTTCATCATTTCTTTTTGAAGCTTTTCAGGGTTGTCTTTATGGTTTTTCTGGATCTCTTGAAGAAGCGGCTGAACGGCCATGTTTCGCATTTGCGCCTTCATGGCCTTCTGGTTTAACGGGAACAACAAGACCCTCATCATTACACCGAATATTATAAGCACCCAACCATAGCCAACGCTCAGGTTGAGATGTAGAAAATTTAAGACGGCCATAACTATTACAACAACGGGACGAACAACAACCCGCATCCAGCGATAACCATATGGATTTGCTTCTTCTAGGCCATTGCTGTACGCCATTAGGAGGTCTCGTTCTTGTGGGCCCACAAACAACCTATAGCTGACAGAACCGCCTGCCCCTAAGGGTTGTGTTACGGCCACCTTGGCTTGGTGGTCTCCAGGAACGGGGCTGACCAATAAGCCTCCGAGATATTGTTCTTGGTCGTTTCCAGTACCGGGCAAAATAGCTAGCAGAAAATATTTGCTTTTGAGAGCAGACCAAATTAGAGGGCCTTCGATCGTTAGGTCCTCTTTTACTTTTCGCATAGGCTTAGCCTGGATTCCCTCTCGCAGGTGGTTGGTCACATAGCCCATGATCCGTAATTCTTCTGCCTCCTGTGCTTCGTTGAACGCCAACCCTGTCCCCATATCTGTAACCAACAGAGACCTGCCTATGCCGTCTACTTCAACTCTGGCCTCTATCTCGTATGAAAGCGGAGTAAAGGTGTAGCTTTTTTGAAGAGCGAACGCACCCGAAGGATGCTTGTATGTAAAGGTCAGGGTTTGGGGCTGGTCGCTCTCCGTAAGATTTATCCCTTCTTGCGGAACAACTTCAAAGGGAAAGCTTCTGAAGTTTAGGTTTTCTCTTTCTGTGCGGATTTCTGAGCCTAGTGCCCCATCGCCGCCTTCGGGGAAAAATTCTACAGGGCCTTCGTGAGAAAAAGACTGGAATTTTAGTAGCTGTGCCGAAGTCAATCGGGCACCGTGACTATTAAATGTAAGCCTGTACTGCTCTCCCTCCACAACTATTTCTTCTGCTACTCGATCTCTTAGATTCTCGTCTTGCTGCATTCGCTGTTGAAGATCATCCTTGTTGACGGGCTCAGCGTCATAGGTCTTTCCGTTGGGCGTTGTACCACTTGCTGTTTCAATGTCCTCACTTGGATTTTGTTGAGAGTTCATCGAATCTGTAGCGGCGGGCGGGGGGGTTTCGGGTGTGGAGGGGGCAAAAAGAATATTTGTTGTTATCAGAACAAGCATCATTAGGGTAATTGCTAACAAAAGTCGGATTTCTTGGTTCATCTAACTTTGCTTCCTGGGTGATAGCTGGACTCCAATTCAAGGTCTTCCGGAACCGGATCATGCCCCCATCCCCCAAGGGGATGGCAACGAAAAATACGCTTTAAGGCCAGCCAGCTGCCACGCACTGCACCGTAACGTTCCACAGCTAACATTGCATATGCCGAACATGTCGGCGAAAACCGGCAGGCAGGCCTTGTATAAGGAGAGACCCCTAACTGATAAAACCTTATCAGGTTGAGAATTATTTTTCTAAACACAGCCCCTCCGTCACCTCCTGAAGCTCTTTTCTAAGTGTGTGGAACTTGGCAGTGTAAGCTTCTTTCCGTGCCCTAACTAGTATATCCAGCCTTAACCCTTTTTCTTTTAGGTGTGGCAATATATGTGTTCGTCCTATTTCTTTTAGTTGACGTTTGAGGCGATTTCTCTGAACTATCACATGTCTGTGTTTGGGCACGATAACCCCCCATCGACTTTGCGACATAGAAGAAACAGCGAAGAATAGATCCAAATGGAGCGTCTTCTTCCGCCTGCCTTTCTGGAGGAGCACTCGAATATCTTCCTTATTGTTGATTCGAGCGGCATTTGGAAAGCGATTTCTTGTGGCCCAGCTGGGGCCCGGCCCAGCTACCAAGCGGGCCCTATTCATAGGGTTACTTTGAGCCGATCTTTACCACTAGCTGGCCGCGTCCACGAGATCGCCGCCGTGCTAATGTTTTCCGTCCTCCGCGAGTCTTCATTCGCTCACGAAAACCATGTTTGTTAACACGCTTTCGATTACGAGGTCTGTATGTGGGCTTCATATCTTCAGAGCTTTTTCTTGGCCCAGAGCTAACTCTTAAGGACCGGTAAAATCAAGGATCCAAAGATATCCGAGACCGCAAACCAAGGTCAAGCCCATACTTATTTCCAGCACATGGTCTCTGTGACGTACAAGGGTAAAATTGACTTTTCCACACAAGGATTCTAGCGTGCTTGCCCATCCTCTCAATTAAGCTTTACGACTATCTAGATATTTCAGGGGAATACATGGAGTTTACTGCCGAAGATCTGTGGTCAAGGGTTCTTGAAGAAGCCCAGGCCCACCTTAAAGAGCAGACATATCGTACTTGGCTAAAAGATACGGTAGTTGTAGGTCTTACCGATTCTGATCTTTTAGTGGAGGCACCTAGCCAATTTCATGTTGAGTGGCTAGAGGATAAGTATGGAGTCCTTTTGGCAGATGTGATTAGAAAAATTTTAGGGCGCCCTCTTAATCTTAGGATCGAGTGTGGGGGGGCCGCTTCGCCCGTGCCCGTGCCGAACATTGAGCTTGCTACTGGGACCAGCAGTTCTCCTACACCTAAGTTTCCGTCCGAAATCTTGCCGCCATCTTTTTTGAACAAGCGATACACATTCGACCGTTTCGTTGTTGGGGATAACTCCAGGCTTGCGGTTGCGGCTTGTCAGGCAGTAGCTCAAGATCCAGCCCGAATGTATAACCCCCTCTTCCTTTACGGTGGGGTTGGTCTGGGGAAAACCCACCTTATGCATGCAACCGGAAATGCCATCAGCAAGGAAGCGCCCTCTAGTCGAACTGTCTACTTGTCCGCAGAGCAGTTTACAAACGATCTTGTGGGAGCTATCCAAAAAGGAACCACAGCCCAATTCCGACAATTATATCGTCAGGCAGATTTATTGCTTGTTGATGATGTTCAGTTTTTGGAAGGAAAAGAAAGAACCCAAGAAGAGTTTTTCTATACATTTAACGCCCTATATGACGCCCGCAAACAGATTGTCCTTACTAGCGATCGTCCGCCAAAAGAAATTCCAGGCCTTGAAGAGCGACTTGTTTCTCGTTTCGAGTGGGGATTGGTGGCTGACATCAAACAACCAGATTACGAAACCCGCATGGCTATTCTGATTAAGAAGGCAGCTGACGATAATTTAACCCTCGAACATAATGTAATCGATCTAATTGCTCGCTTTTGTACATCCTCTGTCCGAGAGCTTGAGGGTGCCGTGATTAAGCTTCTTGCCTATTCTTCCCTTACCAACCAAGAAATCACAACAGACCTGGCGAAAATTGCACTTAGGGGAACTTTCGGGAACCAGCACGGTCCATCAGAGGGAGACATAACCCCAAAACTTATTTGTGAGGCTGTCGCAAAAAGCTGGCATATAACCGAAGATGCTCTGGGATCTAAGCGTCGCACAAAGGACTTGAATATACCTCGACAGGTTGCGATGTACCTGATTAAAGATATTCTTGATTGTACCCTGGTACAGATAGGGAAAATGTTTGGCGACCGAGACCACTCAACGGTGATCCATTCGATCCGGAAGATCGAAGAAAAAATCGAGAGGGATCCTTCTCTCCGGAGAAAGATAGAATCTGTTAGAGAAAATCTTGGACAGGTTGATTGATGTGGATATTGCTGTGGAATACCTGTTTGATTATTTAGATTTTTCTACATACAAAAAATTAGTCAAACTTATTAACACCCTTCCACATCAGGGCGGTACATTTTAAGTCTTAACTGAAGGGGTTTTTTTAGTTATTAACATTTTCACCATTACTACTACTACTAGTTTTTTTATAGTCTATTGAAATAAATATATATTGATTGTGAAAAACTCGATCTTAACCGCCGCCATGGAGGCTCGATGAAGTATATCATCACAAGACAGAACCTTCATTCAGGTATTGCTGATGTTTCTGCTAGCATTCCTACAAAAACAACACTTCCCGTTCTTTCTAACATTTTATTAGAGGGTGGACAGGATGGCGTATGGGTGAGTGGTACAGACCTTGATGTTGCAATACGTGTTTGGGTGCCAGCAGAAGTTAAAGAACAGGGCAGCCTAACGGTACCGGGAAAGAAGCTACAAGAAATATCACGTGAGCTTCCAGATCAACCGGTAGAGCTCAGTGCTACAGGTGACCAACTTGATATTAGGTGCGGGAAGAGTCATTTCAAAATTAATGGGATTCCGGGGAGTGAGTTTCCTGCTCTCCCTGAGGTGGACTTTGAGGGGGGGTGGAAGGTGAGGGGAGGCGACCTTAACGACCTCATTAAACACACTTCTTTTGCAGTTTCTACAGAAGAGAGCCGCCCTATTTTAAATGGTGTTCTTTGGGAACTAAGAGATGGATATATGCGTATGGTGGCAACAAATGGACACAGGTTGGCCAGGATGGGTATTAGTACGGGCACACCTGGAACCGAGTCTAGTGTTGACCTTATTGTCCCCCCAATCGCCCTACAACAAGTTCAAAAGTTATTTAAAGATGAAGACGACATAGAGGTTGCACAAAGCGGCAATCATCTAGGGTTTAGAGCAAAGAATACGGAAGTTTTCACACGCTTGATTGATGGAAGCTACCCTAACTACGAACAGGTTATTCCAAAAGACAACGACAAAATTGCCATAGTTGAAAAAAAAGAGCTTGCATCTTCAGTGCGCAGGATGGCAGTGGTTGCTAGCGACCAAACTCATCGTATCAAGATGGCATTCGAAACAGACAAGGTTTATTTAAATGTTCTCACCCCAGATCTTGGGGAAGGAGAAGATGAGCTTGATCTTAACTATGAAGGAGAGGGCCTAGAGGTGGGCTTTAACGCCGCATACCTACTTGAGGTTTTGCGTTATATGGACACCAAGGACGTTAAGCTTACATTCAAGGCCCCTGAGCGAGCGGCCACAATAGAACCAGTTTTAACATCTAGCGAAGAAAGCCAAAAAGACTACCTCTGTTTAATAATGCCGTTAAGGTTGCTAGGTTAACAGAGACAGGATCAGTCGCTAGAGGTTATTGTTTTAGCAGCCCTTAAGAGTTCTTTTCCTGTGAAAACTGATACAAGCTGTATGCCGAGTTTGTCCAACCTGTCTCGGGCACCTTCTTCTCGGTCGACAAGGCACAAAGCCCCAAGGATTATTGCACCGTGGTCGGATACTGCGTTAATGGCCGCCAACACGCTAGCACCGCTAGTAATTGCATCCTCAATAATCACCACCTGTGCATCTTTTGGAAGCCCCCCTTCGATTTTTTGTTGCGTGCCGTGGGCTTTGGCGTCCTTTCTTATAGTGAATCCATCTAAAGACACCTTATGTCCACAACTATACTGAGCAATCGCATAGGTAACCGGATCAGCCCCTAACGTGAGACCGCCAACGTGAGACGCATTCCAGCCAACTTTTTGAATAAGATCGTAACATATTTTGCCCGTGAGGCCCTGGCCTTCGGCGGTCATGGTAGTTCGGCGGGCATCTACGTAGTAGGAAGAGTTACCACCACCAGCCAAAGCAAAGTCACCCAAACGCAGAGAACGCTGCAGGAGAAGTGCCTTCAGGCGGTTCCGCTCTTTGTTTTGTTTGTCCATGAAATAGTCGAACCCTCAACACGTAATCAGTGTTCCAGATGATTCCAATTTACAATTGGGCCAATATGGGCACATTGCTCCCTATAACCATAATAGCGGGAATGTGTGGGTGTAGTAATGACACATTTAACTTAAGTCAGAATGAGGCAAGCCTCCCAGAGGATGTCGGTCACCATGAGACAACCAGGCTTGCCGCCACAGGTTTTATTAGAAATGGGGAAAACCACTTGCAACTTGCAAGTAGCACCTTTCCTCGGCAGGGAGAACACGCTCTCACTGTTTTTGCTGCTTCAAGCCTTCAAAATGTGTTGCCAAAAATAGTTAAAATCTGGACAGAGGCCGGTGGCATCCCTGTCCGCGTCAGCTTTGATGCCACCTCACGCTTAGCAGGCCAAATATCCCGAGGTATGCCCGCAGATGTCGTTATTGCGGCAGACGAACACTGGATGTGGTGGCTGGGAAATAAAGGAAAACTGAATCCTAAGCTCATCGGTACGTTAGCCACAAATCAGTTGGCATTTGTGGCCCCCCTGGGCTTCCCGTCACCCCCCCAAAGGGCAGAGGATATTCATAGCAAAAACCTTTCGAGAATAGTGATTGCGGATGAAAATGTTCCGGCAGGAAGATATGCTAAGGCCACCCTTGAGGCCGCCAACCTTTGGGGTGCCCTGGAGGACCAAATTGTTCGCGGTGGAAGCGTCAGAGGGGCCCTTGAATGGGTATCCAGGGGGGAAGCAGATGGGGGTTTTGTTTATCAGACCGATGCCATGGCTGAGGAAAAGGTCAAAATAGCATTTGTATTCCCTCCCGAAGAAAGCATAAGGATTGTATACACTGGGGCAGCAATTTTGGGGTCACAGAGATTCCACGAAGCAGCCATGTTTCTAAAATTTCTGGAAAGCCCAGTGGCACAAGCTGTTTTTACACGAGCTGGGTTTGGGGCCCCTGAAGCGACTACTTATGGGCCTGACGATACAATGATTACAAAAGAGGAGTTTGTCCCAGACCCCTGGTCTGCGATACAACTTTCCCTGGTTGTGGCACTGGGGGCTATGATTTTAGGCTTAATTCCGGCAATAGCAGTAGGATGGACGCTGGCGCGCTATCAATTCTTTGGAAAATCCTTTATATCCATGCTTTTCATGACACCACTTGTAATGCCCCCTGTGGTAACGGGGTTTCTCTTGTTGGATGTCCTTGGAAGACAATCATTTTTGGGCAGAACCCTTGATGCCCTAGGCCTGCCTGTCCCCTTCACTATTTTAGGTGCTATGATTGCCGCCCTTGTCGTAGGGTTTCCACTCTATGTTATGGCTATTCGTGGCGCCTTTGAGATGGCAGACAGGCGGTTTGAAGAGGTCTCTTGGACGCTGGGTGTCTCCAGGACATGGACCTTTTGGCGCATCTCTCTTCCCCTGGCATTACCAGGCATTGTCGCAGGGGCTGTGTTAACTTTTGCTCGAGCCCTGGGAGAGTTTGGTGCCACCATAGTTTTGGCTGGCAACCTTGAAGGGGAAACCAGGACGATCGCCCTTGCGGTCTATTCACTCCTAGAGTCTCCCTCTGGCCAAGGAGCTACTTGGATGCTGGTATCTGCTAGTGTGGCTATTTCTTTGATAGCACTACTTGGCTTTGAATCATTATCACGCTGGCAACGTAAAAGATTGGAATCCTAACATGGAAGCCAAGCAAGGATCTATTAATGTCTATGCCAGCCTTCTCAGGGACGTTTTTGAGTTAAATGTAAGCTGGAACCCGACTAGCAATAAGGTTGCGATTACAGGCCCGTCTGGTTCAGGGAAAAGTTCATTGCTAAGGGTTCTTGCAGGGCTAGAGCCAGCCGCCCAAGGGGTAGTACAAATACAGGGAGAGACCTGGCTTGATACGGAAGGGGGTGTATTTGTCCCGCCCTGGGAGCGTAAAATCGGTTGGGTCCCTCAAGATTCCCTTTTGTTCCCACACCTTTCAATACAAGAAAATCTAGCTTATGCGGGAGCGAGCCCACTGGAAATAACCAAGGTATCAGAGTTGCTTCATTTCTCGGTGCTCCTCGAAAGAAGGCCTCGCTTTCTGTCTGGAGGTGAGCGCCAAAGGGTGGCGCTTGGCAGAGCCCTACTTTCGAGGCCCAAATTATTGTTGTTAGACGAACCATTTTCTGCTCTCGACAGAGCCCTACGCTTAGAAGTTGCTAGCGTGGTATGCGACTATGTCCAGGAACACCAAACACCGATGGTGGTTGTAAGCCACGATGAAAGCGATGCAAGGCTCCTGGCCAACCAAAGTTGGGTGTTGGTGGCCGGGAGGATAACGAGTGAAGCTGGACAACAGGGCCTGCTTTGAGTTTCATCGAGGGACTATCATGCGAAGAGCCTGCGGAATCACCTCTATCGCAACTTCGGGCCCATGAGCCTGCCAGACTTCACCGTCTAATTCATACTTAGGTGGTTTGTCAAAACCTACCTTGAAATGTTTTCCTTGGCCGGTATGTACAAACTGAGATTTTACGTGTTTCCCATTTCCTGCCATGTAAAACAGTTTCAATCTTTTGATTGGAGACACGTCTCTGATAGCACAAACATCTAATAGGCCGTCGGTGATATTTGCAGCTGGAGCTATGGGTAGGCCTCCTCCAAAAAATGGACCGTTGGAAACGGTAAGCATCAGGTGCCTTTCTTTGATCTCATTTTTATCACTTGTAAATTTAAGGGCTGTGCCGGGCAGGGAGCATAGGTTTTTTAGTGCTACAGCTTTGTATAACAGGGTTGCTGGAAGGAACTTAATGCCCAAAGAGTCTTCAATTACTGACACATCAAATCCGAAACCAATAAGATTCAAAAAATGACGACCCTTGGCGGGCAAGGGGTCAGCATTAGCGCGTACAGGGGTCCCTGCGGTTGCTACACGTCCCACATCCACCAAAACATCCCTTCCCTTGGCAAGGGCGCCTACGGCGGCCACGGTATTTTTCCCAAAAGACCGAAAATTACGAGCAAAATCATTGCCAGTTCCTGAAGCCAGGAAACCAAAGGCAACATCTCCTAACCCTGAACCAATTACTCGGTCTGCCACATTACTCCAGGTGCCATCGCCACCTACCGCTACTATAAAATTAAAACGACCCTCAGAGATAGCTTGATCAGCGATAAGACTTTCTTCACCTGGACGTTTTGTGACAGCATACTCAAAATCAGGAAAATATTTTTTCAAAGGACCGAGAAACCGGTCTATTTGGCGGGCACCCCTACCTCTACCAGAAGCGGGATTAAAAATTACAAAAGTGCGCCTTAGGTCTTGATGAGGAGGCATAGCTAACTCTTATGACCTAAATTTGTGAGAGTCAAATATTCTCTAGGGGTGTGAATATCTCTACGCCACCCTTCATCCATTGCTCCCGAAACGGATAATCAGCTATCTCATTTATAGTAAGGCCTGATGTCATTTCATGTTCATAAAGAGTTAATGATCCGCGCTCAAACTCATGCTCACTGTAGCCGTCTCCCCGCATGGTAAGGTTTGATTTAAAATCGCCGGCTTCATCTGACATGAAGGAATGGAATAAAAGTTCAGCAGGCTCGAACTCGTGACTTGTACCCGACATTTCACAGATGGGATCGCCGTCAGCACTTACGGATACCGAAAGTTCGCTCTCTCCTTCAACAAACTCTACATCGATATCACGCATAAAGTGGGGCAATCTCCAGCGCTCAATACCCTCCTTACGCCCAAATTCTGTGCTAGTTGCTACACTAAATGGATACAGGGCAGCTTTTGGCAGAATATCGCCGGGCTTAACGAGCGGAGGGACCAGTATGGAAAGTACAAGTTCTTGGTAGACCCCTCCGTCTCCCTCAAAAAAGTCAAAAGCTGTAACCGAAAGCACGCTTCTCTCGTGTTGTATTTCAAGGGGCTGCAGGCATGACGGAAGAAGCCTCCTAGCATCTGAAGTCGGCATCTCAAAGAGGCAACTCAAACCGTTGTTGAAGTAATAGTATCCCTTGTTGTCGGGCATATATCGTACCTTTGCAAGACGCGAGTTATAGTGCGGACACCTTCTTCGAGCTCTTCTCGAGAATGGTCCGCAGAGATTGACATGCGGAAACGAGACTTATGCTTGGGGACCGCAGGATATTTAACGGGATTTAAGTAGACGCCCTCATACATCAAGGCTTCGCCCATTTCAAAAATTCGAGCGTCATCTTGTACCATAATAGGTATTACTTGGCACTCAGAGTCTCCTACAGAGACACCAGCTTCGCGGAGTTTATTCTGCATAAAATCTACATTTTCCCAGAGTTTGCTACGAAGTTCTGGCTCGGCCTCAAAAAGATCTAATGCTTTGAGGATTCCAGCAGATACAACTGGGGAAAGTCCGCATGAGAAGAATCGTGATCTCGAAAAACCACGCAGGTAGTTTATTAGTTTCTGGGACCCTGCCACGAATCCTCCCTGCCCCCCTAAGCTCTTTGAAAATGTTCCCACGTGAATATCGATCTCGTCCTCATAACCAAAATGTTCCGCTACACCACGACCATTCTCACCGTAGATAAAAGTAGAGTGGGCCTCATCTATGAGAATGCGCGCATCATAGCGTTTACAAACTTCAACGATATCAGGAACTATAGCCACGTCCCCGTCCATTGAGTAAACCCCCTCAATTAAAACCAGCTTCTTGCCACCATAACGCTTTAATTTTCTCTCTAAATCGTCCACCTTGTTGTGGCGGAAAAAACGACTTGTAGCCTTAGACAGGATCATACCGTCCACGAGGCTAGCATGAGCGTATTGATCGGCAACTATAAGATCTCCGGAGCGCATAAGTCCTGCTACCACACCTACGTTTACGCTGTATCCTGTAGGAAACAACAGGACAGCTTCTTTGCCTTTGAAGGCGGCCAGCCGATCAGCTAATTCGTGATGTATTTCAAGTGATCCACTTAAAACTGGGGAACCTGAAGCACCATTGCCGTAAAGTTGAGCAGCCTCAGTAACGGCCTCCTTTACCTCTGGTCGATAGGATAGCCCCAAATAATTGTAGGATGCAAAATTAAGTAAGTCTGAATGAACTTCACCGGTCTTGGTATTTCTAACATCTACTCTTGTGGAGGGCGCTGCCTGCATAGGTAGACCATAAAGATAATAGCCGGCCGGTTTCGAGTCCTTGTACCACTCGTCAAAAGGCTCAAGCATTGCAAAGGCATCATCACCAGATCCGAAGTAGAAATTCGTATAATCATACTGCATAGCGAGTGGGAGCTGCTTGCCGGCTTTGTCAGTTAACGTTCCGCCATGCTTTGTGGATTTAGTTTTTTTTCTGCTCAACCCAAGGCCTCCATTCGAGGTGGCTCCAAGATGCTCTGAGTTAATTTACACTCCACTCCGTTGGACCCCAAGTCTGAATGATTTCGATTGGGATTTTTAAAGCTCCCGCGGCTGGACTCGAACCAGCGACAAGGCGGTTAACAGCCGCCTGCTCTACCAACTGAGCTACGCGGGATATAAGAAGGTCGGCAGTAACCTCCGAAGGCCTCTGAGGCCTGTTGTAATCAATTTGGCCCAAATCCTCAATGAAGTAAATAGAATCATCAAACAAGGTTTTTTATGTGTGACCTAAGGGCACAGGCCTTAAATAAGGTGGCAAAACAACCCTAATAGATGATATCAGAATACTAGTTTATTCCTTGCATAAAAGGAAAAATAGCCTTATTTAGAATGTGTACACTATTTTTAAATATCTAATATGCAATACGTTAATATTCATCGACCCAAACAAATCCGGAGTCGTCAGACACTCCAAAGAATCACCCAAGCTTCTTTGGAGCTAATCGCCCAAAGGGGGGTGGAAAGGACTACTATAAATGAAATAGTCCGGCGGGCCAACTCATCGGTGGGGTCTTTCTATGCACGCTTTGAGGGCAAAGAAGACTTGTTGGCTTATTTAGACGATCGAATCTGGGAAAATGCAGAGAAACGGTGGATTGAAGCCAGGGACGGGCAGTGGAACAGCCGGAGCGTATCTGAGATAGTAACTGGCTTAGCAAAGCTATATGCTGAGCTTGAACTAATGCATCAGGCTGCGAGAAAAGCGTTAGCCCAAGCCCTTAGGGGCCCGGGGGCAGGCCCCTCTGAGCCCGCTCTTCGTTTTAAAGCCAAACTACTTGAAGATTCTAGGCAGTTATTGCTAAATAGGACAAAGACGATCAGCCACCCTTCTCCGGAAATAGCCATAGAAACAACCTGCCGGTCCCTAGAAGCTTGTGCTTTTTCCCTAGAACCTCCCATACTAGCAGATCTCTGTGCTGCTTTGGTTTTTAACCTAACCGGAGAGCACCATCGTTCCGAATCACCCCCCAAAGATGTAGAATTTTTTGACATTTGGGGCTAAGGGCCCTTGTCTTTACTATATTATAACCTTAATATTTAATTTGAATTACAATTCAATATAAGAAAGGTTAAAGTTGGCTAAGGTCTTTTTTTAATGAATTATCCCGCAGTGTCTCAAAATATTACATCGGAGATTAAAAATGTTTCTGGTGTCAGGCTGCCAAAACAAAAAAGGAGCCAGATATCTTTTGATCAGATGATCAAGTCTGCCATGAGCCTCCTCGAAGAGAGAGGCTTAGAAGCAACAACAGTGAAAAACATTCTCATACACTCAGGGGCTGGTGCAGGAACTTTTTATGCACGTTTTGATAGTCGTGATGCACTCCTTAACTATCTATTTATTGAGTTTTGGGAAGATACTGAAAAAGAATGGGAAATCATTTTAACCCCCCCTCGTTGGTCAACTGCCAGTGTTGAGAATATTGTTGTACAAATTACGCGAACGATGGTTTTGTGGAGTCAGGCGCACAGCTCAACACTTAGGGCCTTTCTTGTTTATGCTATGTGCCACCCTGAATATGCACTCCTGGATCGAACAGTAGAGCTGGACAACCGCGTTGCAGGCCACGTCATCGATCTCTTGATCGAGCATGATGACGAGTTGACTCACCCAGATTTAGAACAAGCGGTACGCTTAGCTACCCTGCAAGTCTTTGCTACCCTAAGGAGTCGTTACATTTTTGCTTGGGGAGACCGTGATGATGGTATTGAGGATGAAAAATTAGCAGTAGAGCTGGCGAACATATTTCTAAGTTATCTTGGGTTGATGGGGGCCAAAAGAGATGGTTCTCGCATGGATCCCGAGAATAAACTTAGAGTTGCTCATATGCAGAAGATAAAGAATATTTTAGCCCAGGAAGGCTTTTCGATCAAAAAAGCATCCTATAAAAAGCAGCAAATGAAAATACCCCCGGAGTAGGGTTAGCTGGAGGACTCTAGAACAAGTTTATTGCTTATAATTAAGACTAATGATTGCTGGCCCTCTGGGTGTCTTGTGCAGTCAAAGTTGTTTATAAAAGTTTTATATCTTTTGGAGGAAAACACATGGTATATCGATTCCTGGTAGGCCTAGCTTTGTCACTTGTCAGTGGACATATGATTGCCGCCCAGGATATTCCTACGCCCCTGTCACATTTTGGCTTTGAGATCGGTGCAGACAGGAAGCTGGCTAATTGGACCCAGCTCACATCCTACTATGAAAAACTGGCGGCAATTAGTCCGCGTGTAACTGTAGACACGCTAGGAACTACAACTATGGACCGTCCTTTTGTAATGCTTACCATAACGAGCGAGGACAACCAGATACGCATTGACGAACTACAAGCTATTCAACTAAAACTTTCTGATCCGCGTCAGGTTTCCGGGAAAGATGAACTCGCATATCTGCTTGAATCCGGGAAAGTTGTGGTGCTCATTACTCACGCTATCCACTCCACTGAGGTGGGGTCAGCTCAGACGGCCGCCCGGTTAGTCCATAATCTTGCTTCGTCCGATGATCCTGAGGTCAAAGACATATTGGACAATGTCATATTATTGAACATTCCATCCTTGAATCCCGATGGTACTGAATGGGTGGTGGATTGGTATAATCAGTGGCTAGATACAGAGTATGAGGCCGCACCTATGCCCTGGCTGTATCACTATTATGTTGGTCACGACAACAATAGAGATTGGTACGCTTTTACTCAGAAAGAGACCCGGCACACAATTATGGGTGCCCATAACGCATGGCACCCTCAAATTGTGCACGACATTCATCAGATGGGTAATTCCGGGGCCCGTATCTTTTTCCCTCCATATATCGATCCCATAGAACACAATGTTGATCCTGCCATTATTACGGCAGTAAATATGCTTGGCACATCTATGGCCGCAGAGCTTACTGCTGACGGCAAAGCGGGTGTGGTTGTTAACGCTATATATGATGGCTTCACGCCGGCAAGGGCATACCAGCATTACCATGGCGGTGCCCGGATTTTATCTGAAACAGCATCGGCCAGATTAGCTACTCCTATTACAATTGATCCGGCAAATATCGGTGGCGGCAGGGGTTATGACGCTGCAGTAGCTACGTCCAATTTTCCTTACCCATGGAAAGGCGGGCAATGGGGATTGCCGGATATTGTTGACTATCAATATGCTGGGGCTATGGCACTTCTTGGCAACGCAGCTAAAAATCGTAGCTACTGGCTCAAAAATTTCTACAAGATTAACGAGCGTGCTGTAAATAAGTGGGACGAGTGGCCAAGTGCATGGGTCATTGCCAAAGATCAAAAAAACCCAGCGGGGCTAGCTTACTTGTTGCGTATACTGCGCATGGGGGATGTTGAAGTATACTCGGCGCCAAAGTCCTTTGAGGGAGACGGTGACAGTTATTTAGCAGGAACTTATGTGGTGCCTATGAATCAACCATATGCATCATTCGCACAAACTCTCCTAGAAACACAACAATATCCGGATCTTCGGGAATATCCGGATGGCCCCCCGCGTCGCCCGTACGATGTAACAGCACACACCCTGCCGTTGTTAATGAATATCAAAGCCCTGCCCATAGAGACAATAAATCCCGGGCTAGATGCTATCATAGGGGGCGACCCTATCCCTACACCTGATTTGTTTTTTGATCTACCTGCACATCTAAAGGTGGACGAAGGGCCAAAAATCGCACTTTACAAGTCATGGCAAGAACCGATGGAGAGCGGATGGACCCGATGGGTATTCGACCAGCATAATCTGCAATATGACACGATTAAAAATGCACGGATCAAAGAGGGATCCCTAAGAAAAGATTATGATGTTATCCTTTTTCAAGACCAGGGCCAGAAATCAATTCTAGAAGGGTATGACCTCAAAGTTCTTCCGGATCCTTACGCAGGAGGCCTTGGCGAAAAAGGTCTGTTGGCCCTAAATAAATTCGTGCAAGATGGCGGCAGGATTGTAGCGATCGAGGGAGCAACAGATCTTATGGTCGATCTTTTCAATCTTGGTGTCTCAAATGCAGTAGAACGCCTGGAGTCTCAAGAATTTTATGTTCCGGGGTCTATCTTGGAAATACAGCTGGACACGGAAGAATCCATCAACCAAGGCATGGAAGGGTCAGTAGCAGTTTGGTATTGGGGAAGTAGCAGGGCTTTCAATGTATGGGGCTCCAACCTTACAGTAACTGCCCGATACAATGAAAATGACCTTTTGAAATCAGGGTGGATTCTTGGGGCAGAAAATCTAGCAGGCAAGGCAGCCATGATAGAAGCTTCTATAGGGAAAGGATCTGTCGTGCTAATAGGATTTCAACCCAATTATAGGGCACAGACAGTATCAACTTGGCCACTACTATTCAATGCTATGAATCCGAAAACCGGTTTATCAAAGTCAGGGTTTAGCCATTAACTGTACCAACTGTGGGGTTGAAGCGAGCGGAAAGTTTTGCTCCAATTGTGGGATTGTTCTGATTCCTGATTTGTGCCCCAAATGTGGACATGAGCCACCAAGTGGGGCCAGCTTTTGCAACCAATGTGGGACGGCTATTGTAAGTGGCGTTAAGACAAACCGTTCTGATTCATCAGCTGAACCAACCAGTAGGGTAACTTGGTATGTGGCTGGAGCACTAATATTGGGATTAATTCTAGTAATAACATATACACTGTACGGCCCCATCCGATCAGCCATCTCTGAACCTTCCCCAACGGGATCCCCAATTGGAGCTTCTTCTGTAGATCTTTCAACGATGACGCCACGACAGGCTGCAGACCGCCTGTTTAATAGGGTTATGGCAGCAGCTGAGAGAGGAGATAACACAGAAGTTGTCAATTTTCTTCCTATGGCAATTAGAGCTCACGAGATGATTGAAGGGCTCGATGCAGATGGCAAATTCCATCTAGTTTTACTGAATCTACAGGCATCCTTAAATAAGAATGCACTTATATCTGCGAGAGAAATTTTGGCCGAATCACCTAAACATCTTTTAGGTCTTGTGGGTGCTGCAGATGCATCGCTTGCATTAGGAGATACAGCTAGTGCTCGAGTTTTTTACCAAGACTGGCTGGATGCTTACGACTCAGAAATAGTAAAAAAACTTCCGGAGTATATCGACCATCGAGTAATTCTTGAAACAAAGGAAATGACTGCCCGGGCCCTGCTCGGTAAGGACTAAATCCATTGATTGAGTCCCCCGTATTGCTGACAGCTGTAGTAGTGGCTGTCACGGCATTAGCGATCCTCCTTGATTACAAAATCCCCGCCTTCTCTAAAATAGGAGCTTCTCTTCTAGCGATCATTTTTGGGGCGCTATTGTCTAATCTAGGATTGGTCGCTCCTTCTTCTCCTGTATACACCGCCATTAGTGGACCAGTTACTTCTCTTGCTATTGTTTGGCTGCTTCTGGCAGTCAATTTGTCTGATCTCAAAAAAGCCGGCCGTCGTATGGTGGGGACTTTTCTCCTTGCTATTGCCGGGAGCGCTCTAGGCGCTTTTGTGGGGGCTTTAATTTTTGCTGAAATTTTTGAGGCTAATACATGGAAATTAGCTGGAACCTTAACGGGCACTTACTCTGGGGGTTCAATAAATTTTGTTGCCGTAGGAAGAGGTCTGGGTTTGTCGGAAGAGCTTTTCACTGGCGCGACTGCTGCCGACAATGCTATGACCGCAATCTGGCTAGGCACAAATCTAATCCTACCTATATGGTTGGTTAACTTCTATCCGAAGACTATGTCTAGCAATGACGACGATTTAAATGCTAAATCGGAAAATCCACTCTTCAAGCCATCTGCACTTTCAACTCTAGATATAGCCTTACTCATGGCAATAGGATTTGTTCTTGTGGCAGTAGCAGATTGGGTGAACCTACTTGTGCCATCTGTACCTTCTGTTCTGTGGTTGACAACGCTTGCTTTGATTTTTGGGCACATTGGACCTTTCGTAAGATCCCCAGGAGCCATGCAGCTTGGGACCCTAGCCCTTAATTTTTTCTTTGTCATCATAGGAATTTATTCGCGGATTGATGCAATTTTATTGGTTGGTATGGCCGTATTCTTCTATACCAGTATTGTTGTGGGCATTCATGGTGTTGTGGTGTATGGTGTGGGTCGTATGCTGAGGATGGACATTGGTACGGTAACAATTGCATCACAGGCAGCAGTTGGCGGACCATCGAGTGCAGTTGCTGTAGCTGTTTTCCGAGGGTGGAACGAACTAATACTACCAGGCATTGCTGTGGGTTTGCTTGGATATGCGATCGGCAACTATCTGGGCTATGGACTAGGTCATATTGTCAGGAGCCTAGGAATAGGGTTGTGATAACCCCAAGGGGAAGCTTTCTTTAAGTGATCAGATAAACCATTCAAAGTTGTTGCAAGAATAGGAAATAAGTGTCAGCTACTCTTATAAAATCGTCTAAAGGATATGCCCCAGGCGATAAAGATACTGGAGTTGTAAAACCTAAGGGCTCCTCAAAAATCCAGGCCCACAATGGCCTAGACACTGTTCCTCTTCGTGCACAAAAACCCGCATGGCTTAAAGTCAGGCCTCCCGGAGGATCGGAGTATTTGAGACTTAAGCGCCTGATGCGAACCCAATCTCTTCATACAGTTTGTGAAGAAGCGGGATGCCCTAATATCGGGGAGTGTTGGGAAGCAGGCACTGCTACTTTCATGATCCTAGGGGATGTTTGTACCAGGGCTTGTAAGTATTGTGCAGTAGCTCATGGTCTACCCACAGAACTCGATCTGGACGAACCCAGACGAGTAGCAGAATCTGTTCAAACTATGTCACTAGAACATGTGGTAATCACCAGCGTGAATCGTGACGAACTGTCTGATGGGGGGGCAAGTATTTATGCTGAGACCATCCGACAGATCAAGGCGGTCATGCCTAATTGTTCAGTAGAGGTTCTCATCCCGGATTTTAAGGGTGACGAAAAGGCGCTTCGAATTGTACAAGAAGCAAAACCTGCAATTATAGGGCACAATTTAGAAACAGTTGAACGACTTCACCCCGAGGTTCGTCCAGGTGCTCGTTATTGGCGTTCTATTTCGTTTCTGGGAGCAGCTAAAAAATTTGATCCGTCTATGGTGACCAAGACGGGCATAATTCTCGGCATGGGCGAGAGGGACCTCGAGGTCCACCAGGCCATGAAAGATCTACGCGAAGCTGCTGTGGATATTCTGACATTAGGTCAGTACTTGCGTCCATCACTGCAGCATATTCCTGTGGCCCGCTGGGTCACCCCGTTTGAGTTTGATGAATGGAAGCGAATCGGAGAAGGCACATATGGATTTAAACACGTTGAGGCAGGCCCTCTGGTTCGTTCTAGTTATCATGCAAAAGAACAAGCGCGCCAAGTTGAACCAAGTAAGGTTGGCCGTATCCAGGAAGTTCTTGAGGCCGACGTCTCATTACCTGAAGAGTTTCCAGATTTAAATCTGGTCCAACTGAAGCTTGGAAAGTATGACCGCGGGGTTGTTTCATAGTACAACCTAATGCTTGGTAAAATTAGGCCCTTTTCAATCTTCAGTTTATGTGGCTTGACCAAGAAACCCTGTTCCTTAGGGCACTCAGATAGATAAGGGTTTATGACGGATTCCATCTCACGAGTCTTAAACATAAAAAAAGAAGAATTACCGCTCGTTATACTTTCAGCGGCTTTCTTTTTCTGTTTACTGTGTGGATACTATTTCCTCCGTCCTGTACGCGATGCCATGGGCGTTTCGCGTGGAATGGGTGAGCTTCGATTGCTGTTTGTGGCGACATCCTTAACATCACTTATCCTGGTGCTTGCTTTTGGTGGAATTGTGGCGAGGCTGAATCGCAGGCAGTTTATCCCGATCTCCTATATTTTTGTGATTCTGTGTCTGTTTGTATTTGCCGGGCTACTTATAGCAGATGCTGCCTCTGGAGGTGGGCTTATTGGGACAGATATCGAAACCCCTACGTCCCGCATAGTTGGGTACACTTTCTTCGTTTGGTTAAGCACCATCAATCTCTTTGTTAACAGTATCTTCTGGGCTTTTATGGTTGATATCTTCAGTGTTGACCAGGGTAAGAGGGCATTTGCTTTCATTGGTGTAGGTGGTACTACGGGAGCACTTTGTGGTAGCTGGGCAACAGAGACAATCAGTAAGTTAACTGAGTCTGCATATCTACCTGCAGGGCTTATGCTAACAGGTGCGGCCTTCTTTGGGGCAGCTATCATTATCATGATGATCTTGGACAAGGTTGTCCTAGCTTCCGAACATCCTGCACTGACCATAAAAAGTATAGAGTCTCCGATAGCCGTTGATAATCATGCTGAACATCGTGAAAAAATAGGAGGATCTTTTTGGGAGGGATTAAAATCTGTAATTACCTCGCCATATTTATTGGGGGTAGGGGC
>CEUZ01189127.1_pt1 | contig 22417 bp, 26 predicted proteins | sample 361511 | NCBI WGS metagenome assembly CEUZ01 (sample SAMEA2622822, study PRJEB7988) | marine metagenome | biome: marine biome (ENVO:00000447); feature: surface water layer (ENVO:00002042); material: "saline water (ENVO:00002010), including plankton (ENVO:xxxxxxxx)" | depth 5 m | reverse complement strand
AAAGAAAAAATTATTACCTTAAATGAATATTTTTATGGAAAATCTAGACTATACTTATGTGCACCTTTACATCCAAAGTATTGTGTTCATCCTATTTATCAGTGGGGGCAGGCGGTTGATTTAAGAGTTGATGTTGAACCTTTGTTAAATTTATCAGTTAATGAAATTAAGTCTGAATTAAAAAAAACACCAAAGTTCTTAAGAACTATAAGATCAAATAAAGCCCCCATGATATTAGATGAAAGTTATGGAATGAAGGCTGAGCCTTATAACGCGATTGATAAAGAATTAATTCATAAGAGAGCAAAGCTTGTAAGAGAAAATGAAAAATTTTCTGAAAAAGTTATTACAGCACTTAGAGAAATTGCAGAAGAAAAGGAGCAAACAAAATCACAAGAAGATATCTTAGCTGAAGAAAGTATTTATCAAAAATTTACCCCAAACAAGGATACTGCTTTATTTCCTAAATGGCACAGCGCATCCTGGAAAGATAAACTTGTAATGCTTGATAAGTTTGAAGACGAAAGATTGGTAGGATTTGGGAAAAAAATAATATACCAAGAATCTCCGGAAACACTTCCTAAAGCAATTTATAATGAAGTTAAAAGAGAAATAGCAAAAAGAATATTAAGCGAAAAAAAAGAGAAATGGTGGACCTGTAAAGAATTTTATTTTGAATGCGACAATTTAAGAGAAAAATATACGAATGAAAATGACCATTCAAAACTAAAATTTTTGGATGAATTAAATGAATTTGTTATGTCTATTCAAAAAAAATATGAAAACGCCTGATGTGGATAATTGTAAAATTTTAATTTTATTACTTGAAACTAAATCATCAACTTATATATAGAGACCATGGCTACAATCAGTGTAACAGATGACAACTTTGATGCTGAGGTTTTAAAATCCTCTAAACCAATACTTGTAGATTTTTGGGCAGAGTGGTGCGGTCCTTGCAAAATGATAGGTCCAGTTTTAGAAGAGCTTTCTGATGAAATGTCAACACAAGTAGTTATAGCAAAGCATAATATTGACAATGAACCTAATACACCAACTAAGTACGGAGTGAGAGGTATTCCAACTATGTTATTATTTAAAGATGGTGAGTTAAAAGCTACAAAAGTTGGCGCAACAACAAAGTCAGATTTAAAATCTTGGATAGAACAAAATATTTAGTTCAAATTTAAAATTTCACCAACCATATAAAGTGAGCCTACAAACAGACAAATAGAATTTTCATATTTGGAATTTAATTTAACGGCCTCTTCAATCGATTGAGATAGATTTATATCTATTTTTAAATCACTTAACTTTTCCTTAAAATCCTCTTTCGATATTGATCCTTCTTGGTTTGGAATATCAATCAAGGTTATTGATTTAACGATATCCTTAAAATGACGTATAAATTTATTATGTTGTTTATCTTTCATCATGCCGCATACCAAGTGAACGTCTTGGTTTTGTTGTTTTATCCAATTAGATATAGACATACTTGAACTTTCATTATGACCCCCATCTATAATTAACCTGTTTTGTCCAAGAACATTTTTTAATTTGCCACTACTGATTTCTTGCAAACGCCCATTAAGATCGATGTTAACAATACCCATTTTAATATGTTCATTATTTACATTAAATATTCTTCTTGAGGCAGCAATAGATGTAGATATATTATAAATTTGATGCTCACCTAAAAGGTTTGGTTCTGGTAATAAAATTTCTCCAATATCATCTTGATAATGAATAAAGCTATTTTCTGCTTTCGATATATTAAAATCTTTTCCATAAAAATATTTATTTGATGAATTTTTATTAAGAGCTATTTCAATTTTAGCTCTAATTTCCTCATTTATTTGTTTATTAATAAATATATTAGAGTTTGGAAGTTTTGATGTTTTTTCATATATAATTCCATCAATTGTTTTATTTTTTAACCATTGTAAATGATCTGTATGTATTACACCGATTAGAGTCATAAGATTATTCTTAAAAACATTAGTGCTATCGAATTGAAAGAAAAGTCCTGCTTCAATAATGTTTACATTATCTTTATAGTTTTCAGCATATTTTAAAAATGCACAAGTTAAAATTTCAAAAAGACTTGCATTATCATTGCCTAATACTTTTTCTATGTGATTTAATATTTCAATAAGTTCTTCTTCTTTTATTTCCTCATCATCAAAAATAAATCTTTCAGTAAAAGACTGAAGATGTGGAGAAGTATATAAATTACATTTATATCCAGCTTTATTTAAAATTGATTTAAGACTATAAGCCATACTTGCTTTAGCATTTGTACCAACTACATTTACCACATTTTTGAGTTTATTTTGTGGATTTCCTAGTTTTCTTAAAAGGTCGAAGGTTCTATCTAAAGTTAAATCAATTTTACGTTTATGATGCTTCTCTAGTTTTGATATTAGGTTCTGAAGATTGCTCATTATTATTTGAATTTACTCCAGAATTTTTGTTTAGCAATATTGATAATATTAGACTTATTTCCTTAGCTAAATTTTTTCTTTCTACTATTCTATCTACAAAGCCATGTTTTAGTAGAAATTCTGCTGTTTGAAAATCTGGCGGTAGCTCTTCCTTTACAGTTGCTTGCACAACTCTTCTACCCGCAAAAGCTATCAAAGCCCCAGGCTCAGAAAATTGAATATCCCCCAACATTGCAAAGCTTGCAGTTATACCCCCTGCCGTTGGATCAGTAAAACATACTAAATAAGGAAGATTATTTTGTTTTAATTCATTAATGGCTAATGTTGTTTTTGTCATCCCTGCTAGAGCTATTAAGCTTTCAAACATTCTTTGACCGCCACCACAAGGCCAAAAAACAAAAGGTGTTTTATTATCTATTGCATGTTGTACTCCATATATGATTGCCTCTGTCTCAGCAGCCCCACTTGATCCTCCAATAAAATCAAAATTAGAAGCTCCAACTGTAATTTCTATTCCATTTAAATTAGTTTTGGCAATAATCACACCGCAATCTTGGTTTGTTTTTTTTCTAGCATCTTTAAGTCTGTCTTTATATGATTTTGTATCATTCCACTTCAATGGATCATCTTGAGGTATTGGTGTTTTTAGAACTTCATAATTGTTTTTTCCAAAAATTATATCAAATCTCTGTATTGGACTTATTCTGTGATGTTTATTACAATTTGGACAAACGTAAAGATTTTCCTCTAATTCAGTTTTTAAGATTGGCCCTTTACAGCAACTTGTCCAAGCACTTGATTCCCTCTCAGACTTTGTAGGAAATTTTTTTTTAATATTTGTTTTTATGCTCTCCCCAAGCTTTTTTATTTTGTTTATCCAATTCATTTCATTTTATTTATTAAATTTATAACAGTTTTACGCACGTTTGTGACAGGATTTTGTCTTTTTGAGATACTTTTTGTTATTTCTTTACATATAGCGCTACCAACAACTAATCCATCAGCAGATGTTAATTTACCAATAGTTTTTTCTGTAATTCCAAAACCAATAACACAGTTTTTTTTCGAATTAATTTGCTTAATTTTTTTGTAATTTGACAAAATTTCTTTTGGGGTAACCTTTAACTTTCCACCAGTTGTTGACAGCATTGATATATAATAAATCATATCATGCGAGTCTTTTATAATTTTCTTTGCTCTAGCATTTGAAGTCGTTGGAGAAATAAGCTGAACAAAGCAAATATTTTTTTTTTTACATTTATTAGAAAAACTTTTATTTTCAGGCCAAGGTAGATCAACGACAATAATTCCATCTACACCAGATTTTTTGCATTTTCTTAAAAAATTAATTTCGCCATATTGATAAATCATATTATAGTAGCCCATAAGTATTAATGGCTTAGCTAATTTATTATTTTTATAATTTTTTACAATTTTAAATACATCCTCAATACTTATTCCATTTCGTATAGCCCTATATGCACTTGTTTGAATTTGGCCTCCATCAGCAATTGGAGTGTTGTGCGGAAACCCAAATTCACAAATATCTACATATTTGGATAAAGTTTTTAAAATTTCTAAAGAGTTTTTTTTTGAATTATCTCCAGCAACTGTATAGGTTAATAAAGCAGATCTATTTTCTTTTCTTGCTTTTTTAAATGCTAAACTAATTAAATTTCTCATAATTTTTACCAAGTTTTGCTTTCAAAATATTTTTGTCTTTATGCGCATCACCACAACTATTTACTATTAGGATATTGCTTTTATTAAGTTTCTTTGCTTCTTTTATTGCAACTGAAAAGGCGTGACTTGGTTCGAGCGATGGTCTTAAATCTTCAAATTTTGTTACTAGCTTATAAGCTTTCAAAGCATCTTCATCACTTGCTGCAGTATATCTAGCTCTTTTTAAATCTTTCAAAAAACAATGTAATGGTGAGACTCCAGGATAGTCTAATCCAGCAGATATAGACTCAGTCTCTTCAATTTGCCCCTCAGAATTTTGGTTCACATATTGAGCAGCCCCATGAAGAATTCCAATTTTTGAACCATAAGTTAAAGGTGCTGCATGTCTTTTACTTTTTCTAGGTCCTCCCGCTTCAATTCCTATTAATTCAACTTGTGTTTTTTTATAATCTATAAACTCACTCCAAAAACCATAGCTTGAAGAGCCACCTCCAACACAATTATATAGTTTTAACTTATTAGGAATTAAACCAAACTTTTCTTTAATTTGAGTTTTCAATTCTCGAGATATTTGACTTGTACTCCAACCACATATTTTAACAAAAATATTAGGTCCTACAGTTGATCCAACACACATTGCTGTTGTATCACAATTCGCCACCCAATATCTCATACACTCTGAAACAGCATCTACAAGTGTTTGGCTACCTGTATATACTGGTATTACCTTAGCCCCATTTTTTTTCATAGCATTTACATTTGGCTGTTGTCTCTTAATATCTTTTGCTCCCATGAAAATCTTGCACTTTAGTCCAAATTTTTTTGCAGCCATACTTAACATTTTTCCTGCATAACCAGCTCCTGTATCACCTACGATAAATTTTTTTCCTGCTTTTTTTGCTAAGAGACAGTGCACTGTAGCATTATATATTTTATGAGCTCCCCCATTTGCATCGGAAACAACTTTTGACCAAATTTCAGCTCCACCTATATGATTAGACAAATTTTCTAGTTTAATTAATCTAGTTGGTACACCTATCCAATTTTTGAAAAATTTGTCTCTTTCTGAGATAAAATTTTTATTAAATCTTAATTTTTCAAAAAGAATTTCTAAGTCTTTTATAGGCTTTTTGAGTGTTTCCGGAACAAAGTTTCCGCCAAATTTATTTCCCCACATACCATTTATATTATGTTGATCGATTAATGGTATTTTTTTTTTAAGTTTCATATTTATATACATTATTTAAAAAAATATTTATTTTTTGTAAATCTTTTTTTCCTCTTTCATCTTCTAAAGCTCCACTAATATCAATAAAATATTCCATATCATTTAAGATAGGAATATTATCCTGACTAATATTTCCAGCTATCATTACATTAATATGACCTGGAATTTTACCTAAAAGTTTATGATCGAAACCTATAGATTTTTCATAACCCTTACCATCAAACAAAATAATATCTGATATATTTTCATATAAAATATAGTCATTTACATCTTTCTTATTTTCTATAGTTAATGCAGTGATAATTTTAACGTTATATTTTTTTTTTATAAATTTTGTTCTAACTGGATCTACATCATATAATTGATAATAATCAAAATTTAATTCTTTTATTTTATCTAAAATTTCTTCATCTGGATTCACTAAAACAGAAACAAATTTTACTTTTTTTTTATTAACATTTAACAATTTTTTTAAATTTTCAATTTCCACATATCTAGGACTTTTTTTGAAATTTGTTATAAAACCCACAAATAATGGATGGCGAGGATGGTCTATAAGGTAGGTTAAAGTTTTAGAATCGGAGATCCCACAAATTTTAGAACCTCTTATCATTGATTTAAATGATCAATTAATTTTTTAACATTTGTTTTTATATTATTTTTTGTCAATGATCTTCCAATTACTATTGCATCTGCATTATATTTAAATAATGCTTCATATGGCGTTACTACTCTTGATTGATCATCTTTTTTATCTCCTGGTAATCTTATACCTGGCGTAACTATAAATAAATTTTTATATTTTTTTTTAATTATTTTTGCTTCTTGAGCAGAAGCAACAACTCCAAAACATTTAGATTTTTTTATTAGTCCAGCTTGTTTAATTACTATCTCATTAATATTTTTCGTATGGCCTATTTCCTTTATACTTTTGTTATCTAAACTTGTTAAAACAGTTACTCCTAAGATATGAAGATTTTTTCTTGATTTTTTCTTTACAGCTTGCATCATTTTTAATCCCCCATCGACGTGAATTGTTGTATATCTACATCCTTTCAAGTCCTTTATAGAATCTATTGCAGATATTGCGGTATTACTTGTATCTTTTATTTTAAGATCTAAAAAATAAGATCCCTTAAATTTTTCTAAAAACCTTCTTCCATTTTTACTATAGAAAAACTGTAGACCGAATTTTGGAATTATTTTTAGTTTATTTGTTTGAGTATCTCTGAGTATTCTCTTTACTCTATTTATATTTGAAGTATCACAGGCAACAAAAATGATTTTACGTCTATTCATTTAATTTTTTTTTCCATTCTTTTGAACACTTAAAAATAATACTTTTTTTTTCTGGAACTTCCACTTTTTCCAAAGTTCTTGGGTTAAGTGATATTCTTCTCTTTTGTATTCTTGTTTCGAACATCATTATATCTCTAAGCTCGACTCTTTCACCATTTGTTAAAGATTTAGTGATTTCTAACAAAAGAATATCAAAAAGTTTATTTATATCTTTTTTTAAAAGGTTTGGAAAATTTTTATGTATTTTGTTAATTATTTCTGGTTTAGATACTGACAATTCTTTTATTTATCTTCTTTCTTTTTATTATCTAGCTTTTCTGAGAGTGATGAAAATGGAAGATTTTTTCCACTTAAAGGACTAGAAAATTTGGATACAGCCTCTTTATTTTGAATTTCTTCCAGTAATTTAATACTCAAACTTATTTTCCTTTTTTCAAAGTTTATCTCAGATATTGCCGCATCTATTCTATCGCCTTGTATAAACCTATTTGCTCTTGCATCTTCAGCGTTTATTGCAATCTGACTCTTTTTAATTAAAATTTCAAAGTCGATACCTTCTGGCACAACCAATATTCCTTTTGGACTCGTAGATTTAACTTTCACTGTAATAATATCTTTTTCTTTTTTATCTTTAAACACTTTGAAAGGATCCTCTTGTAATTGCTTAATGCCAAACTTAATTTTTTGTTCATTTGGTTTAATTTCAATTACTTTAACTTCTATTTCATCACCTTTTTGATACTTTTTAACTTCATCTTCAGGTTTTGATAAATAAGAAAGATCATTTGCATGCATAAAACCATCTATGTTGAATTCATTTATATTCACATAAATTGAAAGATCTTTTATATTTGAAATCTTTCCTTTAACAATTGAGTCTACAGAATATTTTTCAGCGAATTTTTGATAAGGATTTTCTTTTGCAAGTTTATGCGAAATTGCAATTCTCTTTTTTTCTTTGTCGATATCTGTAATTACACAATCAATTTCCTCATTAATTTTAAAAAATTTACTAGGTACCACATTTTTCTTACCCCAACTTATTTCGCTCGAATGAAGCAAACATGTTAATCCTGGCTGGAGTTCACAAAATGCACCATAATCAACTACCTTTATTACTTTAGCTTTGTAAGTTTTTCCAACTTCATAATTAGAAATGTTTTCGAAAGGATCTGGTGTCAGCGCTTTAATTGAGCATGAAATTTGCATTTTATCTTTGTCTATTGAAATTACTTTCAAATCATGTGTCTCACCGATAGTAAAAACTTCATCCGGGTGATTAATTCTTGAATAAGATATTTCTTGCAAATGAACAAGAACATCAATTTCATTGTTTACCTCGAAGAAACAACCAAAAGAACTATATCCTTTAACAACAGCTCCTTTAATAATATCTCCAACATTATATTTCTCTAAAATTTTTGCTTTATCCTCTTTTCTAAACGAACTGATGACCTCTCTTCTAGAAACACACGCATTACCTCTAAATTTATCTAATTTTATAATTTTAAAATCTTGCTCAACATTAAAAAGAAAGTCGAAAGATTTTAAAGGTTTAGAATCAATCTGTGATCCTGGGCAAAACATTAGTGACTTTGTATCCAAATGTTCAACTATTACTCCACCTTTACATTTTGAAACAATTTTTCCTTTTACATTCTCATTATTTTCATAGGCCTTCTCAAGCACATACCAACCTCTAATCTTTTGAGCCTTCGTTGCTGAAACAATAACCTCTCCATTTTTATCTTCAATTTTTTCTAGATAAACTTCCAATTTATCATTTTCTTTTATTTCTTTATTGCCATATATGGATTTTACTTCACTAGTGTCTATCAAGGCCTCACTTTTCATTCCAGCTATTAAAATATAAATGTGTTTTTCTGTAATTTTTGTTACAGTACCTGTTAATAATTTACCTTCTTCTATTTTTGTTTTTGAAAAATTGTCAATTAAGAGTTTCTTAAATTCTTGATTTTTACTATTAGAAATATCTTTATAAACTTCCATTAATATTTTAATTTCCTATCCATTATAGCTTTTATTTTTTTAAAGCAGGCTTTCTTACTTAATTTAGTTGTATTAATCAAGATTGAATCTTTTGTTTTTTTTAAAGGACCATATTTTCTAGTACGATCTAATATGTCACGTTTTTTAATGCTTTTTATTACTTCATTGAGAGATATTTGTTTTTTTAGGTTTTTATATTCTTTAAATCGTCTTTTTGCTCTAACTTTTAAACTAGCTGTGATAAAAAACTTAAACATCGCATCTTTTAATTGAACAGAGGTTATATCTCTACCATCGAGAATAGATCCTGAATATCTTTTTGGGGGTTCATACGCACATTTTTGTTGAAAAACATGAACTATATCTCTTATTCTTTTATTTTTTGCAATTATTGCCGCAGATATTGCTACATCTTCAGATAATAAATTTTTATTAGACAAAGATTTCACTTTCAAAGTTTTAATTTTTTTTTTTATAAATTCTAAAGAAAATTTTTTTTTACTCTTCAGTCTTAAAAAACCTATGTATCTATAAATTTTACCTGTATCTACATAAAATAAATTGTAATGTTTTGCTATCAATTTTGATTGAGTGCCAGCACCCGCTGCCGCTGGCGAGTCTATGGCAACTGTCAAAAAAAGTTTTTTCTGTATCAATTTATTCTTCCTCCAAGTTTTTTTATAATATCCAAGAATTCAGGAAATGATGTTTTAATTGAGTCTTTGTCATCTATTTTCCAATTTCCTTTAAAAGTAAGAGCAGCAATAACTGACATCATAAATACACGGTGATCTTTCAAAAAATTTTTTACATGATAATTTCCATTAAGTTCTAATCTTGGATTTCCAAATATTTTAATATCGTCTTTCTTTCTTTTAAATTTGACTCCAATCATTTTTAAAAATTTCAAAGCAATATCAAGCCTTGGACTTTCTTTTTTGTTAAGTTCATTAAGATTTTTAAACGAAGAAATTCCCTTGCATTTTGCAGCGACCAAAAAAATAAGCAAAAACTCATCTATAGCAGAGCTGTTTAAATGTTCAGGACATTTTATTGGTTTAAAATTATTCGTACTTTTAATTTTAATATCTCCAATCTTTTCTCCTTTATATTCTTTAGTGTTTATAATTTTAATGTTGGAATTCATTTTTTTTAAAATTTTTATTATTCCAATTCTTGTAGGATTAATATTTATATCTTTAATAGTTAATTCTGAATCTGTCGATAATAGAGTTAATACAATAAAAAAAGAGGCGGAGCTCATGTCACCTGGTATTTTATAATCAAATGAACCAAACTGATTTAGGCCTTTAATTTTAATTAAATCGAAGCTTTTATTTTTTTTAATTTCAATTGGATATTTTAAATATTTTAACATTAGTTCAGTATGATTTCTGGATTTTTTTGCTTTTATATTAGTAATTCCTGGAGTGTTAATAGCGCTAAAAATAATACATGTTTTTACCTGGGCACTACCTTTATTTTCAGTATAATCAATTGGTCTTAATAAACTGCTACCTCTAAAGTTAATAGGTAATCCACCTTTTTTAGATTTTATATTAACTCCAAATAGATTTAAGGGTTTGGTTACTCTTTGAAAATCTCTTTTTGATAAACTTCTATCACCAATTAGTTTTATATCTGATTGTATTGCTGAACATAAACCTAATACGCATCTGGCTAGTGTACCTGAATTTCCCGCATTTAAAACAACGTTTTCTTTTGCTTTAAAACCATTGATGCCAACTCCAAAAATTATAGTATATTTTTTTTTTTTTATATAATTAACACCAATCTTCTCCATTACTTTTAATGTATTAATTACGTCTTCAGAATTAAGAAGGTTAAATATTTTTGATTGACCTATTGCAATTGAGGAAAGCAAAATTGATCTTATACTTAAACTTTTATCACTCGAAACAAAAATATTTTTTTTGAATGGCTTGATGCTTTGATCTATTTTGACTTGATTTTTCACTATAATTTAAATCTTAAATCCTTCGCCAAAATATGCTTCAATTGCTCTTGTGTTTTTTAATAGTTCTTGAGGTGTTCCTTTAGCAACAATTTTTCCCTCTGATAAAATCATAGCATTATCGACACAACTCAATAAATCTCTTGATGAATGATCTGAAATAGACACTGAAATTTTTTCAAACATTTGTAGGCTAACTATAATTTGTTGGATCATTCTTACACTTTGTGGATCTAAGGCAGCAAATGGCTCATCTAAAATTAAAATTTTCGTATCTTTAACCATAGCCATTGCCAGAGTAAGTTTTCTTACTTGTCCTCCCGACAAAAATTTTGATTTAAGTTTAATTACATTTTCTAATTCAAATTTTCTTATTAGACTATTAATTTTTGACACACGTTCTTCTTTTTTATTAATGTGCAATTCTGCTATTGCCATCAAGTTTTCGAATACTGATAAATCTGACCATGAGCCACCATATTGAGGAACCCATGAGATTCCAAATTTTGAACATCTTAAATGCGTTGGGATTTTTGTAACATCAGTTCCGTTAATAAATATTTTTCCAAAAGTTGGCTGAATTAAGCCAATTATTGAGTGATAAATAGAACTTTTTCCAGCACCATTTGGCCCAAGTAAACCGCATATCTCCGTATTTTGAATGCTTAAATTAAGTTTTTCAACTATCTGTCTGTTTCCATAAGAAATACTTAAATTTTGTAGCTCAATAATTGGCCTTGTTTCTTTAAAGGATTTAATTCTAAATTTTTTAATTAATGAACTCATAATTCGTGATTAATTTTACTTTTTTTTCATCTTCTATCATTTCTAATTTTATATCTCCAGTTACCATATCTAGAAGTATTTTGTCAGTATTTAATTTGAATTTTTTGTTTTCTATAAAAACTTCATTGTAAATTTCAGCTTTTTTATTTGAAAAAACTAAATCAATATTTTGGGACAAAATTTTATTATTTATATACTCCATTTTTACATCGTTAAAAAAATAAGTATCATTCGTAATTTTGTTGTATATTGCATTTTTTGCATAAATATAAACTATTCCCTTCTCTTTTAAGCTAATTACACCTACGACACCTTTAAGATTTACTTTATTTTGTTCGTTTAAATCTGTCTCTTGTATTTTAATTGTTGCTGACTCAGCATTTAAATAAAATGAATTTCCGTCTTCATCGTATGAATTATATTCTATATTTATCAAATTACTCGATACATCTTCTTGGATTTCAGACTTATCTTCCTCCAGTAAAAATGTGGATTGGGAATTTGTAGTTTTTTTTTGATATAAAAAATTGAAATAAAATAAGATTGAAATTGAGATTATTATTAATATTAGAGCTATTTGAAAAATATATTTTTGTATCATTCTAAGTAATATTTGCATTCAAAATATCATGCATATGAATTAAACCAGTTAGTTTTTTTCTATTTTTTTTGTAAACACATAAAACTGTTATTTTTTTGTTATTCATAATCGATAAAGCTTCTGCAGCCAGAATATTTTCACTTACAGAAATAGGATTTTTTTTCATTACTTTTTTTACTATTTTATTATTTATATTTTCTGATTTATAATTAATTCTTTTTAGATCACCATCTGAAATAATTCCTGTTACATTTCCACTTTTGTTTCTTGCAATTAAAATTCCAAGATTTTTTTTATTTAGTATTTCTAATGCAGCTTTGATATTTGAATTTTCATTTATAAATGGGATATTTTTTCCTTTTAACATCAATTCTTCAACAGTTTTTAATTTTGCTCCTAAACTTCCACTTGGATGAAATTTTTTAAAATCATATTTTGAAAATTTCCTTTGTTTAATTGTTGCTACTGCAATTGCATCTCCCAAGCACATTTGAATAGTTGTGCTTGAAGTAGGTATATAATTTCCTGGACCTGCTTCAGTTATGTTTGGAAGTAAAAATTTTATATTACTTGACTTATATAAAAGTGAATTTTTTTTTGATGTAATTCCAATTAAAGTTATATTCCTGTTTCTTTTTATAAATTGTATAATATTTTTTAATTCTGATGACTCTCCGCTATGACTTATTAAGATCACAACATCACCTGAACCAATCATTCCTAGATCTCCATGTGAACAAGAGCCAGCATCAGCATAAAAAGAAGAAATACCTAAAGATGATAATGTAGAGGATATTTTTTTTGATATTATACCTGATTTACCAACACCGGAAAAAATTACCTTACCTTTACATTTTAAAATAGAGCTGACAATTCTTTCAAAATCTTTATTTAATGATTTTTTTAATTTTTTTAATGCGTTTAATTCTGATTGAACAACTTCTTTACCAATTTTTAAAAAATCATTGTTCATATTTTAATTAATGAGACCATATATCTTCAGAAAATAATGCTAAATCCAATTCTACTCTTGTATGAATGCAATTTATAGCTTTTTTATATAAATCATATCTATTTTCTCTGATCAAGATTTCTTTTAATGCAGAAGAGATTTTGTGTAGGTGAATCACATCATTCGCACAATATTTTAATTGTTTCTCATTTAGTTTACCGCCAAAGTCAGTAGTTTGAAATTGTTTACTTATTTCAATTCCTAAAAATTCTCTGACAAGATCTTTTAAACTATGTTTTTCAGAGTAACTTCTAGCTAATTTACTCATTATCTTGGTACAAGATGGATTTTCTACATTTACGTTTAAATACTTTTTTATGAAAGTCATATCAGCTCGAGCAAAATGAAATATTTTCTCTATTTTATTGTTAGACAATATCCTTTTAAGATTTGGAGCATCATAGTTTTCTCTATTTAGCTGAATTATATGTGCATCGTTATTTCCAGTTGAAATTTGAACTAAATATAGCTTATCTCTATTAACATTTAGTCCAGAAAATTCAGAATCTACAGCTAAAGACTTATTGTCATCTAGCTTTATTTCATCTGGCAAATCATTTTGATGTAATTTAATATCTATTTGCATAAGCTATTTATATATGAAACCTAAAGAAATTCTAGTTTTTGGAGCATCAGGGCAGATTGGGCGGACTTTGCTTAGAAAATTAACAAAGAATAATTATAAAGTAACCGCAGTAACTAGAAATATACATCGAAAAGGGTATATTCTCAAAAAATCTGGAAACGCAGGCTGGATAGACATAATAGAGCTTGAAACCTTTGATTATAAAAAGCTGCAAGAAATTTTTAAAAATAAAGATATATGCATAAATCTTGTAGGCATACTTAATGAAAAAAATAAATCTTCCTTTTCAAATATGCATTGTCTATTTCCAAAAACTTTAGCAAAATTGTCAAACGAAAATAATATAAAACAATTTATACATTTATCAGCATTAGGAATTGAAGATGTGCCAGAAAGTAAATATGCAACGAGCAAATTAAATGGTGAGATCGAAATAAGAAATAATTTTCATAATCATGTTATACTTAAGCCGTCAATAGTTTTCTCCAGGGATGATAACTTTACGACATTATTAATGGGTATGTTAAAAGTATTGCCACTATTTCCATTGTATTACGAAGGTAAAACAAATTTTTATCCAATACATGTAAGTGATATGTGTGAAATAATTGAAAAAATTATTCTAGAAGAAAAAAATAATGTAACGATAGAATGCATCGGCCCTGAAAAAATCAGTTTTAAAGAAATTATTCAAAAAATTTTAAAATCTTTAAATACTAAAAGATTATTGATCCCCATGCCTTTAACTTTAGCAAAAATCTTAGCAAGTTTTTTTGAAATTTCTATGAAAAAACCATTATTAACTAAAGATCAACTTGTGCTGTTAAGTAAAGAAAATATACCCTCAGGAAAATATCAAACTAACATTGATTTAAATTTAAATTCCAATTTAAAATATTTTAATAATGAAATACTAAAATATTCTTATATGTGGAAAACAGGTGGAGAATTTTCTAGAGACATTGAAAATTAATGAAATTTAAGCTGACTTAACTTTTTTTTCAATAAAAGCTGGAACCTCATTGTCCTTAAGTGTTACGTCTTCCTTTTTACCTTTTGGTTGATAAACTATCATTAAATGAAGCGGACAATATGAAAATTTTTCAACAGTTTTCCTCCCACAAAAAGAAGAATCTTTTTCATTTGGATGCCCCTCCATATATTTGCATGTATTTTCATTTAATTCTTCTAAAGATAAATTTTTGGCCTCTTCGAAATTTTTGTCTAAAACTAAACTTCTAAATTTAGCTCTTTTATTGATTATTTTTTTAGGAGAATTGTGATCTTTGATTTGATAGTTGCTAGGACCGCTTCTAGTTTTAATTTTGATAGACAAATTTAATCTATGGGCTTTACCAATTACAGCGTTTCTAGTCACACCACCAATCATTTCAGCAATTTGTGAGGCTGTTTTACCCTTACCCCACTCATTTTTTAAAATTTTTATTTTTTTTTCGTCCCAACTCATTATTACTAAATATAGTATATTTTAATATTTTATATACAATATTATGTAACCCATAAATAGCTATTTTAAGCAAGTTTTTTTTTGGTTTTCTTAACAATTATTTAAATATTGAATATATAACTTTTAGTTGAATTTTGTTTAAGGCATCGCGCTTAAATGTGTATAAGATAAAATTAAATTTATGAGCTCACTTGCGAAAAACTATAACAGAAGAAAAATTTCATTTAAATATGGAAAAGGTAGTTTCCTTTACTCAACTACAGGTAAAAAATATTTAGATTTTGTTCAGGGAATTGCTGTAAATTCGTTGGGCCATACAAATCCCTATCTGGTTAAAGCCTTGAATAATCAAGCTAAAAAAGTCTGGCATGTATCAAATGCTTTTGAAATTCCTGAAGCAGAAAAGTTGGCAAAAATGTTGACCCAAAAAACATTTGCCGACAAGGTTATCTTTCAAAATAGTGGAGCAGAGGCAACAGAGGCAGCAATTAAAATTGCAAGAAAATATTTTTTTTCGGTTGGAAAACCTAATAAAAATAGAATTTTATGTATAAAAAATTCATTTCATGGAAGAACAATAGCTGCAATTTATGCAAGTGGTTCAAAAAAAATGACAGAAGGATATGGACCAAGAGTTCCAGGTTTCGATCATATCAAATTTAGAAATTTTAAACCAAGATTTCCAAATATAAGAAATAAAATAACAAAAAATACAGCTGCAATAATGGTAGAATCTGTAATGGGAGAAGGTGGCATAAAGGTTATTCCCGACAAATGTTTAAAGTATCTAAGAAAAATATGCAATGAAAAGAAAATTTTGTTAATTCTAGACGAAGTGCAGTCAGGGATTGGTAGATCTGGATGTTTTTTTGCTTTTGAAACTTCCAAAATTAAACCCGATATTGTTCCAATAGCAAAAGGAATAGGTGGAGGGTTTCCTATTGGTGCAGTTTTAATGACCAATAAAGTTGCAAGAGTTATGTCTCCCGGTAGTCATGGGTCTACATTTGGAGGGAATCCAAATGCATGCGCTGTAGGGGCCGAGGTTATGAAGCAAATGTTTAAGCCTAGATTTTTAAAAAATGTAAAAAAAATGTCAGATTATTTTTTTTTAAGATTGAGTGAAATAAGTAACAATTACCCAAAAATAATTAAGGAAGTGAGAGGAAAAGGTTTATTGATTGGAATACAATTACTTGTTGATCAAGCAAAATTTATAAAATCACTAGAGAAAAATAATTTGTTAACAATTAGAGCCGCTGAAAATGTTGTAAGAATTTTACCTCCATTAAATGTTAAAAAGACTGAAATTGATTTAGCATTAAAAATAATAGAGAGAGTTTGTAAAAAATATAAATAAATATGAAAAACTTTATTAATTTAAAGGATATTTCTACTAAAGATTTAAGAAAAATCCTAAATGATGCAAAGAAAAGAAAAAAAAAAAGAAAAAAACTTAATACCCTTGAAGCTGACAAGGACCAACCATTAAAAGGCAAATTACTTATTCAAATGTATGAAAAGCCTAGTTCTCGAACTAGATTAAGCTTTCATATTGCTATAAATCAATTGGCAGGAAATTCTATCACTGTTAAGGCAAGTGAATTACATTTGGGAAAGGGTGGTGAGAGCTTAGCAGATACAGCAAAAATTTTATCAACCTATGGAGATGGTTTCTTGTTGAGAACGGATAGTGATAAAAAAATTGAAGATTTTAGTAAAAATTTGACAATTCCAATTATAAATTTACTTAGTCCAAGCTCTCATCCTTGCCAGGTACTTTCAGATATTTTTACTATCGAAGAAATTAAAAAAAAACCAATATCCAAGTTAAATATATGTTGGATTGGTGATTGCAATAATGTTCTCAATTCGTTAATCGCTGTATCAGTAAAGTTCAAGTTAAAATTAAATATTGGATGTCCAAAAAATTATAGACCACCTAAGTTTGTCACAGATTGGGTTAAAAAAAATAAAAGAAAAATTAATATATTTAATGACCCAAAAAAAGCAGCAAAAAATGCCGATGTAGTGTTTACTGATAAAGTTTTTTCACTTAATGATAAAGTTAACAAAGCAAAAAAAATTAAAGATTTCAAAAATTATAGAATTAATTCTAATATAATGAAAGTTACCCAACCAAATTCAATTTTTCTTCACTGTCTTCCTAGAGGAGATGAAGTTTCAGATGAAGTTTTTTTAGGAAAACAATCTAAAGTTTGGCAACAAGCTTTAAATAGAGTTCATGTTCAAAAAAGCATACTATTATACTGTTTTGGAAAATTAAGGTAATTGTAGTGGACTATCTGAAAATTGATTTAAATAAAGAATAACTGAGGCTCTGTCTTTTTCTTTTCTTAATCCAGCGAAACTCATTTTTGTTCCTTTTATCCATGTCTGGGGTTTTTTTAGGTAACCATTCATTTCTTCAAACGTCCATTCTTTTTCATAATTAGTCAAAGCTTGAGAATATTTGTAATCATCAACCGCAGCAATTTTCCTACCTAAAACTCCATAAAGCGCTGGTCCAATCTTATTAGCCCCTCCCTTTTCAACAACATGACACGCAGAGCACTTTTTAAATACCTTTTCTCCATGCGTAATATCTCCTAATGCTAATAAAGCAGAAATATCAACTTCCTCTACTGCTTTAGTTTCTGTTTCAGAAACTTGATTTACTGAACCATTTTCTGGAAGCTCAACTTTGTATCCAGCAGTTTCTGGCTTTTCTACATGAAAGATTAAATTGGATATTTTACCAATACCAATAAATAATAGTGCAATTAATAAAATCGAAGCTACTATTTTATTTATTTCAAATGAATCCATGATATTTTATTATTAAAGTCGTATAACATGTTAAATAAAAAAAATAATATATAATTATTTTAATTTAAGCGGCTGAAAGACGCATAAATACTAGATTTATGACGAAAACAATAATTTTAATACCTTCTAGATTAGATGCTTCTCGATTACCCAATAAACCTCTTCTTAAAATTAATAATAAATCGTTAATCAATCATGTTTATGAAAAGGGTCTATCCACCAATATAGGCGAGGTTTATGTAGCAACAGGAGATCAAGAAATATTAAAAGAGGTTTCCAATAACAATGGCAAAAGTATTTTAACAAAAAAAGATCATTTGACAGGAACTGATCGAATTTTTGAAGCATATAAAAAACTTAAAAGAAATGACATAGATTATATTATTAATTTGCAAGGAGACGAACCCCTAATAGATGTAAACGACATATTAAATTTAAACAAATTTGCAATTCAAAATAACTCAGAAATCGCCACACTTGCATGTAAGTTAGAAAACAAAAATAAAGAAAATCAAAATGTTGTGAAAGTGATAAGTGATAAAAATTTAGAAAAATATAACTTTTCTAAAGCTATAAAATTTATAAGAGATCTGGGAGATGAAAAATTAGGGAATGTTTATCATCATATAGGTATTTATATTTACAAAGTTTCTTCATTGCTTAAGTTTGTTGGCCTAAATCAAACACCAAATGAAATTAAATTAAGGCTTGAACAACTAAGAGCACTTGAAAATAATATGAAAATTGATGTTGTTTTTGCAAGATCTGCACCTGTTGGGGTTGACACAAATCAAGATTATCTGGAAATAAAAAAACTTATGGAATATAAATCATAAGTTATGAAAATTGCATATCAAGGGATTCCAGGAAGCTACAGTGATAGTTGTGCTAAAAAAAATTATCCTGGATGCACAACTATTTCATGCAAAACGTTTGATGAATGTTTTGAAATGGCAAAAAATGATAACAATATAAGAGCAATTATACCTGAGTCCAACAAAACAACAGGAAATATTGGTATAGAGTACCTAATATTTAAATTTAGACTTAATATTTATGCTGAACATTTTTATAAAATAAGTCATAATTTATTAGGCATCAAGGGAACCAAAATCAAAGATATTAAAGAAGTATACTCTCATGCGCAAGCTTTAAGTCAATCTTCTATATTTATTAAAAAGAATAACTTGATAGAGCAAGTAAGAGCAGACACTGCAGGATCTGCCAAATTTATATCTGAAAATAAAGATGCATCCAAAGCCGCTATTGCTTCTGGATTAAGCGCTGAAATTTATAATCTAGAAATTATTGAAAAAGATATACAGGACAATAAAGAAAATTTTACAAGATTTCTATTAATGGGAAAAGATATAGAGCAACCTGAAAATGATAAAAAATTATACGTAACTTCTTTTCTGTTTAAACTTAAAAGCAAACCCGCCGCTCTTTACAGCGCTCTTCAAGGAATGGCTATTAATGGAGTAAACATGATTAAGCTTCAAAGCTTTCCTGAAAAAAATTCTTTTTCTTCATATTTTTTTCTATGTGAAGTTGAAGGACACATAGATAACCAAAAAATTAAAAATTCTTTAGAGGATTTAAACTATCATTGTGAAGATATGAGCGTTTTAGGGGTTTTCGAAGCAGATAAAATTAGAAAAATATGAGATATCATATTGAAGAATTTAAATTATTACTGATATAATATCATGGGGGCCATCCAGGTGAAGGTACCATTAACTCCCCTAGGTCTTAACGGAAGCAAGGGTATTGAGTATTCATTCAGGTTGGTTGGTCTCCTAAAAATTTATGAATTTAAATAACAAAATCCTTGCCTTAAAATATAGACCTCAAACTTTTGATCAATTAGTTGGACAGAAAGTTATCACAGAAAGTATTTTTAATTCCATAAAAAATAATAAAGTTCCTAACGCTTATATGTTTTTAGGAATTAGAGGTAGTGGAAAAACTAGTACAGCAAGAATTGTTGCTAAAGCTTTAAATTGCGAAAATGGTGTTCAAAATTTATGCACCAAGGATTTTTGTGAAAGTTGCAAGTCTATTATTGAAGGTAATAATATTGATATTTTGGAAATAGATGCCGCAAGCAAAACAAGCGTAGATGATGTTAGAGAATTGATAGAGTTTTCTAGATATAAACCTACTTCTGCTAAATATAAAATTTTTATTTGTGACGAAGTGCATATGTTTTCAAAGTCAGCATTTGCAGCACTTCTAAAAACATTAGAGGAACCACCTCCTTATTTAAAATTTATCTTTGCTAGCACGGATGTTAAAAAAATACCTGTAACAATAATTTCAAGATGTCAAAGATATGATCTTTCGAGAGTCAATTCTGAAGAATTGTTTAATTATCTAAAAAAAATTAAAAATTTAGAAAATAGAAAAATATCAGATGATGCAATTAAATTAATTGTAAAATTGTCAGAAGGATCTGTTAGAGACTCACTTTCTTTACTTGATAGAGCTCTATTAGTGGAAAATGATGTAAAAGAAGAAATAGATCTTAATACGACTCAGAAAATTTTTGGATATTTTGAGAAAAGCACCATAATTGATTTAATCGAATGTATTCTTGAGGGAGAAGAGGAAAAAACAATTAAATTATATAAAAAAATTTATAATTCTGGTGTGGAGCCAAAAGTTTTTCTAAATGAATTTCTAGAAACTCTATATTTTACTAAAAATATTAATTTTATTAACAAGGATGGAACAAATTTCGACCTAAACGACATAGAATTTGAAAAAATTAAATCATTATCAAAAAAAATTGTAAATAAAGATTTACTTATTTTGTGGCAATTTACTTTAAACAATCTTGATAAGATTGACATTATAAAAAATCAACATCAATTTGTTGAGATGTTTTTGATTAGATCATTGTATTTAAAAAAAATTTTAAAAATGGAAAAGGTTGCTGAAATTAAAAAATTTGAAAATGATATAAATAATAATAAAACAGAAACAGTTAACAAATCCCAACCACAAAGAGAAGCAGTTAACCAGTTAAAAAGTGTTGAGCAAGAAGAAAAGATAGCATCTCAACCTGAGATAAAAAATAAGGATCAAGATATTCAAATTAAAAATATACATGATCTTATTGAGCTTTGTGAAAAAAACAAAGAACTAAAAATTAAATATGAATTAGAAAATAATTTAAGATTAGTCAGTCTAAAAGATCAAAAGATTGAAGTTTCATTTAGTTCAAATCTTGAAAAATCTTTTATCAAAGAATTATCTTCCAAACTGTTAGAATGGACAAATAAAAGGTGGATTATAGCTTTCTCTAAAGAAATCGGCTTTCCAACTATAAAGAAGCAGAAAGCAGAGATGAAGGCAGATTTACTTAGTAAGGAAAATAAATCTAACTTCTCAAAAGAAGTTAAAAAACTTTTTGTAGATGCCGAACTGTTAAAAGTTGAGGAGGACAAATAATGAATGATTTTTCTAAAATACTTGAAAAAGCAAAAGAGTTAGAAAAAAAAATGAAAGAAAGCCAAGATGCCATAAGAAAAATAGAAGTTATTGGTAATTCAGGAGGAGACTTGGTTAAAGTAAAATTAAATGGTGAAGGAGAAATGGTATTAATCGAAATATCAAATGAACTTTTAAAAGAAGAAAAAAATATAATAGAGGATTTAATTAAAGCCGCACATAATAATGCAAAGTCCTCGTTAAAATCAAAAACTACTGAAGAAATTTCAAAATCTGCTGGTAATTTTGGAATACCAGGTTTTAAATGGCCTCTATAGTTTAATGCAAAATATATCAGAAATTCAAGAATTAATAAAATTAATATCAAAACTTCCTGGTCTTGGACCCCGATCTGCTAAGCGTATTGTTCTAAAGATGATTAATAATCGAGAAGAATTAATTAAACCAATGGCTAAAAATTTAGTAGATGTTTATAAGAATATATCCAGATGTAAAGCATGTGGATCGTTAAAATCAAATTCTAAAGGATGTAGTAACTGTGAAAATATCAATAATAAGTATAATAAAATTTGTGTAGTAGAAAACATAGCAGATCAGTGGAGTATAGAAGCCTCAAGTATATATAAAGGATATTTTCATATTCTTGGAGGAACAATTTCGTCAAATAATTCTAATAAAGAAGATTTATTAATCGGTGCACTAGTTGAACGAGTAAAAAAAGAAAATATTGATGAAGTAATACTTGCAACAAGTGCAACAATTGAAGGTCAAACTACAGCGTTTTATATTCAAGATAGCTTACAAGATGTTGATGTAAAAATTTCTAAACTTGCACAAGGTTTACCAGTTGGTGGTGAGATAGAAAGTTTAGATGATGGAACATTAATTTATGCTTTTAAAAATAGGAAATCTTTTTTAAAGGATTAATTTTTTTTAATCAATCTATTAAGATGTAACAATGGTTCAGTATAACCAGAAGGCTGATCTTTTCCCTGAAATACTAACTCACATGCTGTTTTAAAAGCAATTGATCTGTCATA
>CEUZ01276235.1_pt1 | contig 22445 bp, 14 predicted proteins | sample 361511 | NCBI WGS metagenome assembly CEUZ01 (sample SAMEA2622822, study PRJEB7988) | marine metagenome | biome: marine biome (ENVO:00000447); feature: surface water layer (ENVO:00002042); material: "saline water (ENVO:00002010), including plankton (ENVO:xxxxxxxx)" | depth 5 m | reverse complement strand
CCTGGTATTTTAACTGGTATCATTCTGGGTATGTCTAGAGCCATTGGAGAGACAGCTCCAGTTATTGCTATCAGTGCTCTTGTTTACATGACATTTATACCTAGTAGTCCTATGGATAGATTTACTGTATTACCTATACAAATTTATAATTGGGTATCTCGTCCTCAGGATGAATTTAGAGGATTAGCAGCTGGAGGTATAATAATTTTGCTCGTTGTATTACTTAGTATGAATACAATTGCGGTGTATATACGTAATAAATATCAAATGAGGTCTAATGACTGATCAATTTGCTGACAAACATGTTCTCGAAGCTGAAGCTGTTAATGTATGGTATGGAAACTTTCATGCTTTGAGAGATGTGGGTATGAAAATTAAAGAAAATAAGGTTACTGCCCTTATTGGACCATCCGGATGTGGCAAGAGCACATTCTTGCGATGTTTTAACAGAATGAACGACCTGATACCCGGAGCCAGAATGCAAGGCGGAATTTCTTTTTATGGGAACGACATCTACGATAAGGATACAGATTCTACCGAGATCAGGTCTAAAATTGGCATGGTTTTCCAGAAGCCAAATCCATTTCCAAAATCAATTTATGAAAATGTAGCGTTTGGGTTAAAAATAAATGGCTATACAGGTAATCTAGATGAAGCAGTGGAACGATCATTGGTACGTTCAGCTTTGTGGGATGAAGTAAAGGATCGTTTAAGAAAAAGCGCACAAACTTTATCAGGCGGTCAACAACAACGTTTATGTATTGCCAGAGCTTTGGCTGTTGAACCTGAAGTAATACTGATGGATGAACCGGCCTCTGCTCTTGATCCGATTGCTACTTTGGCGATTGAACAACTTATAAGAGAATTATCGCAGTCAGTAACAATATTGATTGTTACTCATAATATGCAACAAGCCGCTAGAGTTTCAGATGAAACGGCTTTCCTGATGGTTGATGATAATCGTGCTGGATACTTAGTAGAACATGGAGTCACCGATCAGATATTTACAGAACCAAAAGATGAACGCACTGAGGCGTATATTACTGGTAGATTCAGTTAATAAATTCTTTGTATTTGAGATATTCTTATTTAACGTGTGTTAGAATGCTCAATTTGCATCGATAATTATGGGAAAATGATATGGTTAGAGCTGATTTTGACCGGGATTTGAAGATACTTCGAGACGAAATGTTGATGCTTGGTGGAATGGTGGAAAAATCCATTAGCCTGGCCCTTCAATCATTGCAAAGTCGCGATTTGAAGTTGGCTGAAGAGGTAGTTAATGGTGACGATTATATTGATTCCAAGTGTATTGAAATAGAAGAGAAGTGTATAACTCTTATAGCCACTCAGCAGCCACTTGCTATAGATTTGAGAACTATCCTTTCTTACCTGCATATTACACAAGAATTAGAACGTATGGGAGATTATGCAGAAGGGGTTGCGAAGATAAGTAAAGCTATGGGAGATGAACCACCTCTCAAGCCACTTGTTGACATTCCCAAGATGGGTGCTAAAGCATCTGATATGTTAAGAAGAAGTTTGGATTCTTTACTTAATAGAGATGTCGTTTCAGCAAGAGCTGTTTTAAGTGACGATGACGAAGTTGATGATCTTTATGACAGTGTTTACAAAGAATTGATAGCGTTTATGATCAAGGACCCGAACTCGGTCAAGAGGGCTACTTACTTGATTTGGGTTGCACATGACCTTGAAAGGATTGGAGATAGGGCTACAAATATTGCTGAGAGGACTATATATTTGGTTACAGGTCAATTAGTGGAGAACAGACCTGCTGGTCCATCTGGCGTTCGCGATATCGATTAATTTGCTTTAAGCATTAATTTAGGGATAAGCTAATCTAATAAATCGATACCAGGTTACTTGAAAACTTGAGCACAATTTCTTTTAAATCACTAGTATCCAAACGGATAAAAAAGGATTGGCAATTACTACTATCGGCTTTAATCGGCATGATTGGCGTGATTAGTATTTCTTTTATAGCCCCAATGTATTTACGCTCTTTAGAACAATTAGCATTTAAAAAAGACATCGAACGGATTGCGGATGATGGGCTTAGTATAAATGTATTTGGCCCTCCGATGTTACTGAGTGCAGAGTCACTGTCTGTTACCGAAGATTCAGTGGTAACTATATTTCAAGACCACATAGAAGATTCATATATTGGATATGAAACCTATATTAGAGCAGCTAATTCATTGGTAGGTTGGCCTGACCGACCAATTCCTGTAAAGGGTGGAACTGGAGAAATTGTAGCACGCGGTTTTGTTCACCATCTATCGGGCCTTGATGAAAATGTGACTCTAGTTTCAGGGCGTCTGCCAAACAGTTCAATAGGAGACAATACTCGGGTCAATGAGATTGAGGCAGTTATAAGTGTTGGAACTGCTGATAGATTCAAGCTAACTGCTGGACAACAGGTCGAAGTTACCACTGATTTAATGATGAAGGAAAGGCTTTATGTAACTATCACCGGGATTATAAAGCCGGACGACCCAGGTAGTGATTATTGGGGAGTGGCAACAATATTTTTGAACCCAGCTCCTTTAGAAGAATCGCCTCCCGAGGGCATCAGGGTTGCTAGCGATGATGAAATGGAACCTCCGATCGGTCTATTAGTGAGGAGAGAGGCTATAGTTAATAATGTGGGCAACTTATATCAATCCACTGTAGTACGACCTGCATGGTTTTTTTTCATCAACCCAGAGAAGTTGGTGAGATGGTCTTTGACAGAAGTCAGAACAAAATTTGAAAGCTTGCAGCTAGAAATTTCAAAGAAAGTACCTGAATCAACGATTTCTGCAAGATCTGTGTTAATTCCAATAAGAGAAATTGAACGTAGAAGCTTTTTCACAAGGGTACCATTAATGCTTTTACTGGTTTTAATGGCTATGACGATTATTTTCTATTTAGTTACCGTTGTGATTTATTTGGCGCGTAGTAGAGACAAGGATTCAGCTGTTTTAAGATCTCGCGGCGTGGGATTTACCAGATTAGCACGTATTTACTTGTTAGAATGCTTGATTCTTGTTTCTATTGCTACAGCAATGGGGTCTGTTTTATCTATAGTTTTAGTGAAACTTGCCGGACTGCTTCCGTATTTCAGTGATATTACAAATTATTCGATGCTTCCTGTCAAATTCGATTCAGACATAAGTATGATTTTATTTTTGGCAGTATTACTCTGTATAACCTTATATTTACTGCCATTAATTTTTGGAGCTCAAGGATCAGTTGTTAGAGAAAGGGTTGGATTTGCCAGGTCAGCTACAATACCATTTTTACATAGGTATAACATTGATTTAGCTATTTTGTTAATTGGAGGGGTTATTTTTTGGGAACTCAGATCACGTGGGCAATTGGCATCTGGAGGTCTTTTTAAAGATGTAGAGGTTAATGAGACCCTACTTATAGCTCCGGTGGCATTCTTGGTTGTTGTGGCTTTAACCTTCATGAGATTTTTTCCGCTGGGTATACGATTTATTGCTGGTGAATCTATCAAGATAATAGATATTTTTATTGGATTCCTGATTTTAGCTTTTATAACTGTTATTTTGTGGACCGAAAGGACAGGAGTGTTTTCTATAGATCAAGGAACGGTAGTCTTAGGATGCATTTCTTTTGGCGCCACATATTTTATAGTTAGTAAGATTAACAGGATTTATTTTAAACTATCGCTATATTTGTTACAGATTGCTATTCTTGTTGGCTTATATTGGCAAGTAAGTCCCGAAACAAATGAATTGCAGTTCACATTCTTACTTGGCTTTGGATTTGTTGTGTTAGCCCAGCCATTATTTTCATTTTTTATGTGGATTAGAACAGTGACTCCAATTTGGATGGCAGTCCCTATGTCTCATATGTCACGCAGTTCTTCTCACTACACATGGGTAATTATGTTATTGGTTTTAGCAAGTGGTTTAGCTTTACTTGCCACTACTGTAGGAGGTACGTTGCAGAGGAGCCAGAAAGAACAGGTCTTATATAGGGTAGCTTCAGATATACGTATAGCCAATTTGAGAAGTAATAGACCTGGTGGTTTAGACGGACTAGAGAAAGCTGTAAAATCTATACCGGGGGTTACTTCTGTAACACGAGCTTTCAGATCTACTGGAAGTATTGGGCCAGTTTCTTTTGAATTGCTAGGTATAGAACCTTCAAAATTTGGAAATTTAAGCTGGTACCGTTCCGATTTTTCAGATCTAAGTCTGCCAGATGTAATGAATGAAATTGTGATATCTGAGCGTCTCGGACCTATTTTGATTCCTAAAGACTCAGATAGAATCGGAGTATGGGTTAGATCGGAAAGAGACTTTCGCAATCTCTCTCTTTGGTTGTTATTAAAGTCTCCATCAGGATCTTTGAACTCGATATCTCTTGGGAAAGTAAAGGGAGCAGCTGGATGGCAGCTCCTAAGTACACAAATATCCCAAAAACAAATATTGCCCGCAGAACTTATATCAATTCATTTATCAGAGCCTGGGCAGGGAAATAACAATACTCCTGGTGAAATTTGGATTGATGATGTTCACGTAATGGTTCAAGGGGATGATTTCCCAATCAACATAGAGAACTTCGAGGGTCCTCTTGTCTGGCTTCCAATTTCTAGTTCCGAACTGTCAAGTGATACAGTTGAAGAAATTTCAGATTATAAACATGGCGGTAAGAAATCACTTAAGTTTTCTTTTGGTAAAGAAACGGTCAATAATATCAGGGGAATATATCGATTGCCTGTAACAGGCGTTATTCCTGCGGTCATAAATTCAACTTTGTCTGATAATGTAAATGTCAAAGCAGGAGACATGCTGATGGCTCGTTTGTCTGGGCTGCAAGTACCTGTCAAGATAGCTGGTGTTATTGATAACTTTCCGACAATGAAGGCAGATATAGATGGTTTTATGTTGTTAGATATGGAAGCTATTTTAAGTCATATAAATGTGGTTGGGTCAGCTTATATTGTTAATTCAAATGAATTTTTTGTCGACAAACTTTCGGACTCTGATCCTTTAGATCAAATAAAGAACCTCATTAGATATTCTGCAAATATTTACGATGTGGGAAAAGAATTGGAAGCAATCAACTCTGATCCTTTAGTAGGAGCAGGGTGGAAAACTATGGTGTTGTTAGCTCTGTTTGTTGTGTTTATCTCTTCCGCTTTTACCTACACTGCTTATCTTTTGTTGTACAGGAGCAGGAATATATTTGAGATAGGATTCTTAGAGACTATGGGTTTGTCTAGAATCCAACTAAAAGCAATCCTTTTCTTTGAACATCTCGCTGTAGTCATCATTGGGTTAGGCCTTGGTAGTTGGGCTGGATTCCAGATGAGTAAACTAATGGTCGGCTCTTTAGCGGTGACTGATAAAGGAACATCAGTGGCACCTCCTTTTATTCTAATTACTGATTGGATACTTTTAGTTCCGACATTTTGCATAATGATTATTTTATTCTTAACAATGATTTTGTTAGTCTCAAGATCTTTAGGTAACCTAGATCTCCAGTCGATGGCTAGAATAGGCGAATAGATACTATAATAAAAATCCAGGACAATCTTATTAATGTTAGTATTTTGTAAAGATGGATTATGTATAGTTATGCGAAGAATTTGGATATTGGCGGAGTTATATAGTGGATAGTTTTATAAAGAAACTTTCTGAAGCATGGCAATTAGTTTTTAAGAGAAGCTTGTCAAGCTGGAAACTTCTCTCTTCAGTTGTGCTTGGTATGCTTTTAGCTTCCGGCATAATGGCGGGAACTATTATATATTTTGATGCTTTAAGAGAGGTGGCACTTAGAGTTGCACTTGATAAATTAACTGTTCGAGAGATCGATATTTTGATCCAGGGATCAAAAGGTCCAACTACTAAAGATGAATATAGGCGTGTAGCAACTTTGACACAGTCTGTAATTGACGAGAACGTTGATTGGATGGTTGATGAACAATACACAGCTGGTAAATCTCTCACATTCTTTTTGACTGATGTAGGTAATGAGCAAATGGCAGGAGAAGATGATGCCAGATCCTATTTCGCATATCTGCCCGAACTTGAGCAACATAGTACCTTGGTATCTGGTCGCCTTCCTAAAGAAACTAAAATCAATAATCCAGGTCAACCTCTTGAGATTGAAGCTATCATCCCTTCAGATGCAGCTGAACTCTTTAATGTAGGGGTAGCAGATAGACTTTCAGCTGTACCTCACTGGGATGATGATACTCCCAGCGTAACGGTAGTGATCTCAGGTATTTTTGAAAGGGATATCCCTGGTGGCGAATACTGGTATTTGGAAGACGGAGTACTTAATTCAGCTACAGGACCTACATTTAGAACTGTTCCGTTCTTAGTTGCAGATGAAGTCTATTTTAATGTCATAGGATCCGCTTTTCCAAGAATGGATAGTACATATGCCTGGTTACTGTCTGTAGATGCAAGTCGTATAAATGCTAATAATTCGATGGAAGCTCTATCTGATATTGAGACCATGAATGCTTTGATGATTTCGTCCCTTGGTACATACCGGCAAGAAACGACTTTAGATAATACCCTGAAGGATTATGACAGGAGATTATTTTTTAGTAAGTTGCCGATGTTTGTGGTATTGATACTGATAGCGATAGTGATCTTATATTACGTAACTACCCTTGCATCTTTGACAGTTGAAGAACGAAGCGGAGAAGTAGCACTTCTCAGAAGCCGGGGAGCTACTGGCCCACAGATACTTACTGTATTCATTTTGGAAGGTCTTACCATAGCAACTATAGCTATAGCTCTTGGACCTATTCTCGCCTCATCGAGTATTAGTTTGTTTGGTTATACACCGGCTTTTACTGATCTCACAGGTGGAGGGCCACTAGTAACCACTATTTCACCACTTGCATATGCTATGAGTTTTATTGGTGGGGCCCTTAGTTTTATTGCTCTCATTATCCCTGCTATCCAAGCATCACGGATTACTGTGACTAAGCAAAGACAGCAATTGGCTCGACCTACATCTGGTTCAGCCTTGCAGAAATATTATATTGATGTTGTTTTGCTACTCGTATGTATACTGCTTTTTAGACAGCTTACTCAGCAAGGTTCTGTAGTTGCGGTTCGCCTTTTTGGCGATATGGCTGTTAATCAACTTTTGTTGGCTTTACCAGGGATGATGTTACTAGCTTCTGCAATGGTATTATTAAGATTGTTCCCTCTTGCAATTCGTATGGCTAGTAGACTATTTTCATCTTGGCTTCCTGCAGGGCTTGTGCTCGGCATTTGGCAAATGGCTAGGAATCCAAGTCATTATGCCCGGCTTTCTCTTTTGCTTATTTTGACAGCAGGATTAGGCATATTTGCGTCTAGTTTTGGAGCAACTTTAGATAGATCTTTTGAGGAGCGTATTCTTTATTCTACCGGGAGTGATATACGGTTAGATGGCGTCAGAGAATATATTAAACCTCCTGTAAGGCACCGATGGTGGTCTCGGACGCCTACTCCAACACCTACTCCATTTGTGTCACCAACTCCAAGACCTACGATAGCAGAGGCATATGGAAATGTTGAGGGAGTGACTGATGTGACTTCTGTATTTAGGAGTCGAGGTAGCGATCTTTCAAAAGGACTGGGACAGAGTATTACCGTTTTAGCTATGGAACCAACATCATTTCCGGAAGTGGCATGGTTTAGAGATGATTTTTCAGATACCCCAATAAATGAACTTCTAACTTCGATTGTTCCAGAGAACGAACTCAAAGGGTTGCAAATGCCAATGGATGCAACCGTATTGAGTGTAAGATTAAAAGGAGATAGGCCTCATCGTTCGGTTAGAGTGAAAGCTAGAGTACGAAATGCTCGTAGCCATTATGCAACTTATACACTCGGTCAATTGGAGTCAAGCGAATGGTTAAATCTTGAAACTGACCTTAGGATTAGAAACACTTCCACAAGTATGGGACGAGGCTACACGGTTCAAAGACAGGTGTGGACAGGGCCTCGTACTTACCTCGCGTCGAGCTTGCCATTAACGCTGGTTTCTTTGAGTGTTGAAGAATCTAATACTGAGAGAAGGCTTTTATCCGGTTCTGTAATTCTGGATGAAATATCTGTTCAAACTGCAAGTGGAGAAAAGGTCGTCTTAGAATCGTTCACCGGCACTTCAGAATGGAGCGTGTTGAAAGTAGGGGCTGATTCGGTGGCAGATATTCTTAAAGATTCGACAGCAGAATTTGACGGATACTCTGACACAGCTATTTTTTCCTGGGGAGGAGGAGGCGCCCTTGTGCCCAGAGGTATTTTTTATGGTAGAAAAAGAGAGCATATCCCTGTATTAGCTAGTGAATCGTTTATGAGTGATTCTGGACATAGTAACGGGGATCAGTTTGAAGTAAGTGTTGGTGGTTTTAGAGTACCTGTGAGGTTACAGGGAAGCGTTTCTTTGTTTCCTACAATAACAGATCCCGATGAGAAATTTTTGGTGGCTGATCTTACAACACTTAGAAGTTATGCAAATCTGGGTGCTGGGTATAGATCACTAAATCCCAACGAGATTTGGATTTCTACAAAAGGAGAAGAATCTCTTGAATCTGGACTGGTTGGAAAAATTGATGAGATAAGAGGGTTTACTAAGTCGTCTGTTCAAATAAGGCAGGAATTACTTTCAGGCTCCAAAGTTGATCCTTTAGTAAAAGCTGGTTGGAGATCGTTATTATTTATCGCTTTTGGAGCAGTTTTGGCACTAAGTTGTATTGGTTTTCTAGTACACGCATATGTATCTTTTCGTAATCGACAGTTACAGTTTGCATTACTCAGGACTATAGGTTTATCTTCTGGACAATTGATAACAATGGTCTGGATTGAACAGACCATAATCATTGCCGTAGGAATGGCACTTGGTACCTGGATGGGTGGAAGACTCAGTGCGACGATAATGCCATTCTTGGGACATGATGATTGGGGAGGCCAGGTAATACCTCCATTTATTTTAGAGGTCAACTGGGGAGCCTTACTTACAACCTATGCTATTATGCTTGCCGTTTTTGCTGTAATTACGTTTGGGATCATATGGTTAATACATCGAATTTCAGTGCAGCGTATTTTAAGGCTTGGTGAAGGATAGGTTTTAGTAAATGACAGCCATCTTATTTCAAGAGATAAGGAATTATTTAAAACTACAGCATTCACATCACAATTTCCTTTTTCAGGGTAATCGATTTTGAAAATCACTCACGATATAGGTTCAAAGCTTGAGTTATTTGTCGATGACTGGCTTTTTGAAGAAACACACAATATAACCCTTCGACTACATCAACCTGTTCCTATGGAAACACTGGTTGATTTCGATCAGCCTGGAGAAACTACCCAGAGTACTGTTGGTTCAGTAGTGTTTTCAGATGATAAGTTTCGTTACTGGTATCGAGCAGGTGCGGATACTAATCAAAGAGTTTCATATTTAGAAAGTGATGACGGGATAAATTGGACACGTCCTTCACTTGGTCTAGTAGAGTATGACGGATCGAAAGAGAACAACATTATTCTCGACGGTTTAGTCGCACGGGAAATGATGGTGTTCGAAGATCAGAACCCAAGTGCACCAAAGTCAGAACGATTTAAAGCGATTTCACGGATAAGGAAAACTTTAGGTAACCAAGATGGAATAAGGGGATTAATTTCAGATGATGGGATTCATTGGGATATAGCTGATAAAGATCCAATAATTCTCGCTCTGGATGATGGGACAAAAAATATTCAATTTGATTCTCAGAACGGGGCTTTTTGGGACACCATTAATGGAGAGTATGTTTTTTATGGTCGTAGTTCGTTGCCCAACCCAGAACAACCTTCAAAACCATATAGATCTATCAGAAGGGCCACTTCTAAGGATTTTGTAAACTGGACGTATCCAGTACAGATAGATCTTGGACAATTTCAGTATGAACATCTATATACTAATGCAATAACTCCATACTTTAGGGCTCCTCACATTTATTTGGGTTTTCCTAGAAGGTTTATGCCCGAACGGAAGTTTATATCAGGATTTAAAGCTGATGGCATATCCGAAGGGGTTTTTATGAGTAGTCGTAATGGAGTTAGTTGGGACCGTAGATTTCTGGAACCATTTCTCCCCGGTGGCTTAGACAGGCATAATTGGGGAGATCGTAGCATGACTGTCGGGTTCGGTGTGGTCCCAACTAGTGACGGAGAGATATCCATATATTATAAAGAGCGCAACCTGTTTCCGGATGCGAGATTAAGGAGAGGAGTCTTACGTACGGACGGATTTGCTTCAGCTTATGCTCCGTTCAGTGGAGGAGAATTTATAACTAAGCCTCTTATTTTTAAGGGACAAGAATTAGTAATTAACTATGCTACTTCAGTAGCAGGTTATATAGGAGTTGAGATACAAGATATTGAAGGAAATCCTTATCCAAATTTTGAACTTTCCAACCATTGTGAAATCTATGGAGATGAAATAAATAGAACAGTACAGTGGAAATTTGGGTCTGATTTAAGTAAATTCACAGGTATCCCAATCCGTTTACGATTTTCTATGAAGGAATCTGATTTATATTCGATACAATTTTGCTAAAATATTGGAATCTAGGTTTTTAGAATTTTGCCTTATTTAGACTGAATAATTGGTTTAAGTGCTTCAATATGTTCAGGGCCAGTGGAACAGCAACCACCTATAACCTGTGCTCCCATATCCAACCAGGTTTTCCCAAATTTGATGTAGTTATCAGGTGTGTTTTCTCCCCAATCGATTACTCTTACTTGCTTATTGGGGTTATTAGGATCTGGGCTAGTCTCACCATAACCAATATTGGCATAAGCGCCAACTATACCATCATAGGCTTTTATCAGATTTGGAAGAGTGTCTGATAGATCTTCAGGACTGCTACACATTCCTAAAATGGCATCAACTTTGTAATTTGCTAGTTTGTGTACGAGTTCTTTTGGGTCTTTCAAAAATTTGGATACGTGTTTGATACCGAGAAAGACAGGAAGCCCTACTTTACTACATGCTTTCAGACAGGTAATGCAATCTTCTACTGGTCCAACATATTCAGGTAGCATCAGATCCACACCCGATTCTGCAAGAACTTGTGATTGTTCTGACATCTCCTGGTATATTTTCTCTGATCCTTGTTTTGTTGGAGCGATACCCCCTGCAACAAAAGCTTTTGGGTTAATGTTATCTCTTGCACGCACTGCCAATTCCCCTGCCAATCGGGTATATTCCTCCCATTTATCGCCTAAACCGTCCATATCAAGCCTTGAGCGACTGCTATAGAAAGTATTGGTGATAATTATTTCCGCCCCAGCTTTCAAATAATCTTCATGTACTTTTAGAACTAAATCAGGAGCGTCTTTTAGGGCGCGGGCAGACCATGGACCTACATTGGTACCAATGGAACTTTTTGATACATTGACCCCTCTACGTTGAAGCTCAGATCCAGTTCCTCCATCCATTAGAAGAGGTCTGCCATCTGATAATCGATCCAATATGTTTGCCATTATTTATTCCTTAGAAATTTTGATTGAGAAGTATTTGATATAAATTAACTTTCTCTTACGAATTTCTGTAGTCTCATACCCTCAAGTACTTCACCAACATAGATGTCTCCATGTGAATCAACTGCGGCACAGTGTGGTGCTTTGAATTCTCCTGGGACGTCACTTTCTTCTCCGCCCCACCTTGCCAAAACTGATCCTTCTTCGTCTATAACTGAGAGTCTGGCTTGGAGTTCAGGGACATATATTTTTCCTTCTGAATCGAATGCAACCGAAGTTGGCTGTTTGAAACCTGTCCAGATTGTTATTTGTTTTCCATCTTGACTTATTACCTGGATTCTATGGTTTTCCCGGTCACATACTAGTACACGACCAAGATTATCAACACCTATTCCATGTGGCAAATTATATTCTCCGGGTTTTTCTGTCCCGGGTATTCCCCAGGAATTTAAGAGGGTACCTTGAGAGTCATATTTGTGAACTCGACAGTTCCCATATCCATCAGACACGAAAATGTCCCCATTTTCGGATGTCGTAACTCCGGTTGGCATATTATTCGGTCCCGCCGCTTTTTCAACTGGCATAGTTTCAGATATTTTTCCTGTGTCAGAAGGGATTCCTTTATTCCCGAGTGTTAAAAGTAACTCTTCATTAGGATTAAATATTTCGACCACATGGGTATCCCGATCTACTAGATACACATTACCGTTTTTGTCAACATGAGCACCATGTGGTTGAGAAAAGGGTCTTTCCCAAATTTTTACTAGTTCCCCTTCCCTGCTGAAAACCATTAATTGATGCTGGCTTCTGTTGAAAACGTACACATTATCTTTGCCGTCGACAGCGACGCCTGCAACTTGTGTAAATTCATATCCTGCAGGGAGTTTACCCCAGCTTGAATCATGTTTGTATGTACGATCTCCAATAGAGTATTTCAATTTGTGCTCCTGATTACGGCAATTATTTTTTGATTGTTAACGAACTAACTCTATTTTTAACACATTGCCTGTTAGCATTCGAGTATTTCAGCAAGGTTTTCAAAATCTTTTGCTATAAAGTCGAAATCTTCAATGGAGATTTGTTCCAAATCTTTATCAGGTCCAAATTCTAGTGGTCTATGCACATATGCTGTTTTCATCCCTATCTTCTTAGCAGCTTCAAGATCGAAATTATGGGCTGCAACCATCATAACTTGATATGGATGTAATCCAAGTAAACTTACGGCGTTTTTATATACTTCTGGGTCAGGTTTGTAGTGCTTTGATAGCTCTGCCGATAATATATAATCCCAAGGGAGTCCTGCATTTTTTGCCATATTGGTTAGAAGAGATACGTTGCCATTTGAGAGCGTCGCTATGACAAATTTGCTGTGAAGTCTTTTTAATCCGCCAAGAACATCAGGCCAAGGTGATAACCGGTGCCAGGCATGATTGAAATCATTCTTGTCTTCGTCACTTATACCTTCTATTCCGTATTTTAAAATCAGTTTATTCAGAATAGATTTATGAAGCTCATCTATATTAGCCCATGGGATTTCACCATTTCTAACTCTATTCATTGATGGTGTATATCCTGCACGCCAAGACTCCGCAAATTTAACCCAGTCTATTCCCTTGATATTATGTAGTTTTGCAAAAACTTCACCTTCTCTTGCAATGCTAGACCGCCAGTCAACTACTGTTCCAAATACGTCGAAAGTTAGAGCTTTTATATCCATTATTTATCCATTTTCAGTATGATTTTGGATTCAAATTTGAGAGCATAGTGTAACAGAGATATCAAACTCTGAAATTAACGTTGACATGAATGAGAGTCGGTTCTAAACTCGAATTTTCGGAGTCTATTGAATGAGGAGTGAATGAATATATATGAATAGAAGTACAGGTTTTTATCAAAACTTGGGAGTCAATACAGTTATAAATGGATGGTCTTGGGTAACGGTTGTTGGTGGCAGTCTTATGCCTCAACCTGTTATGGATTCTATGTTAGAGGCGTCAAGAAATTTTGTTGATATGCATGAATTAAATCAAAAGGCAGGTGAAGAAATAGCAAGAATTACTGGAGCAGAGTCTGGTCTGGTTACGGCTGGTTCAGCGGCAGGGATGCAACTTCAGGCGGCCGCATGTATCACTGGCACCGACTCTGCAAAAATTTCAAAGTTGCCAGATACTCGAAAATTGAAAAATCAAATAGTCATCCATCGAATGCACCGTGTGTCTTATGACAGATGTTTTCGTGGAGCTGGAGCCGATTTGGTAGAGATAGGCGATAGCGGGAATACAGATCCTTGGGAACTGGAAGAGGCTATCAACAAAAAAACAGCGGCGGTAGCATATATTTTTGGTCCTAGAAAATCTGGTGATTTGTCATTGAAAACTGTTGTTGACATAGCTCATTCCCATGGAGTTCCTGTAATTGTGGATGCTGCAGCAATGCTGCCTCCGGTTGAAAATTTGACGAAATATATTGAACTTGGAGCAGATATGGTCAGTTTCAGTGGAGGGAAAGGGATCATGGGACCCCAATCTTCTGGGGTGCTCTGTGGTAGGAAAGATCTTATTGAAGCAGCCTATTTGAACGCTGCCCCCAATAGTCAAGGCATAGGTAGGCCTGCAAAAGTGTCCAAAGAAAATATTGCAGGTCTAATTACGGCTCTGCAGTTATTTGTAGATAGAGATTATGTGTCTGTTCTTGATGACTGGAGAAATAAATGTGACTATATTGTGAATCAACTAAAGACTATTGCAAGCATCAGAGTTTCATTGTCCGAGGCAGACCCAAGTCTCGAAGATTCAAAATCAAATTTTCCCAGGGTGCTGATATATTTTGAAAAGGATTGGACAGGGCCAGATGAATCGGAAGTTATTTCAATGCTAAAGAACTCGGACCCTCCAATATATCTGGGAACAGCGGGTCCAGAAGGCGGAATAGCTGTTATCCCAGTTAATTTACAGGATGGAGAAGAAGAAATAGTTGCTTCTTCTATCCAAAAAGTTATAAAGCGTTTAGTGCAGTAAAAGTTTATTAATACAAATGGTTTTAAGGACTTAAATTATGGTAGACACAATAATCGAAAATGGAATGATAATCGATGGAACCGGAAGTCCTGGGTATCATGGAACGGTCTTGATTTCAGGTGAACAAGTAAATATTGTCAGGGGAGATTTACCTGATATAAAAGCAGGCCGTGTTATAGATGCTACTGGATTGGTAGTATGCCCTGGTTTCATAGATCTTCACTCCCATGCCGGACTGACAATATTAGGGGACCCTCATCATGATCCCAAGGTTAGACAGGGAGTTACAACGGAGTTGGTTGGTATAGACGGGATTTCTCATGCTCCGTTTAAAAATCAGGAAGAATTACACAGGTATATTTGGTTAGATTCCGGACTAAATGGTTATCCTCCAATGCCGGCTGATTGGCTTACAGTCGCAGATTATCTTGGTAAATATGACAACAGTGTGGCGATTAACGTAGCTTATATTCTAGGGAATAATCCTGTTCGTATTTGGAGCGTCGGTTGGAATGATATTCCAGCTACATCTAAGCAAATTATAGAAATGCAATCCATAGTAAGGGAATCAATGGAAGAGGGAGCCTGGGGTTTATCTACAGGTCTAGATTATGAACCAGGAGCATATGCAGATACGGATGAGCTAGTTGCATTATGTGAAACTACAGCAAGAATGGGAGGGTTTTACCATACTCATACGAGATCAGATTTGAAGGTAAATGGGATACTTGCTCCATTTGAAGAAGCTGTAGAAATAGGTCGCAGAAGCGATTGTCCTGTACACCTTACCCATTTTCGCCAAGGTGTACAGGGTGTCGGAAGTCATTTAGATTATCTTGGTCTCGTTGAAAACGCTCGGGAAGATGGTATGGATGTAACCTTTGATTGCTACACTTATCCGTATTCAGGGACGTCTCTTGTTATCAATTTCCCCAAATGGAGTAAAGATGGCGGTCCAGAACGTTTAATGCAGGCATTAAAGGATGCTGATGACAGAAAGCGTTTGAAGAAGGAAATCCCGCTTGATGTACTTGAGAATAGTTGGCTGACCAATTTCAACTTAGACCATAACAAAAAATATGATGGGAATTTATTGATCTCAACTGCTGAGGATAGAAATCAGGATCCTTGGGATGCGATGTTCGATTTAATGATAGAAGAAAATCTTGGCATATCGATGGTAGGACTTGGTACTAATAGTGCAACTTTACCGGCTTTTGTCTCTCATCCTTATGGGATGATAGCGAGTGACGCTATTTTGTTTGGTGAATACCCTAATCCTAGATCTTACGGATGTTTTCCAATAGTATTGGCAGAGTTTGTCAGGGCTGAAAAACATCTCAGATTACCTGAAGCAATTAGAAAAATGACTTCATTTCCTGCCCAGAGACTCGGGATCCCAGATAGAGGATTGCTCAAAGATGGATTTAAAGCAGATATTGTAGTGTTTAACCCTGCCACAATAAAAACACATGCTAGTTTCAAAAAACCGAAACAATATCCGGTTGGGATAGATTACGTAATTGTCAACGGGAAAATTGTTATTGAAAACCAGATTAATACTGGAGCTCTTCCAGGTAGGGCTTTACGCAATAACCGCCCTAAAACGTGATAAGAGTATCTATTTAACAGATGTTTGTTACTAATTAAAGTCGCGTTTTATGAATCAACTTGTTTGAATTGGATGCAAGGTACTAGCTATTTTTAAATAGTCTATCTTCTTCGAGTGCCACTGCTCTACCCTGTTCAACATCTATAGTCCTAAGCAATAAATACCCTGCGATAATTAAGCATAATATTATGAGTATTGCTACTCGGGTATCGAATATACCAGTAAAAACCAGATATAGCATTGGTCCAAACACAGCCGATGCTCGACCTACAAATCCAAAGAAGCTAAAAAATTCTGCACTTCGGCTTTCCGGAGTCATATTGGCAAACAGGCTTCTGGCGAGCGCCTGACTACCGCCTAAGACAGTTCCAACCATTATACCTAGGATTAGCCACTGGGTATCCACCGCCAACTTAAGTGGTTCCCAGATGTAGTTTCTAAGGGCACGTGGCCACCAGTCGATTTGACCTCCTTGAAGAACAGATCTATGGTTGATCCCAACCGCTTTTGTTTCGTCTAAGTCGCCACCGATAATTGAAATGCTGAACTTAGAACCTTCAAATTCCCTGATAGCTGTGAGCAGTTCCAGTACTTGTGATCTTGATAGATAGTCTTTATCGATCAAATCGCCCACTGAATCTTTCCATTTAATAGAGAAATGTTGATCCTCGGGTAGTTCAGGTTTTGTAGAGATTTCATATTGTCCTGTTTTAGAATATTCAATTTGATAGTCGTAGTCATGATGAGATTCTGGTGAAAGAGGAGCGAATCCAACTGCTAGAGCAATTACTATAACCCAGCCAAGTAGAGTTATGGACAAGGATTGTTTTGCACCTATTAAAGAAGCAAGTTTACTGAATAATATAGCTCCAATCGCAGCAACAAATTGGACTATCAATATTGTTGCCATATTAGAAATAAGAGAAATTCCCAGCGTATCTGGTCCAAATGCACCAGCCACAGTCAGTACAGTTTGAATACCGTCATTAAAAAGTAAATAAGCAATAAGATACATTAAAAGAATCTTAAATTTGGTCAATTCATTAAAAGTTTTTGATAATGTGTTGAATGCAATTTTGATGGATGTTGAAAGCGTTAGACCTGAGACTGGATTGGATATTTGAGGTTCCGGGACAGTCTTAAATGTCCAAATCGCCCATCCAAACCACCAAATTCCTACGGAAGTTATACATATTCGAGTTACCAGATCAAGATGATTACTGTCACTAAAAAACTGAATTGCGCCTAAATGGATAGCTAGTAACAATCCGCCACCAACGTATCCGTATGCATATCCTCGGCTACTGATTCTATCCAGTTCATCGTCATTACCCAAATAAGGCAAAAAAGAATTGTAAAATACAAATCCTCCTGCGAAACCAATATTCGCAATCATGAAACATCCTAGTATCCATGCCCACTCTGCTCCAGAGAATACTGAGAAAAAAGACATTATTGTGAAAAGTGATCCAGTGAGAGTGTAAATGAATAGTAATGTTTTCTTGATCTGGGTTCTGTCCGCGATAGTTCCAAGTACGGGGCTACTAAATGCCACAATTGCTGTGGATATTGCAACTGCAAGACTCCATGTGGAGCTCCCTGTAAATTCGAAATTCAAGAACGACACATCGTTTCCAAATGCATTTTGAAAAAGAACTACAAAGTAGACCGGCATTATCGCTGTGCTGACACTAGTTGAAAATGCTGAATTAGCCCAGTCGTACATACACCAACCTTGAACAGCTCGTTTTAGATCCATATCTGAATTTTGACCAACCTGATTATCCTTCAATCGGTTTTTGTAAAATCCAAAAAATGACATGGCTGTTCCTTTTGCCTAAGAAGATGGACTTTTTTGATCTAGTAAGTGTAACACTCTGGCTATGAAATTAATTTACTTTGAGGAATAGCAAATTTTATCGTAGTCTTGTGTTATAGAATACTAATCCTAGCGATTATATTGTGTGTGAACTTAGTCAGAGCTATGCGAGATTGAATGAGGCATAAAATGAGGCAAAAATTATTAACTCCTGGCCCCCTAACTACTTCAGCTGAAACTAAAAAGGCTATGCTAATTGATTTCGGGTCGAGAGATAAGGAATTTATATTAATAAATTCCTTCATTCGTGAATCACTTCTGAGAATGATCAACGGAGAAAATTTGTATGAATGTATTCCTCTACAAGGTAGTGGAACTTTTGCCGTAGAATCTATGATTGGTTCATTGGTACCCAAACAATCAAAAATATTAATTTTAATTAATGGTGCGTATGGACATCGAATCAAAACAATATGTTCATATTTAAATATAGATTCTATAGAATATGAAGTGCCTGAAGACCAAATACATGATTTGGTAAAAGTTGAAAAAATTATTGATGAAAATCAAGATTTAACTCATGTTTTCATAGTTTATTGTGAAACAACATCTGGAATACTTAATCCGATAGAAAATATTGCTAATTTAGTCTCCAATAAAAATTTGTCTTTGTTTATTGATGCTATGAGTGCATTCGGAGCTCTTCCCCTTAGTTGTAAAGATATTGAATTTGATGCAGTTGCAGCTTCATCTAATAAATGTCTTGAAGGGGTTCCTGGGGTTGGTTTTGTCTTGGTAAAAAAAGATTTAATTAATCAATCACGAGGTAATTCTCATTCACTTAGTTTAGATTTGTTTGATCAATGGCAATCAATGGAACAAAACAAACAATGGCGTTTCACTCCTCCCACACACGTATTAGCTGCTTTTAAACAAGCTTTGAAAGAACATTATGAAGAAGGTGGTGTTGAAGCACGATTTAAACGGTACTCTGAGAATTGTAAAATTATTTGTAATGGAATGAAAAAAATTGGATTCGAACAATTATTACCAAGTCATTTGCAATCCCCGATAATTATCACGTTTTTGCAACCTGATTCCTCAAATTTCATTTTCGAGAAATTTTATGAGAAATTAAGTGGAAAAGGATTCCTTATTTATCCTGGAAAATTAACTTACAGTGAAACATTTCGCATAGGATGTATTGGACACCTCAATTCAAACGACATGAATAATGCTATAACGAGTATTCAAGAATGCTTAAAAGAACTAGATGTAAGCTTAAATTAATCTCAAGTCACTTTATTGAAAGGAGTTTATTTGTAAAATGAAAGATTTAGTAAATGAAGAAAGATATCAACGAAATGTTCAAGGATTATAAGATACTATTACTATCGTAATGATCAGATTAACCAATATTTACGTAATACTTGGTTAAAATTAAGCAAAGTATCTAAAATTCTGGTCCGAATATTTAATAAAGCATTTATGGAGGTCACATTGAATACTCTTGAAGCTATAGCAAAAATACTTAAACTTGAAGGTGTGGAATGGATAGCAACGTTCCCGTCCAACCCATTGATCGAGGCGGTGGCGAAAGAAGGTATCCGTCTTGTTATGTTTCGTCAGGAACGAGGTGCTGTTATGGCAGCAGACGGTTTCAGCCGCACAAACTGTCGAAATAAATTTGGAGTTGTCATCACACAGGGAGGGCCGGGTGCAGAAAATGCTATGGGTGGGATAGCTCAAGCATATGCAGATAATGTACCGATTCTTTTGTTGCCTGGAGGCCCTAGTTTAGGGGCTTGGAACGTACAGCCTAATTTTGCACCTTCTAGAGCTTATGGTCCAATAGTTAAATCTGCAGAAGCGATATTGAATCCTCAACACGTAGGTAACGTGATGCGAAGAGCTTTTCACGCGCTTAGAAATGGCAAGGCCGGCCCAGTTGTAGTTGAGACTCCGGATGATGTGGGTTCAGCTTCGGTTTCAGATCAGATTGTCTCTAACTATAGCTCTCCAAAACGCTTTATAACAGTGCCTTCAGTTACAGATGTTCGTGACGCAGTTAAAGAACTTCTAGGTGCAAAACGACCTGTCATATGGGCTGGAGCAGGAGTATTGTTTGGAGATGCTACAAGGGAATTGAAAGAGTTTTCTGAACTTACTGGAATTCCTGTCTATACAACTATGCAAGGTAAAAGTTCATTTCCTGAAGATCATCCACTTTCACTCGGTGCAGGTAGTAGTGCTACCACATTACCAGCATTTACATGGTTGAAAACTTCTGATGTTCTATTTGCTTTAGGCTCGAGTTTATCACGTACAACCTATGGACAATCTATTCCTGCTGGTAAGGTAATTATTCAAAATACTGATAATATCCAAGACATTAATAAAGAGGAATCAGTGGATATTGCTTTGGCAGGTGATGTAAAAGCTACTTTAGTAATGATATTGGATGAAGTAAAAACATTGATCGGTAAGTCTGGACGTAAGACAGATTATGCTGAAGAGATCGAAACTTTACGCCAGTCATGGATGTTGGAATGGAATGAACTATTAAATTCTGATGTGGAACCAATAAACACCTATAGAGTGGTTGGCGAAATAGAACGTAACTTGGATAAAGACAAAAGTATTGTTACTCACGATGCTGGCGCTCCGAGAGATTCAATCTTGCCCTTTTATAAGGCGATTAAACCTCATGGATATATTGGTTGGGGTAAGACCACTCACTTGGGTTTTGGTATTCCACTGATGATTGGAGCCAAGATAGCTTACCCAGACAGATTCTGTTTGAATCTTATGGGAGACGGTGCTTTTGGGATGTCTGGACTCGATATTGAGACAGCAGTTCGTGCAGGAACTCCTATTACCACTGTCGTTTTGAATAATGCTGGTATGGCAACATACCCAGGTCAATATGAAGTATCAAAGGAATTGTTTGGAATAAAGGAACTGAGTGGAGATTACGCTCAGATTGCAGAGGGTATGGGTGCTGTGGGAATTACTGTTACCAGTCCATCTGCGGTTGGACCAGCGATTAAGCAGGCACAACAACTGAATAGCGATGGTAAGACAGTTTTAATTGATGTTCACTCTGATTTAGAATCTAGGAAGTCAAAATTCTCTTAGGTAAATTGTGGTGTTGAAAATATCGAGCTAGACTAAGGAGTTTAGAATATAAATAGCAAATTCTTTTGGTATACTGCGATATCAATCTTCGGAAAGGTGGTTTTATAAATGGCTAATACAGCGACGAAACAGATTAAGGTGGACGATCGAGATTGGAGTAAATTAAGCTTCGGTCAACAATTAAAGATGTTAGAGATTGAAGGATATTTGGTTTTACCAAATGTACTTAGTGAGGATAAAGTAGAACTTCTAAAGAAAGAAACCTCAAAAATAGATACCAAGGCAGCTGACTATTCTGATAAACAGCGTACAGCCCAGGGATTAGCTTTTTTAGGTGGGGCAATTACCGAATTGATAGCAAATCCTCCCACAATTGCTTTTCTTGAGAAACTTTTTGGTGATGAGATTGTAGTAATGAGCTACGCTTATGCAAGGTCTGAACCCGGACATCCGGGTATATCTCTGCATACTGATGGCCAACCATGGGGCTCGAAGATTTTTGGTTATGAAGGCAGCTCTCCTGTTTTAGTCAGGGTATTGAACTACCTGGAAGATCTTACGTTGGATGTATCTCCATTTAGAGTGGTTCCCAGATCCCATCTTAGTTTGCATTCTGATGGTAACCCATATTTAAGATATGAAAGTCACCCTGATGAAGTTAAAGTACCAGTCAAAGCAGGCTCTGCTGTACTAATTAACCATAAAGTTTTTCATGGCAATTTTCCCAACACCGGCGATTACGCTAGGGAAATGTTAGCCATAGCATACAGGCCTGCGTGGGGAGGACCAATCCAACCGGTAGAGTCCTGGCCAGAGGAGGGTGTCAAGAAATTACCTGATCATATAAGAAGACTGTTTAAGGATAAAAATACTAGAAAAGGTGATTTTGATGGTGGTAACAAGCCTCCAAATATGAAAAGTGAAGCTCCGGGTATTGATGTTCAAAGATGGTCAGGCAACTAAATATAAAAGCCCTATTTTTTTAGGCTAACAGCATGTTCTGCGGATCTTTTACCAAAAACGAGTCCGAGTGATAGGCCTCCTCCGTATCTTTCGCTGTAAATGCCACCTGCATCGGCTCCTACAGCATATAGTCCACTAATGGTCCGTCTACTCTTACTGATTACCCTGCCATAATGGTCTGTTTCTAAGCCTCCCATAGTAAACGTGATCCCTGGTGTTAAACTCACGGCCATAAAAGGAGGAGTAGATAGTGGGTTAGAGTCATTCTTATTAGGAATCCGGAGACTTCCGGTTTGAGAATGTTCGGCAGCTAACTGATAGGACATTAGAGTTGAAAGGGCTCCTTGGCCATATAGGTCTGTTTTATTTAGCTGAGCTATAAGACC
>CEUZ01012083.1_pt1 | contig 22466 bp, 16 predicted proteins | sample 361511 | NCBI WGS metagenome assembly CEUZ01 (sample SAMEA2622822, study PRJEB7988) | marine metagenome | biome: marine biome (ENVO:00000447); feature: surface water layer (ENVO:00002042); material: "saline water (ENVO:00002010), including plankton (ENVO:xxxxxxxx)" | depth 5 m | reverse complement strand
TTAAAAAATAAAAATTACTTGTTTGTTGATGGAAGATATACAATTCAAGCTCGAATTCAATCTGGGGAAAATTTTAAAATTATTACTATACCTCATAAATTTCCTAAAGATATTTTCAAAACTAAAAAAAAAATCATAATTGGTTTTGATCCCAAATTGTATAGTGAAAAACAATTAAATTTTCTTTTTAGTTTTAAAAATATTATTTTAAAACCAATAAATAAAAATTTAGTTGATGTAGTATGGCATAAAAAACCAAAAAATTTAATTAAACCATTTTTTTCTCTTTCAAAAAAAGATGCGGGACAAAGTTCACAAAAAAAAATAAAAAAAATAAAAAATATTCTTTTAAAAAATAAAATTGACTACCTGCTAATTACGGCGCCAGAAAATGTTGCATGGATTTTAAATATAAGGGGCTATGATTCTGAATTTTCTCCAATACCCAATGCTAGATTATTATTAAGCAACAAAGGAGATATAGATTTATTTTCAAAAACAGAGAAAATTAAAAAAATAAAAAATATTTTTTCTAATAGAATAAAATATTTCGATGAAGATTTAATTGAAAAAAAATTAAATAACTTATTTAATACTAATATTTGGATAGATAGCTTGTCTTGTTCAATTTACTTCAAAAATTTACTTCGAAAAAAAAATAAAATAATTGAACAAAGAGATCCTATATATATGTTTAAATCAATAAAAAACCCAACGGAAATTAAAAATATGAGAAAAAGCCATATGATTGATGGTGTTGCTTTAACAAAATTTTTGTTTTGGTTGAAAAAAAATTTTAAAAGAAAAAAAATTACAGAAATTTCTGCACAAAAACAATTGGAAAGATTTAGAAAGATGAACAATAATTATAAATTTCCAAGCTTTAGTACAATTTCAGGAACTGGCCCAAACAGTGCTATAATTCATTATAAAGCATCGATTAAATCTAACAGAACTTTAAAAAAAGGTGATCTTTATTTAGTAGACTCAGGTGGTCAATATTCTTTTGGTACTACTGATGTTACCAGAACTATTTCTTTAGAAAACAATTCTAACTTAGTAAAAGAAATTTATACACGTGTTTTGAAAGGACATATCGCAGTTTCAAATTATAAAATTAGAAAAAATTCAAATGGTGCAGATATCGATCAAAGTGCTAGAAAATTTTTAAAAAAAATTAAATTAGATTATCCTCATGGAACCGGGCATGGCGTTGGGTATTTTTTAAACGTACATGAAGGGCCTCAATCATTTTCTAAATATAACAATATAAACTTAAAATCAGGAATGATTATTTCTAATGAACCTGGATATTATAAAGAAGGTAGTTTTGGTATAAGAATTGAGAATTTAATTTATATTAAAAAAAATAAATTTGATGAACTAACTATGGCACCAATAGACAAAAATTTAATAAATAAAAAATTACTAAATAAAAATGAAGTGTTCTGGCTAAATAAATATCACAGCAAAGTAAAAAAAAAATTATCAAGATTTATGAATTTTAAAGAGAAAATTTATTTAACTGACGCCTGTTCCCCTATTTAATAAAACGTACCAACTACTTTCGTCGAGGATATTAATATTTAATTGTTTAGCTTTTTTTACTTTTTTAGTAGTTGGTTTAGAGTCTCCTACAACCAAATAATCTAATTTTTTACTTATTGTACCTAAAATTTTTCCACCCTCTTTTTCTACCAGTGCCTTTGCCTCTGCTCTGCTCATTTTACTTAAACCTCCTGTAAACATTATCGTTTTTTCATAAAAAATCCCTGATTTGCTAGTTTTAAAATCACTAACATTTAATTCCTTAATTAAATTAGAAACATTATCTAAATTTTTAGTGTTAGAAAAAAATGTATTAAGTGAATTAATTTGAGTTTCCCCAATACCATCTAATTCTAAAAGGTAAATTAAAATTTTTTTTCTTTTCTCTTTATCAAACAATTCCTCAAATTTTTTTATGTTAATGAAATACTTTGCTAAAGTTTTTGCATTTTCTTGGCCTATATGTCTTATGCCAATTGAAAATATCATTTTGTCCAATGATATTTTTTGTGATTTGTTAATGGCTTTTTTCAAATTAGAAACTGATAAATTTCCCCAACCAGGCATAGTAGAAATTTTTTTAAAATTTAAATGAAATATATCCGCTGGATATTTTATTATATTTGTGTCCCAAAAATTTTGAACTATTTTTTTACCAAATCCTTCAATATTTAGTGCATCTTTTGATACAAAATGTTTTAGCTTTTCTAATAAAATTTCATTACAACTAAATTGCGGATCTGGACACCTTGTCACTGCATCTTTTTTTTTAGTAACAAGATTAAATTCTTTTACAGTTTTTGCTCCACAAGATGGACATTTTTCGGGAAAAATAAATTTTTTTGAATTTTTTTTTCTTTTGCTTTTATCTACATATAAAACTTGAGGAATAACATCTCCTGCTCTTTGTATACATACTGTGTCGCCAATTCTTATATCTTTTCTATTTATTTCATCTTCATTATGAAGTGTAGCATTTGAAACTATCACGCCTCCAATATTTATTGGTTCTATTTTTGCTACTGGTGTTAAAGCTCCCGTTCTTCCTATTTGTATTTCAATATTTTGAATTACAGAAAATCCTTTTTCTGAAGAAAATTTATGGGCTACCGCCCATCTTGGAGAATTTGAAACAAAACCTAGTCTATTTTGTAATTTTAAATTATCTATTTTATAAACTAAACCATCTAAATCGTAATCTATATCTGATCTTTTCAGCTCTATGTTTTTATGATTTTTCTCTATTTCTTCAACGGTACTTACGATTTTATTTAGAGGACTGGTATTAAATCCCCAAGTTTTTAATAACTTTAAATATTGAGACTGTGTTTTAAAATTTTTTGGATTAACTGCGCCAAAACCATAGGCAACAAATTTTAAAGGTATCTTTTTAGTTTGTTCTGGATCTTTTTGTCTTAAAGATCCTCCAGCGGCATTTCTTGGATTAGAAAAATTTTTTGCAATTTTTTTAAAATCAGACTTTGATATATAAATTTCACCTCTCACATCTAAAGTTTTGGGAAAATTTTGTTTGCTTATTTGTTTAGGGATATTTTTTATTGTTTTGATATTATTGGTTATATCTTCACCTATTTTTCCATCACCGCGAGACAAACCTAAAACAAAAATTCCATCAATATACTTTAATGATGCTGAAATTCCATCAATTTTAGGTTCTGCTGAAAAAACTATTTTTTCAGAATTATTTATATTTAAAAAGTTTTTTATTTTTTTTATAAAATCCTCTACATCATTTTTGGAAAAGGCATTTGCAAGAGATAACATTGGAATATCGTGTTGAACTTTTTTAAATTTACTTGAAGGCTCATAACCAACTTTTTTTATGGGAGAATTTTCATTTTTTAAGAATGCATAATTTTTCTCTAGGTCAATAATTTCAAACTTAATTTTATCATATTCTTGGTCTGATATTATTGGATTATCGTTTTGAAAATATGCTTTATTGTGTTTTTTTAATTCTTTAATTTTTTTTGTATATATTTTTTCAATTTCTTTACTTTTCATGGACTTTTATTCAAAAAGGTTCTTTATTTTTTTTCTAATTAGTCCCATTTTTTTTTTTCTTTTTATCTTTTTAGGCTTATATTTTTTATTAAATACTTTATAGCTTTTTTTATACCATTCTCCTGATTGATAATTATAACCTAGTATTGCTGCTGCCTGTTTTGACTCTTCTATTAATCCAAGTCTATAGTATACTTCTACAAGTCGATGAAGAGCTTCTTCAACAAAAACTGTCGTGTCGTATTTCTCTACAACTGTTTTAAGTCTATTTAAAGCTGGTATCCACTTTTCGGTTTTCATATAAAATCTTGCAATTGACATTTCTTTTGCAGCCAGCTGATCAATTATTAAATCAATTTTAAATCTAGAGTCAGTCGAATAATCAGTATTTGGATAAGTCTCCATTATGAATTCAAATTTTTTCTTAGCTTTTAATAAAGGTTGTAAATCTTTTTTCTCATCTAGTATTTGTTCATAATAACAAATTGCAATTAAATAATGTGCGTAAGGTATATTTTCATCTGCAGGATAATTTTTAATATGTCTTTCTAAACCAAAAATAGCATTTGAATATGAGTTTCTAGAATATTCCGAATAACTTGACATTAGACTAGCCTTGGCTGCCCAATCAGTTTGTGGCATTAAATCCTCAACATCTTTAAATTTTTTTCCAGCATAAAATGCATCGCCTTTTTTTAAAGCTTCAACGGCTTCAGCATAAAGACTAATTGCTTTCTCTTCATCTGAAGGCTCGTAGACTACTAATTCTTTATTATTTTTTGAACATGAAAATAATAAAAAAGTTAACAAAAACAAAATTGATAATTTTTTAAACATTTTAGATAAAAAATCATTTTATCAAAATATTAGATTATTACAATTTTCTTTGTGAAATTACTTATGCGTTAACAGCTGCTGGGTTGGTGTAAGTATTGTCTTTATGTTCTATTTCTTCGTCTTCCATACTTACATATTTCCAATTTGATGGATCTGAGAAAAAATCTCTTAATAAAGTATTTGTAAGTTGATGTCCTCCTTGGGAGGTTTTTATATGACCATAAAGCCTGTGTCCAAGAAGCATAAGATCTCCTAAACAGTCCAATATTTTATGATCTACAAACTCGTTTCTGTGTCTTAATCCGTCGTCATTTAATATTCTATTTTCTTTAACTACTATTGCATTCTCTAAAGAGCCTCCTTTTGCTAAACCTAGACTTTTAATTTGATCTATATCTTCATATAAACAAAAAGTTCTTGCATTGTATATTGGTGTTAAATCACCATCACTTAATTTAAAAACTTTTCTTCTAGTTCTAATTAAAGGATTTTTATAAACAACTTCAAAATCAATCATTAAATCTTTTTTTAAAGGCTCAATAGAAATATATTTAGGCCCTTCTTTTATTTCGACTTTTTTAAGAACTTTAATATATTTTCGTAAAACTTTCTGTTCTACTGTTCCAACAGATCTTATTGCTTCAACAAAATCAAAAGACGAACCATCCATTATTGGAATTTCTGGAGCATCAACTTCAATCAAAATATTATCTATCCCTTCGCCATAAAAGACTGCCATTAAATGTTCTATGGTAGATATAGAAATATCATAAGAATTTTTAATTTTAGTACAAAGCACCGGAGAATTTACATTTTTATAATTCGCCTCAATAATATTTTTTGACTCATCTACATCCACTCTTTTAAATAAAATTCCAGAATTTGGTTCAGCAGGTAAAAGATTTAAATTGGCTTTTATACCATTATGCAAACCTACGCCTTCGAGTTGTATGGATTCTTTAATAGTTTTTTGAAATCCTTGTTGCATAATTGATGATATACAAAAGGTAATTAAGCTTAAAAGACAATTAATGTTACTAAAAACTACAAGTCGATTTAACTAACTTATTTTAAAAATTTTGGCAAAAAAACCTATTTTTTTGGTACTTTTATTGCCTATTTCAGGAATAGCCTCTGTTTCCCATCCATCTTTTATAACATTTATAGCTCCAAGACATGAAGCAAAATTTCTTTCTAATTCTTCATCTTTAGAATTTTCTCCAACTATTTTTAAATTAGATCCAAAAAAGTTTTTCAAATATTTTTTAATATTAATAAATTTAGAACCTTCTCCTGCAATTAAAATATTTACTCCAGAATTTAAGTCGAAATCTGGAACTATTAATTGTTTTTTTAATTTACTTAAAATTTCGTCTAATCTTGATTTTATTACTTTAATAATTAAATTTTTACTGATTTTTCTATAATTTGAATTTATAAAAAAAGTATTTTTTAAATTATTTTGATCATCAAAGATTTTTTGATCATCTTCTAGTAAAAAATCAATATCATTTCTGATATTTTCTGATTCTTTTAAGTCAAGTGAACATACTTTTGAAATATCTTTTGTAATGTGATTAACTCCAATAGGAATTGTGATTGAATGAGCTATCGCTAAGTTTTTAAATAGGCCAAAACTAGTTTTTTCAAATCCTAAATCGATAACTGCACTACCAAAACCTAACTCTTTATTATTTAGGCAGTTTACACCTAAAGCGAATGTGCGTGAAATTAATCTTTCAATTTCTATATCACAATCAATGAATACTTGATTAATATTTTTTAAATTATTTTTGGGTATAGTAATAAAAGTAATTTCATGAGTAAATGTGTCAGCATAGACTCCTATCGGCTCTTCAACAAATTTTTTTCCATCAACTATATAATTATAATTAAAAATATGAATTATTGACTGTTTTTTATCATTAAGAACTAGTTGCTTTTTTGCCTCTTTTAATAAAAATTCTATGTCGTCTTTGTAAATTTTAGAACCATTAATTTTTTTATGTTTTGAAAATTTAGTGCATAAAAAGTCTGGCTGCTCAAACACTATGCTTATTTTTTTTAGTGATATATTGGCTTTTTTTTCTGCACTGCTAATACATGATCTGATTGCGCTAGAAGCTTTTGATAAATTAATTACGGTATCATTATGAAATCCATAAGATGGAGTAGTTGAAGTTGATAATATTTTAGCATTATCATTTATAATTTTAAAAATAACGCATTTTAAATTAACATTTCCAAGTTCAATTATTCCTATTGCTTCATCAGAATTCATTATTCTACTATTATCTTACCATCGACCCTTAAATCAATAACATTATAATTTTTAAAGTCTTCACGCTCTAATAGTTTTATTGATTTAATAATAGCTTCATTAATATTGCTATATGGAAATTTTATTATTTTATTATCTAAAATTTCTAAATCCCACCTTCCGATTTGAAAGTAGTAAAATTTTATAATTTTTTCACTAGGAAAATTATTTTTTTTAAGCTTATTAAAAAAATTTATAAAATTATTTTCAGCTCCATTACCAAAAACTTGTGGTAATTTATTGGAATTATAAGTATCTTTATATGTAATTAAATTAGAAGAGCTATCTAGAAGATATTTAGTTTTTTTTTTAAAAATTATAGCAACTGGACTTGTTTCAAAAACTTTTATTATAATTGTATCGGGATATTTTTTTTTTACCTCTACTTTTTCTAAAAAATCTATATTTTCTAATGGTTTTGCAATATCTTTTTCTTTTATAAAGAAAATATTTCTTTTATTAATTTTTTCTAGTTTATTAATAATTTCTTGACTATTTGTAAGTATATTATTTTCTACTTCTATAATTTTAATTTCAAAAAATGATTCTTTTGTTTTTTGCTGAAAATCAGATTCTTTGGGATTAAATGTTGATAAAAAAATTATCAAAAAAAATAATAAAACAACTCTATAGAATCTTTTCATCTATTTTTGCTAGAATCTTTTGCCATCCACAAAACTAAATCTTCAAATTTAATTCCATAATAATTTGCTATTTCTGGCACCAAAGAAAGCTTTGTCATGCCCGGTTGTGTATTAATTTCTAAAAGATAAAATTTGTTTTTAAAAAATCTAAAATCAGATCTTGTTATGCCTCTACACTTAATAATTTTGTGTGCTTTTTTTGCTATTGAAAGTACTTCTTTGTATTCTTTCTTTGATATATCAGCGGGCATTATATGCTTCGTTTTTGCCTTATGAGAATATTTAGCTTTATAATCATAAAATTCTCTTTTGGGGACTAATTCTATAGCGCCTAAAGCCTTATTGCCCATTACTGCTACCTGAATTTCTTTTCCTGGAATATATTCTTCAACAAGAATTTTACTATATCTTTTTTTCATATTATCAAAATTTTTGCTGAATTGTTTTCTATTTTTGCAAATATAAACTCCAAGACTAGAACCTTCATTAACTGGTTTTATTACGATAGGAAATTTTATTTTTTTTATTTTCATTTTTTTTGATAAATCATTTTTTTGATTATTATTAATTAAAAAATATTTAGGTGTTATAATTTCATTTTGTTTAAATAAAATTCTCGATAACTCTTTATCCATCGCTAAACTTGAAGATAGTGGTCCTGAATGTGTGTATGGAATTTTTAATGCTTCTAAAATACTTTGAACAAATCCATCTTCACCATATTTTCCATGAAGCGCATTAAATACAAACTTTGGTTTTAGTTTTAAAAGTTTTTTGACAAAATTGCCTTTGGCATCTAATTCTTTAACTTTATAACCTTTTTTTTTTAAAGCCTTAGAACATGCCTTGCCGGTTAAAAAACTTATTTCTCTTTCACCTGACAATCCTCCTAAAAGTACAACAATTAAATTATTCAAGATTTTTCTCCTAAAATTTCAAGTTCTAATTCGAGTTTGACCCCAGTTTTATTTAAAACTTTTTTTCTAACTTCATTAATTAAATTTTCTAATTCTTGTGATGTTGCTTTACCCTTATTGACAAAAAAATTACAATGTTTTTCTGAAATATAAGCATCACCTATATTAATTCCGGCGCATCCTGACTCTTTAATAAGTGCCCAGGCCTTTTTTTTCGGCGGATTCTTAAAAGTACTGCCGCAGGTTTTCACACCGTAAGGTTGATCTTTTTTTTTTCTTTCTGTTAAGTTGGTAATTTTACTTTTTATATTTTTGTTATCTAATTTTTTTCCCTCAAAAGTAGCACTTATAAAGATTAGATCATCACTTAGGCTGCATTTTCTATAAGAAAATTTAATATCTGAAGAGTAAATAACTCTCATATTTCCATTGAAATCCATTACCTGCAAAGAAACTAAAATTTTAGAAAGATCTTTCCCGTAACATCCGGAATTCATTCGTATACCTCCGCCAATAGTTCCTGGAATACAAGACAAGAACTCAAAACCAGATAATGAATTTTCGTATGCAAAATTTGAAACTTGCTTATCTAAGGCAGAAGATCCTGCTACTATCATATTTTCCTTAAACATAGATATACGCGAAAACGATTTACCTAATTTAATTATAATTCCATTATAACCCCCGTCTCTAATTAAAGTATTTGATCCCAGACCAAGAACTTTAATTTGACTAAATTTATTTAAATTTTTGAGAAACAAGGATAGTTCGTTCAAATTTTTTGGTTTAAAAACAACTGTTGCGCTTCCACCAATATTGAACCATGAATACTTTGATAAATTTTCATTAAATAAAATTTGCCCAGAAATTTTTTTTTTAATTTGATTAATTTTTGAAATTAAATTCATTTATAGTCTTGACCAATTTCTCTTATCCAATTAGATATACTTCCTGCACCCATACAAATAACCATTTCATCTTTTATTAAATTTTTCTTTATATAGTTTTTTAAATCTTTTTGATTTTTTATATTTATTACCTGAATTTTGGATTTTTTTGTAATAAGTTTAGAAAAATTATCTTGATTAAAATTATATGTAATTTTTTCTCCAGCTGAATAAACTGGGCAAAGCACTACCTCATCACACAATTTAAATGAATGAGCAAAATCGTTTTTAAGAAATTTTATTCTTGAATATCTATGAGGTTGAAAAACACAAATAATTTTTCTATCTATATTAACTTGTCTTGCACTTTTTATTACTGCTCTTATCTCTGTAGGATGATGTGCATAATCATCATAAAAATCCCGTTTTTCTACTGAAAAAACTTTCGTAAATCTTCTTTGGATACCTAAAAATTTTTTAAGTGCTATTTTGATTTTATTTATTTTTATTCCTAGATTTAATGCTATTGCTACTGCTGCTGTTGCATTAGAAATATTATGATCTCCAATTAAATTCACTATTATATCTTTTATTTTGATTGATGTACTTGATGGCAAATTAATTTTTAAGTCAAAAATTGAATAATTTTTCTTTTTTCTTACATTTATAATTTTATAGTTTGAATTATTTTTAAATCCATAAGTTAAATAATTTCGAGTCTTACACTTAGATAATAAATCATTTAAATTCTTATTATCATTACAAACAAGCGATTTACCAAAAGAAGGGGTTTTTTCAATAAATGCTTCAAAACTTTTTTTTAATTTTTCAAAACTTCCATAAAAATCTAAATGTTCTTTATCCAAATTGGTTACAATTGAATATGTAATTGGAAGTTTTAAAAAACTTCCGTCTGACTCGTCTGATTCAATTACTGCCCATTCTCCTTTACCTAATTGCGCATTGCTTCTAAGCGAATTTATTACCCCTCCGTTTATTACGGTAGGATCAAGTCCAGCTTCTAATAATATATTTGCTACTAAAGATGTTGTAGTAGTTTTGCCATGCGATCCTGTAATTATAATATTTTTTTTTAGAGCGACGATATTAGCTAACATCTCACCTCTTTTAAAAATTGGTAATTTTTTATTTTTTGCTTCAACTAGTTCTGTATTATTTTTTTTAACTGCTGACGAAATAACAACCATTGTTGTTTTATTTAAGTTTTTTTGATTATGTCCAATATAAACCTTTATTCCTTTTTGAATTAATCTATCTATATTCTTATTTTTATTTAAATCGCTACCTTGAACAGCAAAACCCATATTTTTCATTATTTGAGCCAAGCCGCTCATTCCAATCCCGCCTATACCTATAAAATGAATTATTTCGTTACTTGCTATATTAATTTTCATTTTTAAATAAATTCCTTAATTTCATTTTCTATATTCTTATAAACGTTTTTATTGAAATTTTTTTTCATATTTTCATGCATATTTCTTAATTTATTTTTATTTTTTATGTTTTCCATAATTAAATTAAATAAATTTTCAGTATTAAAATCATTTTGCTCAATAATCCAGCAACAGTCTTTGTCTTTATAATATTTAGCATTTAAATATTGATGATTGTCTATAGAATTAGGAAGAGGGACAGCGATAAACGGTGTATAAGTATGTGCAAGTTCTGCTGTAGTAGATGCGCCACACCTTGTTATAGCCAGATCAGAAATCAAAAAAAATCTAGAAATATTTTTATCAAAATCAAAAACATAGTTTTTAATATTATTTGATTTGTAAAAATCAGTAATTAAACTTTTTTGGTTTTCTACACATTGTTGATTAATTTCAATATTTTGACCTGTATCTTTTATCATTTTTACTACCATTGGAACTATTTTTCCAAAAACTTCTGCACCCTGGCTTCCTCCTAAAACAAGAAGTGAAAACTTTTCTTTATTCATTTCTTTTTCATTAGCTTTAGAATAAATAATATTTTTGCTTAATATTGAACCAACTTGGCTTATTTTTCTTTTATCATTTTCAGAAAAATCTTTAGTTACATTTTTAGCTAAAAGAATTTTTCTAGTAATTGAGGATAAATACTTATTAGCTCTACCCAGTACCATATTATTTTCATAAATTACCAAAGGTAAATTAAAAAATTTTGAAGCAAAACAAATTGGAAACGATACATAGCCTCCAAATCCAAAAATCATGTCGGGTTTTTCTCTTTTAATTATGTTAATTGATTTTAATATTGAAAATAAAATTAAAATATAAGCATAAAATTTTTTAAACAAATTTTTATTTGTTGGAGTTCCAGCTTTTAATATGTATGTTTTAAATTTTGAATTATTTTTTAAAAAATGCCTTCCTCGAGCATCAGTAACTAATAAAACTTCATATTTTTTTTCCAAATAATGCTCCATTAAATTTATTGCAGGAAAAATATGACCTCCAGTGCCGCCTCCTGTAAAAATTATTTTTTTAGTCATTTGCCAAACTCCTCATAGAATCTTTTCTTGTAAAATTTAAAATTATTCCAGCTATTATGGAACTTCCGATTAAAGAAGATCCTCCATAACTTAAAAAAGGCAATGTCATACCTGTTGTGGGAAATAATCTTGTGTTCACGCCTATGTGAATAAAAGTTTGAATAGTTAACAATGAGATTAATCCTACCAAAGCTAACTTAAGAAATTCATCATCTCCTAAAAAAACTTTATTTATTACTTTGTAACCAATAAATAAAAATACAACCACAACAAACAAAACAAATAGCGCCCCGAATTCTTCAGAAATTACTGCAAATATATAATCTGTGTGCGCTTCCGGCACCTTATCTTTTAAAATTCCCTCTCCCATTCCTCGACCGGTAAGTCCTCCTTGTTTAATTGCATCTAAAGCTTTTTGTGATTGAAAATTGTCTCCTGACTTTGGATCTAAGAATGTTCTAATTCTTAAAAAAACATAACCAAATTTTTCTGGTAAAAAAAATATTAAAAGCAAAGTAATTATTAAGAAAGAAAGTCCAAGCATTGTAAGAATAATCATATTAAAACCCGACACAAAAATCATAGTGATCCATGTTAAAGTTAAAAGCAAAGTTTGTCCTAGATCGGGTTGATTCATTAATATTATCGCAACTAAAGTTAAAATTAAAAAAGAGTAAAAATATCTTGAATAAATATTAATTTTTTCATTCAAGATTATAATTTTAGCAATAAAAATTATAAATAAAGGTTTAAGTAATTCAACAGGCTGAAATCTTGGAAGAGGATATATATCTATCCATCTTCTTGATCCTTTAACTTCAGTTCCAATTAAAAGTGTTAAAAAAAGTAGAATTATTGAAAATATAAATAAATAATTTAATATTTTTATAAGTTTACCTTTATCTTGAAGTGAAATAATAAAAATTAAAAAAATTGATATAAAAACAAAAACTAGATGCTTTACAAAAAAAAAGTACGTTTGTTTATTCATTTTTTCCGACATTACTGAAGTAGTGGATGCAAAAGAAAAAAATAGTCCTAATAAAAGAAGAAATATAAACAAAAATAATATTTGCTTATCCAAATTTCTCCACCATTTAGCAACCAAGCCTGTATTTTCTCTTCCAAAATTAAACATTTGATTTGAATTTAAATTTTTTGATAACTTGTTTTTTAAAAAAATCACCTCTATTTTCGAAATTAATAAATTGGTCAAAAGATGCTGCAGCAGGGCTTAATAAGATAGTTTTCTGTTCGTTGTGATTAAATTTTAAGTCTTTATTAATTTTTCTTATTGCATTTTTTATATTATAAGAAACGGAAAATGGGATTTTTTTTCCAATTTGTTTTCTAAAAAAAGATATATTTTTTCCAATAATGTATGCTTTAACAATTCTTTTTTTTACTTTTTCTAAGTAAAATTTATCTTTATCTTTTGGAAGACCTCCAACTATCCAATAAATTTTATTATAATTTGATAAAGATTGTAAGCAAGCGTCAAAACTTGTCGCTTTTGAATCATTTATACATAGTAATTTTTTATTTTTAAATACTATTTCTTGTCGATGAGAAAGGCCTTTAAATTTATTTAAACTTTTAATTATTATATTGTCAGATACTTTTAATTTTTTTGCAATTTTATAAGCAAAAATCATATTTTCTATATTTCCTTTACTTGTAAAGTATTTATTTTTTATTTTTTTTAATAATAAATTATGACTTGGATAATTAATTGCTATAATCTTTGAATTGATTCTTTTTTTTTTTAATATACCAATAATAGATTTTGAATATTTGTTTGCCAAATTTACGTAAGAATAATCCGAACTTTTTTGCGCTAAAAAAATTTTAGATTTAATTTTAATATAATTCTTTAAATTTTTATGTCGATCCATATGATCATTGGATATATTTAATATTGCAGCATGTTTAGAACGAAACAAATTAGAATATTGTAACTGGTATGAAGAAACCTCTAATATTAAAATTTCTTTTCTCTTTTTTATATTATGAAATGCAAAAATTGGACTTCCAATATTACCAACTGTTTTTACTTTATAATTAGCTTCATTTAAAATTTGTTCAATAATTTTACATGTTGTAGATTTTCCATTTGTACCAGTAATCGAAATAATTAATGAATCTCTGTTAAATTCAAAAAAAAGATCTAGATCGGTAATTATTTTTTTGGAATTAGTTAATAAATAATTTTTTATTTTACATTTATTTATATCTATTCCAGGGCTAATAACTATTTTATCGATAAAATTATTCTCTACCCAAAATTTTTTAACTTTAAAATTATTTTTTTTAATTTTTTTTCTTATTTGTTGATTGTCGTCCCAGCAAAAAATCTCTACATTTAACTTTTTAAGAGTTTTAGCTACAGCAAAACCTGTTAATCCCATTCCATAAATGGCAAATTTTTCATTTTTATATTTTTGTAAAGGATGCATCAGCTATCTTAATTTTAGCGTTGCTAAACCTATTAGAGCTAAAATTATAGATATTATCCAAAACCTTATTACAACTGTTGATTCAGCCCACCCTTTTTTTTCAAAATGATGATGCAAAGGCGCCATCATGAATACTCTTTTTCCTGTTAGTTTAAATGATATTACTTGAATTATTACTGAAATTGTTTCAAGAACAAACAATCCTCCTATAATTCCTAAGACAATTTCATGTTTTGAAATTATTCCTATAGCTCCTAAGGAACCACCTAGAGATAGAGATCCTGTATCTCCCATAAAAATTTTTGCTGGCGGGGCGTTATACCATAAAAAACCCAAGCAAGATCCGACGATAGACCCGCAAAAAATGGATGCTTCACCAACATTTGGTATATAAGGTATTTTTAAATACTCAGAAAAAACTGTATTGCCAGTTACATAACAAATAAAAGTAAAAGAAAGCGCAACCAAAATGACTGGCACTGTGGCTAGACCATCTAAGCCATCAGTTAAATTTACTGCATTTGAAGATCCAACTATTATAAATATTGCAAATGGAACAAAAAATAATCCTAAATGAAGTATTAAATTTTTAAAAAAAGGAAAATAGAGATTTTTTAAATGGTCGCTATTTTCAAAATTTAGTAATAAAGTTACAGCAATTAATGATAATAATATTTGAAAAATAATTTTTGTTCCTGACGAAATACCTCTTGAATTATTATGTTTTATTTTTAAATAATCATCAACAGCCCCTAACAAACCAAAACTAGTAGCAACAAATAATAATACCCAAATATAATAATTTTTTAAATCAGCCCATAATAAAGTACCGAAAAGTATTCCGATTAAAATTAGGAGTCCGCCCATAGTAGGAGTGCCTACTTTTTTAAAAATATGACTTATTGGACCGTCATCTCTTATTGGCCCAGTTATTCTATGCGACTCAATGAATCTTATAAAAGGTCCTCCAACTATAAATACTATTAACATTGAAGACAAAACTGAAAGACCTGTCCTAAAAGTTAAATATCTAAAAACATTTAAGGCTGAAAACTGATCTACCAATGAAGTTAAAAAATTATATAGCATTAGAATTTTCTCTTTTAATATTTTGTGAAAAATGACTCAATCCGGTAGCATTTGATCCTTTTACCATAAGTATGTCATTATTGTGTAAATTTTTACTAAAATAATAATTAGCATCTTTAATGGTTTTAAATATTTTACCTTTCTTATTTGTGGATAGATTGTTAAAAGTTTCTTTTATATATTTTCCGTGAACAAATACTCTATCAATATTACTTTTATTTAATACAATGGATAAATCTTTATGAAACTTTTTGGATTTTGTTCCTAATTCTAACATATCTCCAAGAAAAACATATTTATGAGAATTTTTATTAATTTTATAATAATTTATATTATTGATTGCTGATATCATTGATGATGGATTTGCATTATAGCTTTCGTCAATAAATTTGAATTTTTTATTAAATTTTTTTACTATATTTACATCACCTCTTCCTTCTGGAATTTTAAAATTGATAAATTTTTTCTCTATTTTATATAAATTTAAATTCAAAACAAATATTGTAGATATGCAGGCTAAAATATTATCTAAATAATTTTCGGTTGAATTTTTTGTATAAAAGTAAAAAATTTTATTTTTTATATTTATTTTTAATTTAAAATTATTTTTTATTTTTATAATTTTTACAAGATATATGTCTGCCTTTTTCTTTCTGCTAAAAGAAATTACTTCAATCTTATTTTTTTTAGCAATTTTCGATAAAAAAGTAAAAAATTTACCATTTTTATTAAGAATTAATTTTCCTCCTTTCTGGATATTATGAATAATTTCTGATTTTGCTCTTGCTATATCTTTTAATGTTTTAAAATTTTTAAAATGTGCTGCTGAAATACTAGTTATAATTCCTATTTCTGGTTTAACTATTTTTGATAAATTGTTTATTTCTCCTTTTTTATCCATTCCTATTTCAAACACACCATAATCAATATCTTCCTTTAAATTAGAAAGGCTGTAAGGAACTCCAAATTTATTATTATATGAATAAGGAGAATGATAAACTTTACCAAAATTTTTAAGAGAAAATCCTAGAAGATTTTTTAAAGTAGTTTTTCCTACGCTACCAGTCACACCTATAATCTTTGCTTTAGAATTGTCTCTATTTATTTTTGCTAAATCTTTTAAAGATGTAAGAGTATTTTTCACTTTAATAATTTTATTCTTAGGAATGCCTCTTATTTTTTTATTTACTACTAATTTTATTGCACCTTTATGTAAAGCTTTGCTTAAAAAATTATGTCCATCAGTTTTTTTGCCGCGAATTGCAAAAAAAATATCGTTTCTTTTTATAGTTCTAGTATTTATAGAAACATTATTAAAATTTATATTTTGAAAAATATTATTATAAATATTTTTTTTTAATAAAAACTTTTCTTTTTTTATTAATTTATTTATTATTTTTTTATCCGAAAATTTAAAAACTTTTTTTCCATAATCTTGTGTAGATTCATGTCCTTTGCCGGCAACTAAAAGTATTTCGTTTGATTTGAGTTCATGAATTGCAGTTTTAATGGCCTGCTCTCTACTCTCAATATTCACATAATTTTTTTTACAACCTTTTATAATATCTTTTCTTATTTTTTTTGGGTTTTCGTTTCTAGGATTATCGTCAGTAACGAAAACTTTTTTACAATACTTGCTAGCAATTTTTCCCATTATATATCTTTTTTTTTTATCTCTTTCACCACCGCACCCAAAAACAATTATGATTTTTTTTTTAAATTGATTTTTTAATGCCATTAAACTTTTTTCTAAAGCGTCTGGACTATGGGCAAAATCTATTATTATTTTAGAATTGTTTTCTAAATTGGCAATACATTCAAGTCTACCAGGAACTGGTTTAATTTTATGCAATTGTTTAAAAATTGCATTTTTTTTAACACCACATATTAACGCAGCTAAAATTGCCATGAGTAGATTTTTTATTTGAAAATATCCTATTAAAGGAATTGTAAAATTATAAACTTTTGAGTTAAATAAAATTTTAACATGTTGATTATCTTCTATAAATTTATTTTTTAAAATTTTTATATTTCCAGATTTAGTACCTAGCGTAACTTTTTTAATTTTTTTTTTTTTAGCAATTTGTTTTATTTTTGTAAATTCTTTATTATCTTCATCAGTTATAATCTTAGAATTTTTATTTAATAAATTCTTAAACAAATACAATTTTGAATTTAAATATTTTTTCATATTTTTATGATAATCAAGGTGATCGACACTAAGATTAGTAAATATTCCAATTTTTATACTTAAATTATCTAATCTTTTTTGCTCGAGTCCATGACTAGAGGCTTCTAAAATTACATTTTTAATTTTTTTTTTTTTAAAAATATCTAAAGTTTTGTGTAATAAAATAGGATCTATCGAAGTTAAATTTGTTTTTTTTTTATAATTTTGAGAAATAATGCCTAAAGTACCTATTGAGGCTACAGATATATTATTAAAATTTAATATTTGATAAAAAAAATTAACTATAGATGATTTTCCATTTGTTCCAGTAACAGCAATAATATTGATATTTTTATTATTTTTATAGTAATTAGAGCATGCTTCTGAAAGACTTTTTCTTACATCCTTTGTTCTTATGAACGGAATTGTTAAATTTCTATCTTTTGCTTTTTTGTTGCTAATTACTGCAGAAGCTCCTTTCGCTATTGCTTCACGTATAAACTTTGTTCCGGAAGTATTATTTCCTTTAATTGCAAAAAAAATATCCTTTTTTTGAACTTTTCTGCTATCAAAAGAAATTCCATTTATAGGAATTTTTTTATACTTGTTGTTAACAGATTTAAGTAATTTACCTAAAAGCATTTAAAAATTATTAGAAGCCTCTAGTTTTTTTGTGGCTAAAATTGGACCAATTTTTTCTATAATTTTGCCAGCTATAACAACTGTATTCCATCCCGAAGTGTTTCTTGTTTCCCCTTTATATTTATAACCTTTTGGAAATTTTTGTGAAGGAGGGAATAAGTAAACGAAATTAGGTGCAGGTTGTGGTTCATCCAACATTACTAATAATACGTATTTTGGTCTGTTAGAAGGAAAAATTGATACGAATGTATTTAGTTTTTCTTTAGAATTATATTTGAGTGCAGTTCCTGTCTTTCCGCCAACATCATATCCTTCAACGTTAGCGAAATTTGCTGTACCTTCATCCATGCTGACAACTTTTCTTAACATTAAATTAATTTCGTTGCTGGTTTTATATGAAATTATTTGTTTTTTTTTTTTGAAAATTTTTTGGTCATTTTTAAAAATATGAGGTTCTATTTTATAACCTCCATTACTCAAAATAGCATATGCTCTTGCTAACTGAAGAGGAGTTGTTGTAATACCATGACCGTAAGATGTCGTTGCAAGACGACACTTCCCCCATCTAAATGGAATTGGAGTGCCCACTTCTTCTAAATCAAAATTAATTGATTCCAATATTCCTAATTCATTTAAAAAATTTTTATATTTTTCAGTACCTATTTTTTGTGCTATGCGAACTGCACCAATATTAGATGAACGAACTAATATTTCTTCGGTATTTAAATTTTGAGGTAATTTGTCGTGCTCAGTAATCGTATATTTATCACATCTTATACTATGTTCTAAATTTTCAAATATTGTTTCTGGTTTTACTACTTTATTTTCAAGGCCTGCTGCGACAGTGAAAGTTTTAAAAACAGATCCTAATTCATATACACCTAGCGTTATTTTATTTGTATAAATATTATCATTAATTGAGAATCTTTTATTTAAATCATAATCTGGTAAAGATACCAAAGATAATATTTCGCCATTATCAACATCCATTAAGATTGCTCCACTGCCTATATTATTAAAATCATTTTTAGCTTTGATTAATTCCTCTCTTATTAAAAACTGCAAATTAGAATCTAAAGTAAGATTTAACGGATAATTAATTTTTTTTTTATCATTCAAAATTTTATTAAAATATTTTTCTACTCCAGAAATACCTAGATTAATATCATCTGTTTGACCTAAAACATGACTAAAAAGATTTGTTTGAGGATAAATTCTAGATGGTTTAGGATCAAAAACGAAAGCTTTATTTCCCATTAACCAAAACAAATCTTTTTCTTTTGGAGTTAGTCTCTTCCCTAAAGAGAAGAATTTATCGTTATTTAATTTTTGTTCAATTTTTTTTATATTTATTTCTGGAAATAAAAGTCCTAATTTAATAAGTAAATTTTTTTTTTCTTTTTCTTTTAGTAACTTTGGCCTTACTCCTACATCGTATAAAATAACATTTGTAGCTAAAATTGTCCCATTTCTATCTACAATATCTCTTCTATTTTTTAAATAATCTATTTTTTTAATATTGCTGTAAAATTTTTTTTCTGGAGTTAAAGATAAATAAATGATTTTAATACTAAAAATTAAAATTAAACTTAAAAAAACAAAAGATAAAAAAGTAACTCTATTAAATAAAATTTTAATATTTGATTTATTTTTATCTATAATTTCTGATTCAGTATAGTCCTCAAAATAAAAACTTTTTTTTTTGATAGTTTTTTTTTTATTATCCATCAAAAACTATCTGCCCGGTATTATTGGCATTCCTAAAAAAACTTTAACTACCTGTACTACTGTCCATTTTCCTGCTTTTTCTAAAGTAAATATGTCCTGAGGTGACTTATAAAGTTCTTTTAATTCAATTTTCTTTTTCTTTATTTCTACTTTTATTTCTTTGGGAATTAATTTAGGATCATCATAAAACTCTTTTAGCTTTTTGATCTCTGCTTTTTTTTGTTTAATTCTTTCCGCTACTTCCAATTTTACCCTGCCTGACAAATCTTTTGAATTCTTATCAATATTTTCATATTGCTTGATTTCATTAATATTAGTGAATTTTTCATTTTTACCATCTAAAGATTTGATCTGAGATTTTTTATAAGCAAAAAATTCATCATTTAAATGTTGTTTTGCTAAAGAAGCTATATTTTCTGGTGATGTTATTACCTCATTATCTAAAATTGCTTGATCAAGATTAAATTGAACTAAATTAATAGATGTTATTAGATTATTAATTTCTTTTTGCAAATTTCTAGTTTCATTTTTTACTGCCGAAACAAACAACAAACCGCAAATAAAAAATATTGCCAATAACGAATATTTTTTTGCAGAGATGAAGCTATTTTTTTTAGGAATAGTATTTATCCATACGTCATGATCTATTTGGTTACTCTTTTCATTAAATTGAGAGTTTGACCTCGGAAGAGAATTAATCCATTTGTTTTGATTTATCATGTGTAGTTACTCTCTAATTTTAAATAATTTATGAATTTATTTTTAAATTCATTAGGATAAAAAAAATGACTATCATTTCTACTTGCAAATCTTAGTTTTGCAGACCTTGAACGAAAATTTTCATTTAACTCCTTTTTGTCTGCCGTAAAGGGTTTTTTGGATACAAATTTAAATAATCTAGACTTGCTTTCAGTTATTGGTAAATATCTTGAGGGATTTTTTTTTGAATTTGAATAAAGATTAAAAAAGTTTTTAACTATTTTATCCTCTAAAGAATGAAAACTTATTACTATTAATATTCCATCATTCTTCAGAATTTTTGTCGCTTCTATAAGTCCTAAAATTAATTCTGTCAATTCTTGATTTACGAATATCCTAATTGCCTGGAACGTTTTTGTTGCAGGATTTCTTTTATAATTTTTGTAATTCTTTTTTGCTTCTCCAATTATTGAAGATAGTTCTTTTGAAGTTTTGATTGGTTTTATAGATCTATATTTATCAATTTTATTTGCAATAATTTTTGCATCTTTTTCTTCTCCCAAAATTTTTATAATTTTAAATAAATCATCTTTATCTAAAGTATTAATAACATCGTAGGCTGAATATTCATTTATACCCATTTCCATATTCAAAAAACTTTGAGAATTAAAAGAAAAACCTCTTTTTAAATCTGATAATTGCAAAGATGAAAGACCGAGATCAAATATTACTGCTTTTGGTTTTAAATCTTTTTCAATGACTTGGCTTAAATTACTAAATTTTTCATTTACAAAATTAAATCTTTTTGGGAATTTTTTTATTAATATTTTAGCATTTTGCTGACTTATTTGATCTCTATCAATCGCTAAAACTTTTGTGTTAGGAAATTTTAAAATTGCTTTGGAATAACCTCCGCCGCCAAAAGTACAATCAATAAACGTGCCACCATGTTGAGGGGATATAATGCTTAATACTTGATCTAGCATTACCGGATAATGTTTTACATTTTCCGATAACATGGTGGCATTCATAAATTTCTTTCTGTTCTTCCATTTAGTTTTTTTGTCTTCGTAAAAAAGCTGGTATTTCAAAATCTTCCTCCATGTTAGATTCTTCAAACATTTCTGGTTCTTTTGTTGCAGTTTCTTCTTCAGAAGATTTTGGTTCGTCAAATATTTGTGGAACTAATTCCTCATTATTTGTCTGATTAAACAAATCACTGTCTCCACCATCGGAAAAAAGTTCTGGACTAGCAAGCTCTATACTATCTACCTCGAATGACGAAATGTTGTCGTCCGACTCAGAAGTTTGCTCACTTTTTGAATTTTCTAAGTTTTGCAAATAGGTTGCGTTTTCTATAGAAATATTTCCAAGCGAAGGATCACTATCTGTTTCTTTAATATCTTCTTGTTTTCCTTCATGATTATGATTTATCTTTTCTTCGACAACATTGTCTAAATTTAAAGCTGTCGCTCCTTCTGTAGCGTTAAATGTGGTTTGATTATTTGTAAATGCATTGGCCAAATTATTACTATATCCATTATTTCTGTTTTGTAATCTGTGGATCATGCTAACAACTGGTTTTCTATCTGGCTCCTGTCCGTCTAATGATGTCGCAACAATTGAAACTCTAATTTTTCCATTTAAATTTTGATCTTCAATTGAACCGAATATAAGTTCTGCTTCGGGATCTACTTCTGCTCTTATTTTATTAACTGCCTCATCTACTTCAAACAAAGTAAGATCGCTTCCACCAGTAATGTTTACTAAAAGACCTTTTGCTCCCTTTAATGAATATTCATCGATTAGAGGATTGTTAAGCGCTGCGTTGGTTGCTTCTTCGGCTCTTTTTTCTCCTTCTGCTTCACCTGTCCCCATCATCGCTTTTCCCATTCCTTTCATCACAGTTTCTACATCTGCAAAATCTAAATTTACTAGACCAGGCCTTACCATTAAATCTGTAACGCTTTGAACACCAAATTTTAAAACATCATTTGATAATCCAAA
>CEUZ01262485.1_pt1 | contig 22481 bp, 21 predicted proteins | sample 361511 | NCBI WGS metagenome assembly CEUZ01 (sample SAMEA2622822, study PRJEB7988) | marine metagenome | biome: marine biome (ENVO:00000447); feature: surface water layer (ENVO:00002042); material: "saline water (ENVO:00002010), including plankton (ENVO:xxxxxxxx)" | depth 5 m | reverse complement strand
TCATACATTTCATCAATTTTAAATTTTTTAATTTTTTTCGAAATAATTTTATCTTTAATAATTATAGCTTCATTCTTTAACAAATCAATTTTTAAACTTAAATTTTTACTATCAATAAAAATTTGTCTTTTTGGAATTCTAGTAAAATAATTTAACTCAAGATATATTTTTAAATTATTATTATTTGTTGCAAAAAGACTCAAATAATCATCAGATTTAATATCTAAATTAGATATTTTTTTACTGACTGCAAATAAAGGTTTCCAATTTCCAAATAAATAAGAAATATAATCTAATTCGTGGCTTAAGTCTAATAACACACCTCCACTATTTTGTTTGGCACTATAAGAGTTTTTATAATTAACATTTTTTCTCCATTCAGGTAAGTATGAACCACATAAAATATTAATAGACCAAATTTTTTTTCTTCCACATATTTCTTTTATGAATTGAATTAAAGGATGATATCTTAAATTATAACCTACAAATACTTTATTATTTTTTACATTATAATTAATATATTTATGAAACAAAGGTTTTTCAATTAAAATCATTTTATTTTTAAAATTTTTTTCTAAAAATTTTAGATCAGTAATATGTTCATGAGTTGCAGAACATATGACTATATAATCAGGATTATATTTTAAAATTTCTTTTCTACTTTTTAAATTGTTTTTATCATTATATTTATGTTTTGAAAAAAACTTTATTTGAGAAATTTTTTTTATTTTTTTTAAAATTCTTCTGTGTCTTAATCCTATTGATCCTAATCCTATAATTAAAGCTTTCATTGTAATTTTAAAATGATATTTAAACTTCTAGTTTGCTTACAGTTTTTTTATATTCACTCCATTGACCAATATCAAGCCATGAGTCTTCTATAATAGGAAAAATGCCAATGTTATGGCCGTTTTCTTTGCATTTATTAATTAAATCAGTCATATGATATTGATCATTAGATGGGATAATTTCTAAAATCTTAGGGTCTACTAAGTATAAACCAACATTTACAAAAAAAGTAGAATAATGTTTTTCAGTGATGTTATCAAACTTTCCATTTTCATCTAAATTACAAATTCCATAGGGTATAATTTGTTTTTTTTTGGAAGTTACAAATGAAATTATATTATTATTTGCTTTATGAAAATTATAAAAATCATTTAAATTGACGTCAATAATCATGTCACAATTAGTAACAAAAAAGGGTTTATTAATTTTATCTTTTAAAAGTTTTAAACTCCCAGCAGTTCCTAATGGACTATTTTCTTCAATAAATTTTGTTTGGTATTCTTTATCAGATTCTTCAAAATAAGCTTTAAGAATTCTACTTTTATAATTAACTGATAAATAATATTCTTTGATCCCATAATCTAAAAACTTTTCAATTATATATTCTATAATTGGTTTTCCATTTATTGGAATTAAGGGCTTTGGAAGTATTTTTGTAAAAGGCTCCAGTCTAACACCTTTTCCTCCAGCCATAATGACAACTGGTAAATCTAAATCATGTTTAATTTTTTCTTTATTGAAAAATTCACTCCATACTAAGACATCTTTTACCTCATTATTTTGATTGATGATTGGAATAATATCTATCCTATGCTTTAAAAATAATTCTTTTACTTTTATTTTATCAATATTATCTTCTAATAAATATAAAAAATCTTTTTTATAAATATCAATTATACTATCATTGATTTCTTTACCTTTGAGTATTGCTTTTCTTATATCACCATCACTCAATGTTCCTAAAATTTTTTTATCATCTAAATTTAGTATAATTAAGCTTTTTTCACCAGCAAAGCTTAATTTTTGCAAAGCATCTCTTATAGAGGAATTTTGTCCAATAAAAATATCTTTCATTACTTTAACTTAATCAAATCGTCTTTTTCAAAAATAAAATTTGCCTTTTTGCCTAAAATTTTATCATAATATTTAGGTGAAATTCCTATACCGGGTCTTTTAATAGTCAAATTATTTTTTGTAAATATTTCACCTTTCATAATTTTTTTTGATGCTACAATTGATTTTCTTCCTATTTTAATATTCTTAATTTCACTTTTAGATATTTTTTTTGTTTGCATTCCTTTTGCTATTTCTACATTTCTAATACTTTCTATCATTTTTTTTAGATTTTTTGGATCTAAACTTGCAAAGTGATCTGGTCCACTTAAATTTCTATTTACAGTGAAATGTTTTTCAATAGTTGTAGCCCCCATAGCAACTGCTGCAATAGGAACTTCTATACCAAGAGTGTGATCTGACAGACCAACTTCTAATGAATATCTCTTTTTCATCATATCCATCACTCTTAAATTTACATCACCCATAGGGGTGGGATAAGAAGAAGTGCATTGAAGTAATGTTATGTTGTTACGTTTGGTGCCGCCACTTAGAATTATTTTAATAGCATATTCAATTTCTTCATTATTACTCATTCCGGTAGATAAAATTATTTTTTTGTTAAATTTAGCAATTTTTTTTAAAAATGGAATATTAGTAATCTCACCTGAAGGAATTTTATACCTGATTGGTTTTAATGATTTGATAAATTTTAAACTAGTATTATCAAAAGCTGAAGTTAAAAATTCAATTCCTATTTTATCACATTTTTTTTTGATAATTTTAAAATCATTAAAAGATAAACAATATTTTTTAATCATGTTTAATTGTGATAAATTTTTGTTTTGATTTATTTTTTGATATTCAGCTAAAGGTGCTGTTTTAGTAACAAGTGATTCAGGTATAGCTGTTTGAAATTTAATAATATCTGCTCCACACTCTTTTGCTATCTTAACCATTTGTAAAGCACGTTTCAAATTTCCATTATGATTAATGCCAGCTTCTGCAATAATTAAAGTTTGTTTTTTTTTCATATACTGTTAATTTTATCTAACTGTAATAAATTTACCTTTATAGCCCATTAATATAAATTTTTTAATTATATCTTTAGAAAAAAAAGTTGGCACAATTATAATAAGATTATATTCATTTAAATTAATACTTTTGATATGATTGACTGTCTTATTAAAAAAAATTTTTCCAATCTTTTGATGATCATTATCGGTTAATTTAAAATTTAATTTTAGGTTTATCCAGTTTGTTATATTGTTTAAAGAGTTGCATGCGCCGTGCACTATTACTTTATTTGAGTATATTTTGTCTTCTATCTTTTGAAGAGTTTTACTTAATTTATAATTATAATTATAGTTAATATATATAGCTTTTGAAATATCTCTTTTAAGAGTCATTTTATTTCTTTCTAAATATAAAACAATAGAATGTTTATCAGAAAAATTTTTTACAACTTTTAAATTAAATTTTTTGAAATGTTTTATCATTGTCTCAACTGTAAAATAATTGATATGTTCATGAGCAAATAAATCAGGGTTTCCTGATTTCAAACTTGATTTAAAATTAGGTAAAACAACTAGTATTCTACCTTTTGTTGATAAATTTTTAATTGAAAATTTTGTTAAATCATTAACAGAGTAAGCATGTTCATACAAACCTATTGAAAAAATTAAATCAAATTTATTATTCAATCTTAATGAAGAGTCTGCAAATTTTTTGATATATTTAATTTTAGATTTAGTTTTTTTAATATTTAAAGAAGGATCTATGCCACACAAATGCTTAAAACCTTTTTTTTCTAAATACTTTAGTAAATATCCATTTCCACAGGCAAGTTCAAGTACATGCTTATTTTTAAATTTATTAATTTCTATTAATTTTTTTTTCAAAAAATTAAATCTTTCTTTTCCCCAGTTACCTTCACCTAGCGGTTGAGATATTTGAGCATTATTGCCAGCATATATTTTATTTAAAGCAAGTTTAAGAGATCTGGAAGGAATCTGAAAGACAAAATTACACTTAAGACATTGATACAGTCTACATTTTATTTTCGCATTAACCTTTTTACTATCTTCAGCATTAGTAAATATATTAGTTCTTCTTTGGTTTAAAATTATTTTATATTTTTTATTTTTGCAAATACTGCAGCAATGATTCATAATTATGATTTATGGTTCTGATAGAAAAAATTCCACTCTTTGTTAGTTGTATCGTGATAAAAGGCTGCCAAAACATATCTTATTTTTTCATTAGAAAAATTTAATCCACTTTTATGCATTAATGAGTTGTTAAAAAAAACTATTTCTCCAACTTTCGCTGTAATTATTTCTTCTTTAAAATCTTTGGATTTAAAAACTTTTGTTTTTAATGAAGGTCTAACAACCATTCCTTTTTTTAACTTATTTTTTTCAATTTTTGTAGAAGAAGTATTTAGATTATACTTATGTGATCCATTTAAAACATTTAATCCTCCAATTTTTTTATTTATATCATTAATTAGAGGGCACCATAGCTGAATAAAATTTGAGTTTGGAATATTTGAATTATTATCTCTATGCCATCCATATGAATATTCAAACTTTTTTGGTATATCCATTCTTAAAGTTGCAGGGTTAATGTAAAGGTTGTTTTGTGAATTTCTTTTAAGCAAACAATTGACTATTTTTATAATTTTTTCATAATTAATTATATTATAAAATATATTTGTTCTTGGAATTTGATCATAAATTTCTACTAAAAATTTATGATTTTTTTTATCTAAAAAAAGCATGCCTTTATTGACCAACCATTCTTTGCTATTTATATTAATATTACTATCTAAATTAGGGAATTCTCTCTCTATTATTAATCTAATAGATTTTGCAAATTCATCATAGAATTGATTAGTAATTTTTTTTGGTAAAACTCTTATTTTAAAATAACCAGCTTTATCAAATTTTTCTAATTCCTTTTTTGTAATCATTTTTGTTTTTAATTTATTTTAAAGAATTATGATTAATATAAATCAGTTATCTTTTAAATACTCCTTATATTTTTTTATCATTGTTTTTTTTCTCTTACAAATCTTTCTTATTGGCTTGCCTTCATATACATACCAAGGATCTAGTTTTTTATTTACGAATGATAGAGCTCCAACAGATGAACCCTCTTGCAATGTTGCTCCTGGCATAATGATTGAATTTGAACCGACTATAACATATTTACCAATAATAATTTTTTTATGATAAATAGTTTTAAATTTTACTGGTATGGTTGGATTCGTAGGTTCGTTTCCAATATAATCATCTGTGATGGAATAAACTTTTACTCCTTGTGACAATCCTGAAAAATCATCCATAAATATTCCTCCATAGGATACTATGTGACAAAAAGATGAAATGTGAACATTATTAGAAATTTGTAATTTACCGCTAGATATTAAATTAGTAAAGGAGTCTATTCTAACATTATTTTCAATAAAAATATTCTCAGGTTGGGTTATATTAACATATTGATCAATTAATACATTATTTCCAATTTTGCCAAAATTCATTTTATTCAATTCTTCTGATGACAAATATTCTGTTTTCATAAAATTTCTTTCTTTAATAAATTAACTATTTTACTTAGCTGACTTTCTTTTAAATTATCACTAGACGGTATACATATTGAAATATCAACTAGTTTTTTTGCTGTTTGTATCTTATATTTTTGAAATTTTACGAAGGGTTTTTGTAAGTGATTAAGTCTCCACACTGGTCTTGTCTCTATACCTTTTTTTTGCAAATTTAAAATTAGTTTATTCTTATTAATTTTATATTTTTTCTTATCAATTTGAATGATATTTAGCCAATTATTATTAAAAGAGTACATTGGTGATTTAACAAAATGAATACCTTTAATTTTTTCAAATTTTTTCTCATATAAATTGTTAATTCTTTTCTTTCTTTTTAAAATAATATTTATTTTACTTAATTGAGCTAAACCTATAGCAGCATGTAAGTTACTCATTTTGTAATTATAACCTATGTTATTATGAATAAATTTCTTAGAATGGTCTTTTGCTTGATTAATTAAATATCTAGCATGTTTTTCTATAGTAGAATTATTAGTTATTATCATACCGCCTCCACCTGAACTAATAATCTTGTTACCGTTAAAAGATAAGCATGCAATCTTTGATATTGTTCCACAGTGCTTTTTTTTAAATAAACCTGATTTATAATATGTTCCAAGACTTTCAGTAGCATCTTCGATAATTTCAATATTTTTTTTCTTACATAATTTATACAACTTATCAAACTTTGCTGCATTTCCAAAAACATGGACTATAATTAAAGCAGAAATCTTTCTTTTAGTTTTTTTATTATAACAATTCTTATTTTTTATAAATGTTTCATTATTGATAAAATTAATAGTTTTTTCCTGATCTATGTTATAATATTGATCTGCATCCATAAAAATAGGGACAGCATTATTATAGATTATAGCATTCACTGGCGCTATGAAAGTTAGGGTTGGCACTATAACCTCATCATTAGATTTAACTTTAGATAGTTTTAAGGCAATATGAAGTGCGGAAGTGCCATTTATACAAGCAATAGCATGCTTTGCACCAATATATTTTTTTACTTTATTTTCAAATTTTTCAACAAAACTTCCAGTTGTTATCCATCCAGATTTTATACATTTTCTTACAAACGACTGTTCTTTACCTTTAAAAATAGGCTCTAATAATTTAATCATTTTTTTTTAATGAAGAGATTTGATCAATAATCGTGTAAGTTTTTAAAGTATCTTGAATACTTTGAGAAGGCCAATGAAGTTTTTTTGTTAATAACATTTTTTTAAATGATTGCATTTGGTTATAAAATCCCGGTTTATACTTTTTATCTACTTGGCTCATTTTAATATTATGTTTTTTAAAATTACTATCAACCCAATAGCCTTTTTCTAAAGGTTTAAAAACGACCAAAACTTTTTCACCATGCAATTTAATTGACCAACCACTGGGTGAATACCAATTTGCAATATAATTTCCAATAGTTCCACTTTTAAATTTAATTATAGAAGAAAATTGATCGAGTCTTTTTTTAGATAAACTTCCAGAATATGAATTAATGCTACTTATCTCTCCAGCAAAATATCTAAATAAATCAATAACGTGTGAGCTATTAGAGTATAGCCATGAATTTTTATTTTTTTTACTAATTATATTTTCAATTTTCCAAAATCTTTCATGTCCTTCAATAGTAATGCCGAGTAACTTACCTTTCTTTTTAATGATATTTAAACCTGTCTCAAAGTTTGAATAATGTCTTCTATTAAAACCTACTATACTTTTTAATCTATGTTTAATTGCTAGCCTATTTAATTTTTTTGTTTCTTTAAGATTTAATCCTAAAGGTTTTTCAATAAAGATAGGTATATTAAAAGGAATAATTTTTTGAGTTAATGTAAATATCTCTTCAGATGATACTAAAATCATAATTCCATCAGGTTTAATTGTATTTATTAATTTTTTATAATCATTAAAAATATATTTTATATTAAATTCTTTTGATAATTTTTCTGCTTTTTTTTTGGTTCTAGACGTAATCGCAATTACTTTCATGCCTTTAATATTTTTTATAACCTCTAAGTGTTTTTTTGCTATATAGCCTGCACCAATTAAGGCTATTTTTAAATCAGACATGATATTTATCGTGTTTTGAAATATTATAATTATTTTTAAGCCAATCAATTGTTTTTAATAAACCTTCATCAAAATTAATTTTAGGTTTCCAATTAGTGTTTTTTATTATCTTGGTATTATCACAAACCAATCTATCTACTTCGCTTTTATTGGGTCTTTTTCTTAATTTTACAATCTCAATTTTTTTATTAATATCTAATTTATCAAAAACAAGATTTATAATATTTTTTATTGATATTTCATTATTGCTACCAACATTGACTATTTCTCCAAACAGTTTTTCATTTTTTAATACTTCAAGAAAAGCGCTGCAAGTATCTTCAACATAAGTAAAATCTCTAGTTGGTGATATGTTCCCTACTTTTATTTTATTTTTTTTACTAAGAGTTTGATTTACAATCGTAGGAATAATGGCTCTAGAAGATTGTCTTGGTCCAAAAGTATTAAAAGGTCTAATAATTTTTATAGGTAGATCAAAAGATCTATAATAACTTAAAGACAAGTGATCTGCTGCGATTTTTGATGCGGCGTATGGTGATTGTGCATTCAAACTATGTTTTTCATCTATTGGTGTATATTGGGCATTTCCATAAGTTTCGCTTGTTGAAGTAATCAATATTTGATCTATTTTTTTATTTTTTGAAGCTTCAAGCACATTGTATGTGCCTTCAAGATTGGTTCTAATATAAGCTATAGGAGAAAGATAAGAATAAGGTATTCCTATTAAAGCAGCTAAATGAAAAATAGTGGCACATCCTTTCATGGCATTAAAAACTGAATCATAATCTCGAATATCTCCTAAAATAATTTCAATTTCTTTTTTATACTTAGAGTTTTCTAACCATCCAAAATCATTATTAGGGTTATATCGATCAAATGCCACTACCTTATGTCCTTTTTTTACGCATAATTCAGCAAGATGCGATCCTATAAAACCTGTAGCTCCTGTAATAAAAATTTTTCCCATAATCTTAAACAAACAAAATAAATAAAATTAATCTCATATATTTCATTTTATCATATTTTCTAATAATTTTTTATTTTTATTCCTTCCATGATTCATTTCTTCCTCAGATAAATTTGCCGACATAATTGAATGTTTAACACTTTGAAAGTCAATTAATCCATTATGATATATTTCCATTGGGCAACCTTTATGAGATTCATTAAAATAATATTGAAAATTTCTTATTCTTATTAATATTTTTTTGAAATAATTTAAGTATTTTAATAAAACTCTCTTAATCACTTTTATATTTGAATTTGCAACTACTTTATCTCTTAATATTTGAGGTTTTGGATCGAAAGAATGTTTTTCAAGAAATTTTTCAACATTTTCACTAGTTATATTATCAACAATACCAATATGTTTTTTTATTCCTTCTATTAACTTAGCAGTATTCTCATCAGAATGCATTTTTTTATATTGTTCTGCGTCAGCATGCCATGAAACAAAATTTTTTTCCTTTGATTGATAAAACATATTTATTTTTTTCATTTTGCCATAAATTATACTCATCCATTCTGGAAAACATTCTGTATAACCTATCCCTTTTGCATATTTTATTGTTTCTTCCCAAACAAATGTTAAAAAACTGGTTTTATGTACAGCATAATGAATAGGAATTTTTTTTCCTAATATAACATATTCAAAAAATCTTTCTTGTGCACTTTTTTTACAAATAGACTTTCCTCTTATGTAATTGTAACCCATCGAAAATTTTTTTTCTTTTGAAAAATGATGAACACAAGAAATACCTGTTGCTGAGGTAAAATCATTATTTTTATCAAGAAACATGACACACTTTTCTAAACATTTAGGTATTAAATAATCGTCATCTGCGCATAAAACAGAATATTTTGTTTTTGTTTTTTTTAATCCGTCAAAAATTTTTTTAGAAAACTTGATATTTTCTTCATATTCATAATACTCTATCATATGATTGTTAGATAAATTTTTGATGAATTCTAAATTTTGTTTATTTTGTGGAGTAGAATCCAAAACAATTATATTAAAATAATAATCAGTAGAAGCAAAAAATTCTAAAAGTCTTTTTAAAAAATTATTTCTAAAATAAGTTGGAATTAGAACTGTAATATCTATTTGTTTCTTTTTATTCATCTATCTTCATAAAAAAAATTAAGTAAATAAAATTTTTTTGAATGTATCGCAAATATAATCAATTTTTTTCTCATTTAAATTATTTCCATTTGGAAGGCATATAGTATTTAGAGAAAGATTGTATGAATTAATATTTGTTGTTTTGTAAATATTATTAATATTATATTTCTTAAATGTAGGCATTGAGCTAATAGGATAAAAAAAAGGTCTAATATCGATATTATATTTAACAAATTCTTGACATAAAAATTCTTTGTTTGTTTTATGATTTGAACCAATTGTTACTGCAGTAATCCAATATACTGGATCAACCCTTTTACTCCCCGTATTAAGTTTAAGACCTTCTATATTTCCGAGTCTTTTAAAATATTCTTTGAATAGCCATTCTTTATAATTAATCAATTCATCTATTCTTCTTAATTGTGCTGTAGCTAAAGCTGCTTGGATATTTGTCCAATTATAATTATATCCTAAAGTTGAAGACCAATAATAACGACCAGTAATTTCTTTATCAATACCATGATGCGAAATAATTTTAGCTTTCTTATATAATTCCTCACTATCTGTACAAAAAGCACCTCCTTGTCCTGACATAATAAGTTTTGTAGCATTAAAACTAAATAAACTTATTTCACCAAAAGTTCCTGCTTTACGATTTTTATATTTTGCTCCTATACCTTCAGCTGCATCTTCAATAATATGTATATTTTTTCTATTACATATTTCAATTATTTCATCCCATTCTGGCATGTTGCCCATCAGATCAACGACAATAACTGCCTTTGTTTTATTAGTAATGCTTTTCTCAAAACTTGCAGCAGACATACACCATGAATCTTTATCAACATCTACAAAAACTGGTTGAGCTCCAACATATAAAATAGGTGAGACAGTGGCTACCCATGTTGTATCTGGAACTATAACTTCATCATTAGGACCTATATCAAGTGCTAACAATGATAAATGTATTGCATCAGTGCAATGGGCGGTTGGTAAACAGTATTTTCTTCCAATATAATTAGAAAATTCATCCCTAAATTGGTCTATATAAAAGTTCATTTTATCGTTCCAACCATATCTGATTGCTTCATTTACTAATTCAATTTCTTTGTCTGTAATTGATGGTCCAGCTGATGTAATTTTATCTTTAATCATATTTATTAAGGATTATTGTCATAATAAGTAATTCTTGTTCCAGAAGTATCAAAATTAAAATCAAGTAAAAATAATTCAGATAAAGCTTTTATTACCTTTTTTTGTTTATTTTTTTGGACATAAAGTAGTAAAAAACCTCCTCCTCCTGCTCCTAAAATTTTACCCCCCAAAGCTCCAGCTTTTAAAGCCTTATTATAATAAGTATCAATTTTTTTTGAAGAGATTGAATTAGAAATATTTTTCTTGATTATCCAAGATTCATGAAGGATTTTACCAATGTCATTAATATTTTTACCCTTACTAACAACTTCTTTCATTTTTGGAGAAAGATCTCTTAATTTGATTAAGCTTTCTCTTATATTTTTTGATGATTTGTTTTGAGTTTTTAAAATATCACTAGCATCCCTTTTTAAAGCCGTATAAAAAAGTAGCGTATTTTCCTGAATTGCTTTTAATGTTTCAACTTTATAAAATACAGGTTCAACTTCCACAGTCTCGTTAGGTAAAAAAGTAAAAATATTTAAATTTCCATAAGTACATGCAAAGTGATCTTGTTTGCCAATATTTCGTCTTAAAATATCTACTTCAATTTCTGCGGCTTCAGCTGCTAATTGATATTTCGTAACAATCTTTCCAAATAAAGCGTATATCGCACTCAATAAGCCTACTGTAAACGCGCTAGATGAACCAAGCCCTGTATTAGGAGGAATATCTGCAAAAGTAGAAATTTCGATAGGAAAATCAATTTTAAATTTCTTTAAGACTTCTTTAACAATAGGATGTTCAATTTCATCAATATTATTTTTAAATTCTACCGTACTCCAATTAATCCTATATTTATGCTCAACAATTCCGATTTGCTTTTTTACTACAACATAAATGTATTTATTGATAGTAGTGCTTAATACCTGGCCATAATCATTACTATAGAATGATCTTAAATCTGTACCTCCTCCTGCAAAACTTATTCTAAAAGGAGTTCTAGTTATTATCATAAATTTTCAAGATATTTTTGAATACCTTCCTCAATATCAATAAGATTGATATTTTTAAATATTTTTCTTGATTTGTTTATATCAGCCCAAAAATTATTTCTATCCATATTTTGTTTATTTTGATTAGTTTTATATTTTAGAACCTTATTGCCATTTATTTTATAATTTAATATCTTAGCTATTTTTAGTACGCTGTAAGTTTTTCCAGTGCCTATATTGTATATTCCTGATTTAAGTTTTAAATCAATAATATTGGTAAAAGCATCAACCACGTCATCAATGTAAATAAAGTCATGACGATTGTAAGGGTTATTTAAGTATATATCTTTTTTACTTAATAATAAATTGGCTATATTTGGCACAAGAGAGCTTGATCTTTGATTTGGTCCGTAGACAAAAAATATTCTTAACCAAATTAAATCAATTAGATTTTTTTTACATATAAAATTAAGATATTCGTATAGCGATTTTTTAGCCCATGAAAAATAAGAATTTGTAAAATTATCTTTGGATTCAATGCAAGCTCCTTTATACTTGCCATATTCCCAACAACTTCCTGCTACTATAATTTTTTTACATTTTGTTTCATTTGTTATAAATTCAAAAAAAAGCGTTGATATTTCAAGGTTTATCATTTGTATATTAAAAGAATAATCTGGAAGACTTTGCCATGCTAAATGAATGACTATGTCAGGATTAAAATTTTTTATTTTTTTCTTACTTCTAGCAAAATTATTTAAATCAACAAATAAATGATTAGTTGAAACTTTTATATTTTTTTTCTTCGAGATTGTGAGAAGATTAAATTGATTATCTAATAAATTTTTGGCGAGTTTACTGCCTATAAATCCGCTGGAACCTGTCAATAATATATTCAATTTTTAATTTTTTTTGGGTTGAAATTATTTGCATTTAAATCTTCATCAGAAATAACTTTGGGAATATTTGGCCATCTAAAATTAAATGTTGGATCATTATATCTAATTCTTTTTTCAGATCTTTTTTTATAATATTCTGAATGATAATAAAGAATCCAAGTATTATTTTCTAAAGTTAAATATGCATTCGCACATCCTTTGGGAACAATTATACTCATTCTATTTTTTTGAGTTAATTCATAGGATTCCCAACTCTTATAAGTTTTTGAATCTTCTCTCAAATCAAGAACGATATCATAAATAGCACCATTTATACATGATATTATTTTATCTTCTCCATATGGTTTCTTTTGATAGTGGAAACCTCTTAAAGTATATTTTTTAATATTCTCTGAAACATTAATTTGTTTAATATCAAAATTAATACTATTTGTTTTTAACTCCTTCTTACAGTAATTTCTCCTTAACATTCCTCGTTTATCTTCAAATGGCTCAGGTTGAATTAAATAAACTCCATCAATATTTTGTTTAATAAATTTCATTATCAATGTAGATATGGTGTGTTGGGAAAAGGAATAAAAAAACTTCCTTTATATCCATGGTTTGTGCAGGATTGAATAATCTCATCTTTAAAATTCCATGCTAAAATAAAGATTATATCTGGCTTAATCTTCATACCTTTTTCAAAACTTATAATTGGGATAGATGAACCAGGGGAAAACATATTATGTTTTAATTCATTATTATCAATAATAGCCATAATTTCGTTATTAGTTATGCCACAGAAGTTTAAATAAGTTTGACTTCTTGCTGAGGATCCAAATCCAACAATCTTTTTATTTTTAAAACTATTAATGAAATCAAAAGTTTTTTGTTTATGATTAAAAACTTTATTTGCAAATTCTTTCCATGCCAAAAAATTATTAATTCCTGAACTTTCTTCAATTTTAATTGCTTTCATTAATTCATAACTAGTTTGTTTATTTTTTTTAGAAAAATAAATTACACAAGAACCTCCACTGATTGGACTATAACTAATATCAAAAGGAAATAAATCGAATGAATTTAATAGAAATGTAATTGATTTTATTGAAAAATAAAAAAGATGTTCATGATAGATTGAATCATAATGTAAATCTTCTAGTATAGTTTTGGCATTATGAAATTCTATTATTCCATAACCATCATCTTGCATTAAAATAGTAAATCCTTTGATTACCTCAAGAATATCACTAACATGTGGTATAACATTTCTAGCTATAACTATTTTTGCTTTCTGATATTTTGAAACTATATTATTTGCTGTATCTGAGTTCATATATTCTGGCAAAGTTGGGATACCATTTTTATTTGCTATATCTGCTAAGTTTGAAGCTGGATCTATGCCTAAAATATTTTTATAACCTTTGTTGAAAAAAGATTTTAAAAAAGTTCCGTCATTGGATGCAATTTCAACAATAAATTCTGATTTACTAATGTTTAATTTATTAACAACATTTTCTGAGAATGTTTGTGCATAATTTTTAGCAGATATAGATGTGCCAGTAAGCCATATATAATCATCAAATAAAATATTTTTATTAATAGTTTGATCCAATTGAACAAGAAATGATTTAGGACAAAAAGAAATGCTAAGAGGGTATTTTAGTTCATTTTCATCGACAGTTTTTTTTAATGAGTTCGCTAAGGGTTGCTTTCCTAAATCTATTATTGAATTTAGCTCTTTTGAGCCAGAAATTCTACATTCGCTTATTATTTTAATATTTTTATTTAAATCCATTTTAGCTCTTCATCTAGCAATCTTTTCTTCTGTAAATATTGAAGTTGGCTTAATCTCGTAAAATGCCTATCTTTAAACATATCATAATTAAAATCTATTTCTTTGAAATACTCAATGAGCTCTTTGCCTCCGCTTTCAAGATTCCATTTTGGTTTGAAATAATCTTTTAAATTTGTTAAAATTTTATCAAAACTAACCTTATAAGTCCTTGCATCATTTTGATTTTTAGATATTCTGATTTCACAGCCTGGAACTAATTTTTTTGCTGCTTCTGCAAGATCTAAAACTGTAAAATTTCCATTCTTAATACCAACATTAAATGATTCTCCTTCTACAATTTCTTTAGGGGCAATTAAGCCAGACAAAAAAGCATCACAAACATCGTTAATATGTATAACAGGTCTCCAGGGAGAGCCATCACTCAGTATATCTATTTTTCCCAATGTATAAGCGCTAGATAACAAATTATTAAATACTATATCACATCTTAACCTAGGGCTAGATCCAAAAACAGTGGAGGGTCTAAAACAAGAAACTACAAAATTATTATTACTTAGTTTTTTTAGATCAACTTCTGCATTCCATTTAGTTTTTGCATATGTAGTAATTGGATTTTTTTCACTTTTATCTTCATCTAATTCTTCATCAATATTTGAAATTCCATACATGCTTTGAGATGATGCGTAAACAAACCTTTCTACCCCAGCTGCTTTTGCTAGATTTGCTAATTTCATTGTTGAAACATAATTAATTTCATTAGTTAAATTAGGATTTAATTCGCCCAAAGGATCATTTGAAAGAGAGGCTAAATGAATAACTGATTCATATCCTTCAATGTCTTGCTTAGTAATTTCTCTAATATCTTTATAAATTTGATTAAATGATGAAGTAATATTTGAATACGTACAATTTCTATAATATCCAGTATCTATTCCTGTGATATCAAATTTTTCCTTATCAAGTCTATTTGTTAAAACAGATCCTATATATCCTAAGTTTCCTGTTATTAAAAGTCTCATAATTATTTAAAAAATTTTCTTTCAAGAGGTTTGATTTTATTTTTTTTAAAATATTTTTCACATTCCATCAAGGATTTAAAGTTAGTAATATATTTATATTCTTTATTTGTTAAAAATGCAGAAACTTTATTTTTTTTAATATATTTATTCATAATATTATCTTCAAAAGATATATTTTTTTTTATAGATTTATTAAGTGCTATTTTATTTACAATAAAATATCCGATATTAACACAATTCATATATTGATTTTTTTTTAAATTATCATAGGATTTTACTATTCCAGTTTTATTTACTTTTACATTGTTCTGAAAACCATATTCTCCTTTACCATCTCTATTTGAATATGCTGTTAATGTAATTAATGATTTTTTTTTATTATAGAAATTTATCAATCTAGCTAAATTTATAGGGCAATAATTATCTCCATACATTAAAAGAAAATAATCATCTAATTTATTATAAGCATTTATAAGTCTTTTGCCACTAAGTGAATTAATATTTCCCTTAGAAAAGGATATATTAATAGATTTCAATTTATTATATCTTTTAAAGATTTTTTCTGATTTGTACCCTGTTAAAATTAAAACATTTTTTATGCCCAAATCTTTTAAGGATTTGATTAGATAATCAAGAAATGGAGATTTATTTATAACAGCCATAGGTTTTGGAGTTACATCAGTAATAGGTCTCAATCTTTTTCCCATGCCACCCGCTAAAATTACAGCTTGATTTATTTTTTGTATATTCATTAATTTTATAAAATACCTTTTATTAATTTTGAAAGTTCAAGTGACAAGTTTTGATTATCTCTGCATAAATATTCGCAGTAGTTATTTTTGGCTTTTTGAACTTGTTCTGAATTCCACCAACTGAAAGGATCTTTTGCAATTGTATTTACTTTATTTGCACATAATTCGGCAGAAAAGAAAAGAATTTCTGCTTCAAAAAGTTGATCATAATATTTTTGAGCTTCGGGTCTAATTTTAAAGTAATTTTGATCCCACAATAATAGAGTTGGATGATTTAATAAAAAACATTGTTTGTTAGTGGTATAATCAGTAGATATAATGATTAAACTTGATTTAAATAAAAGCTCATAAAAGTGACTAGTATCTTCTCGAAGACTAAATTTTAGATTTGGAAATAACTTTCTAATTTTATGCTGTTCGTTATAACCCATATTCCAATGGAATCTGTAGATCAATTTATTATAAATATTATTATCTAATTTTCCTATTAAATCAGTATTATATTTAATTAGCGTTTCATTATAAGACGGAAGTTGACCTGAAGTAGATGATAAATAGTATTTTCTGCATGAAGCTCCTAACATTACTATTTCACCATTTTTATTATAATTATATTTTCTAGGAAAATCTTTTGTAACATAAAAATCTCTTATTTTTTTATTCTCTGACTTCCAGCCCCATGTCAAAAATATATCACACAATCTAAATCTAAATTCTTCATCTATTTTATTAATTGTTTTAAATCCATCCCCGCCACCCTCTTGACAAGAAATTATTTTTGCTCCATTCTCTGATAATTCGGCAGTCCAAAATCTTATAATTGGATTGACTTCTACTGGACATCTTATTCCTAAAATTTTAGGATATTTTTTTGGTAATGATTTGATGTAATGATCTCTAGAAAATTTAAAGTTTTCATTAAATTCAGTAGGCATAAAAGTTAAAGCAACTTCTAAAAATAGTCTTACGAATTCATTTTTTTCATATTTTTTATTAAGATAATTAGATTTAATTGACAAATGATATTCAGAATTAAATTGATCTATTATTTGTGGACTTACTAGATTTAATAAATGCTTATTATGACCTAAAAGCTTGTAAAGTTGTGCTTTCTTGATATGACCAATAGGAAAGTTAATATTTAAAAAATAATTATTATTAGGAAATAAAATATTAAATATAATAGTATATATTTTTTTATATATATTGCGTAATTTTTGTTTAAAAGAAATATAAGGTTTCTTTATTAATACCTTTGTCTTTACTCGAGATATATTTCTTTTTTTGTTTCTAATTTTGATCGGTAACTTTAAAGTTTTAATAATTTTACTAAAAATAATGAAATTGTAATCATCATCATGTATTAATTCTTCATATTCTTTAAAGGATTTAGGTGAGTATATGTCATCAGTAATTTCAGTCTCTAAATTAGAATACTTATTTGTTGCTATTTTTAATGAAGAATATCTATCAAAGAGAATTTGAACAAAGCTCCACAACCACGGGCCAATCAAAATCTCCCAATAGCGATTAGAAAAACTTGTTTTATTTTTATTATTTAACACCCTTGATATTTCAGGAATTAAATCTTTATATAATTTAAAAAGAAATTTTAGATCACTTTGAAATTTTTCATTATTAACCCAATGATATGGTAATAATTCATAATCATATTCTTTAATTAGTTTCTCATCATTAATGCACCAAGGACCAAGGAGTATGATTTTTTTTTCATTTTTAAATACTTCTGTATCTGAAGAAAGAGATAAAAAACTCATATTAATACATAATTTGTTTTAAGATGCTTATTTTTAAAACCTAAACTTTATCTATTTCAGCATTATAAGCAATGTTTGATATCCTGCTCTCACCATATTTTCGCCCAGGTATATTTGTCCATACTAAAGCATCAGGGTAACTAATCAAATGATCACAATCTTTACAATAATCAATACTTTCAAAATCTTTTTTTATGTGTTTTTCTCTTAAATCTCTGTATTTATCACCATTAAAAATATCAAAAACATCTTCTTCATCTACATGGCCTAATACAGCATCACTATCTCTTCCTAAAACATTAGGACAAGGCACAACTGCTGCTTGTCTACCATTTAAACCCCCAGCTCTAATTTCTATCACTTCACTTAAAGGTCTTCCACAACTTCTCTTATTTATATTATGATCTTTTCTATTTATTGAATCTTTAGAATATATTCCTGACCAATTATGAGCTTTCCATATTTCAGCATAACATCCTATATGATTAACCCAATTTTTTAGATACATTGATTTTTGATAGTCTGCTTCATTATAGTCTTGAATTAAGTGATTTGTTTGGAGCAGTGTAGAATAATTATTTTTATCTACTATTGTTTTAAAATCTTTAATTTTGTTACGCATTTCATCAAATGTATCAATTGACATCCAATAAGCATAACTTTCTTTATCCCATCCTTGACAAGATATTTTTAAATTAGTCAGACCAGCTTTGCATAAATCATTGAATATAACATTGTCTAATTTTTGACCATTAGTGTAAATTAAAGATTCAATATTATGCTTTGTTAAATAATCGACTGCATCAACAAGATATTTTGACATTGTTGGTTCCCCGCTACCCCCAATATTTACGTATTGTAAGCCCCTAGGTATTGCTTCGTCTATGATCTTTTTAAACAAATCAAAATTCATAGATCTTTTAAATTCCTTTTCTCTCCCATTATCTGTCTGAGGACACATAGGACAACCTAAATTACATCCCCCAAATAATTCGATGTTCATTTGTTTGATAGTTTTGATTGTAAAATCTGAATTTACATTATTTATTTTCTGCATATAATTAATTTTCTGTTTTATAAGATTTATGAAAATATGAATTTACAATTGAACAATCATTACAATATTTTAGTTCATTAACTTTACCTGTTAACCAAGCTTTTCTATAATCAGAAAATATTTTGTTATTATAAATATCTATTACCTCTTCGTTTAAAACATTTCCTAATTTATAATATCCGGCTTGATCAGCACAACATAATCCTGTATCTCCTGATGTAAATACTATAAATCTTGAAAACAAGTCAGGACACAAGGCTAAACTTTCAGACTCATCAACCTTTATGCAGATTTTACCATCTTTATCTGTAAATTTTTTTAAATCAAAATTCTTATATTGATTAACTGAGCTTTTATAAGCTTTATTTGTTTCTGAATTTTTTTCATCAAAATCAGTAACTTTCATATTATCAAATTCCTCTAATTTACCTCCAAAATTATGAACATCCATTCCCAATACTTTATCGCCTTTAGATTGATCTATTAAAGACTCCCAATAAGCTTTGTAATCATTCCATTGGTGTATATTTGTCTGCTGTCTAACCATTCGAGGAAGTACTTTGCATTTATAATTTTTTTTATTTCTATAATTGATGAAAAATTTTACATTTTCTACTGCTTTATCAAAATTTGTTCTTGGTCTACATTTTTCATGAACATCTTTTGTCAAGCCATCAATTGAAGCTATTAAACAATCTAATCCTGACTCTAATAACTCAATTGATCTATTAGGTTCTAAAATATCACAATTGGAAGAAAAACCAATGTTAGTAAATCCAATTTTTTTTGCGTAATTAACTTTTTTTGCAATTGTTTTATCTAAAAGAGGTTCTCCACTTCCTTGTAGATTAAGAGCTGTAATATAATGCATTATTGGTTTAAACTTATCAGCTATCTTTTCAAACGTTTTTAAAGACATAACCTCTGCTTTACGTGATATTCCATTATGTGATTCTTCATCAGGTTCTAATTTTGTAAAATCTGGTACAAATTTTATTGTACACATAGGACATCTAGCATTACAAAATCTATTAACTGTTTCAATATCAACTTTAGATGGGTAGAAAATCATAAATAAATTTAACTATATATTAATATTTAGCGTTTTTCATTATTTATTTAATAAATAATGATTTTAGTTTGCCTGTGTACTTAATTTTATCTAGAAATTTTTTAATTTCATTTTTATATAAAATATTCAAAAAATATATATTTTTTATATCCAGTTCTTTAATTTTAAGAGGAGATATAATCATATTACCTGTTCCAGGCATATACTTACCATGCAGTTTATGATTTATATCAATTACATATTCAAATTTCTTATAATTTAAATTTAACATATTAAATATCATAACTCCCTTGCCACCTGCTCCCCATATAATTGATTTAGGTTTTAAATTATTTAAAATTTTCAATTTCCACTTTTTATATTCTATAAGTTTTAATTTTTTAATATTCATTTTTTTATTTTTTATTTTTAGATTATTTGTTTGTCTCCATAAAGAAACTATGTATTCATTATTGAATTCCTTTCTTATGTATACTTTTTTATAACCAAAATTGTTCATCAGTAATTCTAAAGAATAGTTATTAAAATAACTGCAATGTTCATTTTCAAAATAATGAAAATTATTCTTTAATACGAAATCTGCAACTGGTATCTCTATAAAAACATATTTTGGGTTTTCATTTATTGCATTCCTTATAAATTTTTTTACATTAGAGACATGTTCTAAAACATGTCTGAAAATAACAATGTCTGGATGAAACTTATATTTAGGAGTGTAATAATCATTAATTTTATATAAGTTTTTTGATTTTGATTTTTTAGACCAAGATGGATCAAAAGCAAAAACTTTACAATTTAATTTTGATGAAAGCAATTTAGAAAAATTTCCATCACCTGCTCCAATTTCAACAACATTTTTAATATTTTTTTTATCATCAGAAATGTTTTTTACTAAATCATTACAAATATTTTGTAAGTAATGAATAAAATATTCACTATTTGATCGATTGGCATCATAGGAATTATCTTTATAATTTAATTGACGATAAATATTATTAAATAAAAAACCACAATTCTTACACAAAACAAAATTAATCTTTACGAATTCATGTTTTAAACTTGCTTTTTTATTCAAATAATATGTTAATTCATATTTTGGAATTTTATTATTGCTAAAAATTTTTTTAAAATTATTTTTATTGCAAACTGGGCAATTTTTGATCATTTTTTTTATATTAAATTATTCTTTTTTTTTGAAAAATTTACTTAACTTTTGTGCAGCACAATTAAAAGCTATCTTTTGAGCTTCTTTAGTCATGCCACCTATATGAGGGGTTAGCAAGACTTGATTATTTTTTCTTGCTAAATTAACTAATAAATTATTTTTTTTATTCAATATTTCATCTGACAATACATCTGAAGCATACTTTGCTTGCGAATTTCTTTTAATAAAATAAATTAAATCATTTTGTTTAACTATTTCGCCTCTAGATGTATTAATTATTGTTACATCTTTTTTCATTAAATTAAAAGATTGTTTGTTTATCATTTCTTTAGTTTCTTTATTCAAATGAACATGAAGAGATATAATGTCAGATTTTTTATATAAATATTCTATTTTTTTAACCTGTTTTACTGATGAAGAATTAATACTTTTATAGGGGTCATAAACAAGTATTTTTGATTTAAATGCTTTAATATATTTTGAATAAAGCTTACCTAACCTTCCATAACCTATTATCCCAATAGTTAAGTGATCTAATTGTCTTCCAATATATTTTGTATAATCCCACTCACCTTTTTTTACAGAATCAAAACTTGCTGTAATATTCCTAAGAGTAGCTAATGTTAATGCTAGAGCATGTTCTGCAGTAGAAGATATTTTATTTATAGTTTTTCTTTCATTTTTTAGGCTAATGATATGAATACGTTTTTTTTTAGCATAATTTATATTTATGTGATTAGTGCCAGTAGAAGCTGTGCAAATTACTTTTAATCTTGTTCCTAAATTTATTAATTTTTCATCTATATAAACTTTTGATTTATTAGGATTAGTATAGATAGCATCAAAATTTTTAATGATTTTTTTAATATCTTTATAAGTAGGATCATCTTTAAATGTTACATGTCCTATATTTTTTAATATTTTATTTACACCTAATATATGTTTAGTTGGAGTAATAACTAATATTTTATATTTTTTTTCTTGCATATTTTTTTGTTTTCATCATCGCTTCGGCTGTCACAAAATCAGTTTTGTTATCAATATTAATTACTCTTGATTCTGGTAATATATAAGGTCTAGAATTATTGGAACCATACCTTTGGCTCTTACTAAATAAATAATCTCTTTTTAGTGCATATATAGATCCACTTCTTATATATGCTAAAGGTCTTAAATCCTG
>CEUZ01119031.1_pt1 | contig 22502 bp, 27 predicted proteins | sample 361511 | NCBI WGS metagenome assembly CEUZ01 (sample SAMEA2622822, study PRJEB7988) | marine metagenome | biome: marine biome (ENVO:00000447); feature: surface water layer (ENVO:00002042); material: "saline water (ENVO:00002010), including plankton (ENVO:xxxxxxxx)" | depth 5 m | reverse complement strand
TTAGCTAGCCCTTTTTTTCCAATAGGATCAATTCCTGATCCTGCTTTGAAAGCAAATTTTATAGCTACAATTGGTAAATTATCATCAATTACTAGCCATGCTTTATTATCTTTATGATAATTTATTTCTTTTACATCTAAAGCATTTGAATAACTAAAATTGAAAAAAATAAAAAAAAATAATATAAAAAGAAATTTTTTCATAATTTATTTATCAATTGGTAATAAAAGTCCAGTTACAGATTTATTCATATTAAAAGTTTTTGACAAAATATTTTGTATGTCATCTAAGGAAACTTTTTCTATATCACTTGGCCAATTAGTTATATCTTTTAATGAGTATCCTGTAGACAATGAAGAACCAAATATTCTCATTCCCATATATAAGCTATCTTGTGCAAAAATAGTTTCGTTAACAAATCTTTTTTTTGTGCTTTTTAACTCTTCTTTGCTTATAATTTTTTTCTTAATTTCATTTAAATATACGTTTAGCTCAGTTTCTATTTTATTTAAAGTAACTCCTTTTTTTGGAACTATACTTATAGTTAAGTTAGTATCACCAAAACCATCTGGATAATAGTAAGCAGCAGCACTTGTTGCTATTTTTTTATTTTTTACGAATTCTTCAAATAACATGCCTGTAGATGGATTTCCAAAAATTTCAGTAAAAACTTGTAAAGCTATAGATTCTTTTTTTGATTTAGTATAAGTCGGAACTAAATAATGTCTTTTAAAAACTGGTATTGCCGTATTTTCTGATTTTAATATTACTACTCTTGGCGCATGTTGTGTTGGCTCCTCTGTCCATAATCTTTCATCAATTTTAGAAGGCCCAATTGGTCCAAAATGTTTTTTTGCAATTTTTACAACTTGATCTAATGTCACATCGCCAGAAATAACAATTATGGCATTGTTTGGTGCATAAAATTTTTTATAGAAACTCATAACATCTTCTAATTTTAAATTTTTTATTTCGTGCTCCCATCCTATGATTGGTTTTCTATATGGATGATTCATAAATAAAGAAGCATTTATTTGCTCTGAAAGTAAAGCTGAAGGATTATTATCAACTCTTGAATATCTTTCTTCTAAAACTACTGTTTTTTCGCTTTCAAATTCTTTTTCAATTAATTTTATATTTTTCATTCTATCTGCTTCCAAAGACATAACTAAATCGAGTTTTGATTTATGTATTAATTGAAAATATCCAGTATAATTTTTACTAGTGAAAGCATTTTCTTTTCCACCATTTTTAGCAATTATCTGAGAAAATTCTCCTGGTTTTAATTTTTCTGTTCCTTTAAATAATAAATGTTCTAAAAAATGTGCTATACCAGACTTTCCATTAGGTTCATCGGCAGAACCGACTTTATACCAAATTGAGTGTGCTATTGCTGGAACTTTATTATTCTCAATCACAACAATTTCTAAACCATTATCTAAAATATGATGTTTAGGTTTAAATCCTGCGAAGGAAATTTTAGAAAGTAAAATAATTAATAATAAAGTTAATAAAAATCTCATATTAAATTAAATAAGAAAAATTAAAGAATAAGTTAGTTTTTTTTTTTAAAAAAAAAAGTTTAATCTGAGTCGCCTTTTACTGAAAAATCCTGAATATCATTTTGTGTATCTTTAGTATTAAGTATATCTTCTAATAGAAATTCTTCTTCTTGTGATAAATCTTTATTAGCATCTTGAATATTTTCAAAATTATCTGAACCAAATCCTACAAAATCGTTTTCACTTTTTCGAGCAAGTTTTTTCTTTTGCTTTCTTTTAGTTAAATCTCTGCCTACATCATAAGCATCTGAAGGAACTGAAGATCTGTAAGTTTTTTGAACTCTAGGTTCAATATTTTTTATATTATTATTATTTAAATTATTATTTAAGTTTGTTTGATTAAAATTCTCGAAACTTTGCACTGAATCAGAATTATCTAAAATAGCAGTTTCTTCTATTTCATTAACAAATAAATCTTCATTTGATAAATTACCTATATCTTGTGTTTCTAAATCATAATTAGGTATTTCTTGAGATTGCTGAATTGAATTTTGTGATTCAACATCGAACTCAGGTGGAATAACTAAAGGCGGTCCAGATAAAACTGCATTCTCGCTAACCTCTACATTTTCATCACCTCCAATAAGTCCACACGATGTAAGAACAAAAATTGATAATATGAAGAATAAAAGTTTTTTAATATAAATTTGAATAAACATTACTACTAATTAACTTAAGCAATATTATCCTTTTGGCTAGTAAAAATAGCAATAATATATATAAAAGCGCCTAATGTTATATAGCTATCAGCTAAATTAAATGTTGGCCAATGTAGATTGTTAATATGAACATCTATAAAGTCTACTACTGCTTTATGATTAAACCTATCTATGATATTACCTAAAGCTCCAGAAATAATAAAAGTTAGAGATATAATCAATTTATTATTTTGAGTTTTTATAAACCAAATAAAAAAAAATAAAGCAATAGTCGAACTTACTATAATCATAAAAAAATTTATATTAATAAGATCAGATAACAAACCAAAACTAATACCTTTGTTCCATACAGGTATAAAATTTAGAAAATTGTTTACTTCAATAATATTTTCATTTTTAAAAATATTTTTTAATGCCCAACTCTTAGTTATTTGATCTAAAGAAACAAGAAATAACATCAAAAAAATTAATTTCTTTTTATTAAGTATTTCCATAAGTGTTTTTTAAATATTTATTTAGTTACATCATTACATCTATTACATAAATTTGTATCTTTAATTACATCTTTAGATATAACCCAACATCTTTCACATTTTTTTCCTTCAGCTTTTTTAATATTTACTGATATATCATTAATACCGTCTAAGGAAAATTCTTCACCTGATAATTTATCTACAATTTTTGCTTCAGAAACTATAAAAAGATCATTTAAATTCATATTAATTAAATAATTTTTTATTTTTTTAGAAACTAAAACTTCTACAGATGCTTCTAAACTTGATCCAACTAATTTTTTTTCTCTTTGAATTTCAATTGCACTATTTACAACTTTTCTTACATTAATTATATTTTTCCATTTTTCTAAAAGATTATTATCTTTCCAAGTATTTTCAATTTTAGGAAAGTTTCTTAAATGAACACTTTCTTTATTATTAAAATTATCCGATAACCAAGCTTCTTCAGTTGTAAAACAAAGTATAGGAGCAAACCATGCTGTTAAAAATTCAAATATTATTTTTAAAGTTGATCTACACGATCTTCTTTTTAAATCTTTTTTGGAATCGCAATATAAACAATCTTTTCTAATATCAAAATAAAAAGAAGATAAATCATTAGAGCAAAAAATTAATAATTCTTTATAAATTTTGTGATAATTATTTTCTTTAATTGAACGTTGTATAATTTCATCTATTTCGAATATTTTAAACAAGATGTATCTTTCTAATTCTGGAAAATCCTTATAATCTACTTTTTCACTAGTATTAAAATCTTTTAAATTACCGATTAAAAATCTAAATGTATTTCTTATCCTTCTATAGGAATCAACTTGAGATTTAACTATATTTTCATCTATTTTTATATCTTCAAAATAATCAGATGCCACAGTCCATAACCTTAGTATGTCTGTGCCATACTTATTAATAATTTCGTTAGGTGAAATAACATTACCTTCTGATTTTGACATTTTTTTTCCTTGCCCATCAACCACAAAACCATGAGACAATATATTCTTAAAAGGAGCTTTATTTCTAGTACCACATGATTGTAATAAAGAAGAATGAAACCATCCGCGATGCTGATCTGACCCTTCGAGATATAAATCTGCAGGCCACTCTAAATCTTTTCTATCTTCCAAAACATATGTGTGGCTTGAACCACTATCAAACCAAACTTCTATTACATCTTTGACTTGAATAAAATCTTCTTTTTTATATTTTTTACCTAAAAATTCATTAGGATCTAACTCAAACCAAGAATCACTACCTTTTTTTTCAAAAATTTTAGCAATATTCTCAATTACATCTTTATCAATTAATGGATCATTTGTTTTTTTGTTAATAAATATTGGAAGGGGTACGCCCCAAAATCTTTGTCTAGATATACACCAATCAGGTCTATCTTCTATCATTGAAGTAATTCTATTCTTACCTTTTTTTGGAAAAAAATTTATTTTTTTTAAAGCATCGATTGCTTTTTTTCTTAAATTTAATTTTTCTAATGAAATAAACCATTGAGTTGTATTTCTATAAATTAATGGTTTTTTTGAACGCCATGAATGAGGGTAACTATGAAAAATACTAGTTTTAAATAAAAGTTTTTTATCTTTTTCTAAAAATTCAATTACTTTATCATCGGCTTTAAAAACATGTTCACCTTTTAATAATGGAACATCCTCATAATAAATTCCACTTTCATTTATAGTTTTTGGAATATTTATATTATTTTTTTTTGCTAAATTAAAATCATCTATTCCATGTCCTGGTGCTATATGCACAATACCAGTACCTTCGTCTTTTGTAACAAAATCTGCAGGTAATAAAGGAACTTCAAAATTATATCCGTGTGCATGTAAAGGATGTTTACAAATAGTTTTTTCTAATTCAATACCATTAAAATCTTTAATTTTTTGTATTTTTAAATTTGTATCATTTATTAATTTTTGAATTAAATCAGTAGATATAATAAACTCGGAGCCTGTAGAAGAATCTTTTACTAGACTATAAGAAAAATTTTTATTAAAAGCTAAAGCTCTGTTACCAGGTATTGTCCATGGAGTTGTAGTCCATATCAAAATATGAATATTTTTTTTATTATCAATTTTTAAGTTTGTTTTATTAATTGGAAATAAAACATAAATAGCATTATCATTTTTATCTTTATATTCAACTTCAGCATCAGCTAAAGCTGTTTTTTCAACCACAGACCACATCACTGGTCTAGAACCTTTATATAAAGAACCGTTTAATATAAACTTACCTATTTCTCTTACTATTTGAGCTTCAGCCTTATAAGACATTGTTGAATAATAATTATCCCAATCTCCTAATACGCCAAATCTTTCAAACTCTTTTTTTTGAATTTTTATCCAACTATCTGCAAAATTACGGCATTTATTTCTAAATTCTTTAATTGAAATATTTTTTTTGTCATCTCCTTTTTTTCTTATTTCTTGCTCAACCTCCCATTCAATTGGTAAACCATGACAATCCCATCCAGGAACAAATGCTGCATCTAAGCCTTGCATCTGCTTATACCTTACTATTATATCTTTTAAAATTTTATTTAAAGCATGCCCCATATGTAAATGCCCATTAGCGTAAGGAGGTCCATCATGTAGAGTAAATTTTTTATTTTTTTTTGATTTATCCCTTAATTTTTTATAAAGTTTTTCTTTTTCCCATTTCTCAAGAATTTTAGGTTCATTAGTAGGCAAACTAGCCTTCATACTAAATTTAGTTTCAGGTAAAAAAAGTGTATCTTTATAATTCATTTATTTTTTATTAATAATTTTATTTGTTAAATAAATATCATTTTCTATTTGTTTTTTTAATTTCTTAATATTATCAAATTTTTTTTCTTTGCGTAAAAATGCTAGCAGCTCAACACATAATTTTTTTCCATATACGGAACTTTTAAGCTTAAAAAAATGATTTTCAAAAAAAATCTTTTTACCATTAAATGTTGGTCTAACACCTATATTAGCTACTCCAAAATATTTTTTTTTTTTATTATTTTCTAAATAACTTTTAGTAACATACACACCTTTCATAGGTATTACATAATCATTCAAAACAAAATTTGCAGTTGGGTATCCTAGAACTTTTCCTCTCCCGCTACCTTTAATAATTTTACCTTCTATCATCCAGTTACGTCCTAACATTTCTTTAGCTACATCATATTTTCCTAATTCAAGTTGTTTTCTTATGTATGTTGAATTAAATATTTTTTTACTTTTACCTATAACAGGATTAATAACTTTTAAATTATATAAATATTTTTTTGATAATTTTTTTAACAAAGAAATATCACCTTGCCTTTTATACCCAAAATGAAAATTATATCCAACTACTATAAACTTTGGTTTAAAATTAATTATTTTTTTTACAAAATTCTCAGGAGATAATAAGTTTAAACTTTTATTAAAATTTATAAGAATTAAATAATCAATTCCTAATTTTCTTATTTCTTCAATTTTAGTTTTCTCATTTGTTAATTTAAATGGTTTGTAATTCTTTTTAAAATATTCATTTGGATGAGGTTTAAAAGTAATAACAACAGATTTTAAATTATTTTTTTTTGAAATTTTCACAATATTTTTTAAAATTTTTTGATGCCCTTTATGAATTCCATCAAAATTTCCAATTGTTATAACGGTATTTTCTTTTATTATTTTTGAGTATCCGTTTAGGATTTTCATATTATTTTACTTTTTTTGTGGAGGTATAACTACTGCCGTACCATCTAAAACTAAATTATTTTTTACATAACATAAAGTTTTAAGCTGACACCAGCTTTTTTTTAGAATTTTTTTTTCAACTATTATTTTAATTTTAACAATATCATTAATTTTTACTGGTCTTTTAAATTTTAAGTCTTGAGAAACATAAATTGTGCCATTCCCAGGAAATTTATTTCCAATTACTGATGAAATAAATGAAGCAATTAACATTCCATGGGCTATCCTACTTTTAAAAATACTTTTTTTTGCAAATTTATCACTTAAATGGATTGGGTTTTTATCTCCTGAAGCACTAGCAAATTTTTTTATAGATAAATCTGTAACTTTTATACTATCTGTATATGATTGATTTACTTTTAAATTATTAAAATATATTTTATTTACCATTTTTAAATTAATGTAATATTATATTTAATTAATTTTTAAACAATACATACTCAATGAAAAAATTTTTAAAAAAAAACATCATCTTTGTATTCATTTTAATAATATCATGTGGTCAAAATTTGAATACTCAAAAATTTAATAAGCAATCAACAAAATATAAAGTATGTCTTAAAGATGCTAATCACAATATTGAAAGAAAAATCAATATTAATCAAGATAGAATTGAAATGCTTCAAACAGATGATACTATGATTGATTTATATAATATTGGCAATGATATCGATGAAATTAAATTATCTAAAACTAGAAATAAGATGATAGAAGATTGTATGCAATCAAGATAATTAAAAAATAATTTTAATAAAATGTTTGAATTTATAAATAATATTAGTCTTTTTAATAATATAGATCTAAATAATTTAGGTTTACTTGAAAAAGGTGGCCCGGTAATGTTTATATTACTAGGCTTTTCAATATTTGCTTTTGCAATTATTTTTGTTAAAACAATACAGTTTTTTGCAGCAGCATTATCAAGAACTTCTAAAATAGAAGATATTCTTTCTAAACTGAATGGCTCAAATTCAAAAAAATTTCTAACTGAAATACAAAAAATGAATAGTCCTATGGCTAGAATTGTTGAAGTTGTTATTTTAACAAAAGGCGACAAAAGATTTGATAAAGAATCAAGAGAAGCTGAAATTTCAAGAATTATATCAATCGAAATTAGAAAATTAGAAAATTATTTAGGTGGGTTAGAAGTTATTGCTAGTATTAGCCCACTACTTGGTTTGTTTGGAACTGTTCTAGGAATGATAAAAGCTTTTCTAAATTTAGAAAAAGCAGGATCTCAAATAGATCCGGCATTACTTGCAGGTGGTATTTGGGAAGCTCTTTTAACAACTGCATTTGGTTTAGCAATTGCTATACCAGCTTTAGCTGCTTTCCACTTATTTGAGAATAAGATAAGCAACACAAGAGATACGATTAACGATACTGTTGTTAGAACAAATACTCTTCTTAATTTTAAAAAATAAAAATTGAAAACACATAATTTTTATAAGAAAGAAGAAAAAGAACTAATTTCTATAAATATTACTCCTTTAATTGATATAGTTTTTCTTTTACTTGTTTTCTTTATGCTTGCTACTTCATTTATTCAAAAGAGTACTATTGAGGTCAATCTTAGTAGCGGAGAAGAAATCGAAACTTTTGTTAAAGAAAAAATGGTAATTTTAATATTAAATGAAAAAGGGCAAATATATATAAATAAAAAATTAACAAATATTTCTTCAATAGGTGGTCAGGTAAGTAAAATTATAAAAAAAAATCCTAAGAATAAGATATTAATTAAAAGCCACAAAAAAATACCAGTACAAAAAGTAATTAGATTGATTGAAGAAGTTCGTTTAGCGGGAACCGATAATATTAAATTAATTAATTTGGAATAATCATGGCACAAAAAAAAAGAATGAAACAAATAAACCTAATTCCTTTAATTAATATTATTTTTTTAATGTTAATTTTTTTTATGTTAGCTGGAACAATTACAAAAATTGACCCATATAAAATAAGTATTCCCGAATCAATTATTAAAAATGATCCATTAACACCTTTTTTAACAATAGTAATAAAAAAAAATGGAGAAATATTTGTAGATAGTAAAAATAAAAAAAAAGATTTAAAAAAAGAAAATTATTTAAAAATTTTAAGATCACGAAAACCTAACGAAGTTTCTTTAAAAATTGATTCAGAAACTTCATCGGAACTTTTTTTAAAAATTCTAAAAATATTAGAAAATGAGAATATTAAAAAAGTTATAGTAGAAACTAATTACATACAAAAAAAATAAATGGAAAAAAGAAATAATTTCTTACTTATTAACTTTGCATTTCTAGTATCTATATTAGTGCATATATACATAATTTTTTTTCTTACAAAAGTTAATATTAATTTAATAGATAAAAAAGATAGAATTACTATTAGCTTATCCGCACTAGGTATTTTAGAAGAGGCTCCTAAGGAATCTATAAAGAAAGAAAAAATAATTAAACATCAAGTCCCCGAAATAAAAAAAATTAAAAAGAAAACTAAAAAAAAAATTAAAAAAAAAATAGATATAAAAAAAACAACCTTACCTCAAGAAAAATCAGTTAAAAGAAAGAAAACAAAAGAAAAAGCTGTAGGTGGAACTGCTAGTGGAATTGAGGGAGGCGAATCAAAAAAAACATTAAGTAAGTATGTTACGCAAGTATACAAATTAATAGATTCAAAAAAAAAATATCCTAGACAGTCGCTAATTAGACGTGAGGAAGGAATTGTTATGTTAGAAATAGTAATTCGTAAAGACGGTAGATTAAAAAGTATGAAATCTGTAACAGCAAAGTATCAACGCTTGGTAGACTCAAGTTTTGATGCAGTTGAAGCAGCCGCACCTTTTCCACCTTTTCCTAATCAAATTACAAGAGAAAGATTGGTTATTCAAGTTCCAGTAATTTATAAGATAAGATAAATATTATTTCTTCATGTGGTGTTTTGGATCAACAGGTTTTACTAAAAAGTTTGCCACTAATGCTATACCTAATAAACATGCCATTACAATCATAGTTTTATTATAAACTTGGCTAGTAGGATCTGGTGTTCCAGGAGGTAAAATTTCTAAAAGATTCTGAATTGTAACAGTCTTAGCTTTTACAAGCTCGTCTAAACTATCAATACTTGCGCCAAATTTATCAAAAAAAACTTGAGGATCTGCCTTAGATGCTAAATCATTAATAGCATTATTTATAGAACTACTTCTTAAAGATGTAATTATAACTGGGCCTAAAACACCTGCTGTACTCCATGCAGTTAATAACCTTCCGTGTATACCACCAACATATCTTGTACCAAACATATCTGCTAAATATGCTGGAATAGTAGCAAAACCGCCTCCATACATTGTAAAAATTATCATTGTAGCTCCGTAAAATAAAATTAACCAAACAATAACTGGAGCAATATCAAAAGTTTGAGCGGATATAGGAATAGAAGAATAAAGAATTATTCCTAAAATAAAGAAACAATAATAAGTGTTTTTTCTTCCTATAAAGTCCGAAGCACTAGCCCATATAATTCGACCTGCCATATTAAAAATACTAATAAGCATTACATACCATGTAGTAAATGCACTTGTAACAATTAAAGCCGCCTTCTTTTGAAAAATTTCAGTAATCATAGTTTTAGCTACACCTAAAACCCCAATTCCTGCAGTAACATTAAAACATAAAATTACCCACAAAAGATAAAATTGCGGGGTTCTTAATGCTTCGTCAATATGAACATGTTTTGTGGTAATCATTTTTTTCTCAATTTCTGCATCACTAGGAGGAACCCAACCCTTTGGAACCCAACCTTCGGAAGGAACTCTATATGATAATGCGGCTAATGTCATAACAATAAAATATATAATACCTAAAGTGAAAAATGTTTCTGAAACACCAACTGATCCAGAACCAACTAAATAAACTCCAGCTTCTCCAGGTACAATCATATTTGCAACATCATTGGCTCCTACTACTACAACTTCTTTTAATCCTTCAGTGGTTTCTGCAAATCTTTTTCCTGCTTTTGTAATTAAATCTGATTCTGAAATATTAGATAATAATTCTGGTGCTTTGTAATAATATTGAATGAAAAAATCTTTAATCCTTGCTCCAAAAAAAGCTCCACCTCCAAAACCCATTATAGCCATTCCTGTTGCCATACCTCTTCTATCTGGGAACCATCTAATTAATGTAGAAACTGGAGATACATATCCTAAACCAAGACCACATCCTCCTATAACGCCATATCCAAGATAAATTAACCAAAGTTGATGATTAATAATACCTAAACTTCCAATTAAAAATCCTCCTCCCCAACAACAAGCAGCTACCAAGCCAACCATTCTTGGTCCAACTTTTTCTAACCAAGTGCCTGCAAAAGCTGCGGCTAAACCTAAAAATACAATTGCAGTAGAATAAATCCAAACTACTTCTTTTAAAGCCCAATCATCAGCTGAACTTGTAACTACTCCTATAGCTTTGATTAAAGCAGGATTAAATATACTCCAAGCATAAACTGATCCTATACATAAATGGATTGAAACTGAGGCCACAGGAACCCACCATCTACTAAATCCTGGTTTAGCAACGATTTGTTCTTTTAATAAAAGTTTACCAAAACTACTTTCAGTAAAACCTATAACTTTAAAAATTTTTATAATTGAAAATATAAAAGTTAATCCAAATACAACTGCTATTGCAATATTTTGCCACAAGGAAAGTTGTCCTAAATCAAAACTCATTTTTACCCAGTTAAATGTACATCCCTATATAAAAAGAAATTTAAATATATCAGAGATTTATTACAAATGAATAAAAAAATTACTTTATTTGCAATATGAATCTATCAAAGATTCAAAAAGAACTTTTGATGCGTCCAAATTATTTTTACCTGGATTTGTTTTTACATATTTTATAAAAACATCTTTGTGTCTTTGCAAATTTAAAACATTAGATAAACACAAATCTGGTAGTTTATTAATATTTTCAGATCTTATTAATTGATATGTATTTATAGAAGATTGAATAAATCGTATACAAGGATATTCTCTTTTTGCTTCTTGTTGTGCAGCAGTTTCGCCAGGTATCCAGGCCTCGCATTCAAAAACTAATTCTTTTGCTGTAAAAGGATATGAAATATGTTTTGTATCATTAGAAAATGAAGAATTAATGATTGAAAAATATATAAATATAAAAAAATAAAAGATTTTCATAAGTTACCTTGAAATAAAAATAAAAGCATTTGCATGAAAGTTTGGACCATAATCAATTCTATGATTTTTATCTCCATCAAAAAATTTTAATGGAGTCAAAATCTCACCTATTAAAGCAAAGCCTCTATACCCTAAACTCAAAATTTTATTTAATGATTGTTCTATTGGGCCAGAGATATATCTTTCCTCTATCTCAACAAGTAAAGTTGGTTTATATTTTTTTATTAATTTTTTAGCACCTAACAAAACTTTTAATTCCACACCTTCTGCATCAATTTTTATGAAACCAATATTTTTTAAATTTAAATCGTCAATTTTTTTTGTTTTTACTTTTAATTTTCCATAATTTTTATCTAATTTTGTATTTCTCAAAGAACCTCCTTGATTTGAAAAACCTTTTCTTCCTCTTGGAATTTTTAAAAAATCAAAAGATGATTTATCCGAAAGAGCATAAGGTAAAACTTTTACATTAGCGTTTACTGTTTTTTCTAAAATCTTAAAAGATTTTGGATTTGGTTCAAAAGCATAAACCTTTTTTGAATACTTTGATATAAAGTAAGTATAAACCCCTTTATAAGCACCTACATCTAGTGAATTTAAATTCTTATTAATTAAATATTTTAAAAACTTAATATCAGTTCTACCTTTTATCCATTCTTTTAAAACTAATCTTCTGATGTATAATTTACTAGGTATAATTAAATGTTTAATTTTTTCTTCAAAACTGCTTGGAGGCAACCAGTTATCTTTTTTTTGTAAAAGTTTCATTTTGTTTACTAATAATATAAATAATAAATCTTATATAGTTTTAATTGTTTTAACATTAACAGTTTTTTTCAAAAATTTTTATAACGAAATACTACAGAACTATTTAAATAATCCAAATTTTTTTCAAACATTTTTTTCAGATTTTTATTTAATATATGCCGGTGCTGAAATACTAAGTAAAAACATAAATCCTTATGAAGAGTGGATTAAATTACATAATTCTCCTTTTTTTAACCCTCCATTAGTTTTTAATTTTTTTAAATTTTTAGCAAATTACAATTACCTAATTGTAGCTAAATATTGGTTAATAATTCTAATTCTAACCTTTTTTTTGATACCAATTATAATTTTTAAAATTTTTAAAATACATCCTAAATATTGTTATATTTTTCTATTAAGTTTTGGAGGAATTAGTCTCAACGTTTTTTTTACCGGCAATTTATCAATTGTTCTTAATTTACTCTTCGCTCTAAGTATTTTTTTTCTTAGTAGAAAAGAATATCATTATTTCTATTTAATTTTATCTGCTCTTTGTTTAATAAAATTTCCTTATTTAATTTTTTTTGGAATCCCTTTTTTAATTAAAAATTTGGAAAAAAAATTATTCATAAATACTTTCTTTTATTTGCTATTAATTACATTAATTTATTTATTATCATTCTATTCAAATCCAGAAATTTTTAATAGTTGGATTAATTCATTAAAATTCTCAGAAAATATTGGGGATAGTGGTGATTTCGGAAGAGGATTATTTAGAATAATAGACAATAATTTTTTCTCAGAAATTTATTTAAATAATTTTATTTATATAATAATTTCTGGTTTTTTATTTTTATTTTTAATTTTTTTATTTAAAAATTCAAAAATTTTAAATAATGAAAAAAATAAAAATTTAGCTATAGCTTTTAGTATAATTTTTTTAACAATGTTGCTTCCTAGACTTAAAAGCTACGATGTATTGATTACTATTCCATGTTTATTTTTTATAATAGAAAATTTAGAATTTAAAATTTCACAATCTTTAAATTTAATTTTCAAATTTATATTATTTTTAGCATTATTTTGTTGGACAAGCCCTTATGCTCCAATATGTTTATATCTAATATTATTTTTTATTTTATCTTCAGATTTAAAATATAACTTTATAGAGAAGAAATAAAAAATTATAATCTATATTATTTGGGCGTGTGCTGGAATTGGTAGACAGGGTGGTCTCAAAAACCACTGGTGGCAACACCGTGACGGTTCAAATCCGTCCACGCCTACCATTAATTAATATAAATGATAGAAAAAATTTATACTAAAATATTATATTTATCTAAAAAAAAGTATGCATTTGCATTACTATTATTAGTTGCTTTTTTAGAAAGTTTTATTTTCCCAATACCACCTGATATTTTCCTAATTTTCTTAGTATTAGCCCATAGAAATAAAGCTTTTTATTTGGCTTTTTTCTGCACAATTTTTTCAGTTGCGGGAGGTATCCTTGGTTATTTCATAGGTAGTATTTTTTTTGACAGTTTAGGTCAAGGAATTTTAGATTATTATAATTTAAATGAAAAATTCTCCAAATTTTCTGAAAATTATGAAAAATTTGGTAATTTAATAGTAGCAGCAGGAGGTTTTACTCCAATTCCATATAAATTAATTACAATCTTTAGTGGATTTGTAAAAATAGATTTTTTTGAATTTACAATTACTTCTTTTTTCTCAAGAGGTGCAAGATTTTTTTTAATTGCAACTTTACTTTATTTTTTTGGAAAAAAAATAGAGGAATTACTCATTAAAAAATTTGGTTTAATAAGTTTAATTTTATTTTTAATAATATTAATTACATACTTTATAATTAAATTTTTAAATTAATTTTTTTATGAACTTTTATAATTTCAATTTTTTAAATATATTTTTTCTGTCTTTTAGCATAATTGCATTATTAATTGTATATTATTTAGAATATTTTTTAGGAATTGAGCCTTGTAAACTTTGTATTTATCAAAGATTTCCATATTTTATAATTATCTTAATATCACTATCATCAATATTAATTAAAAATCAAAAATTTAAAAAAATTACATTATTTTTCTATACTTTAATATTTTCTATCAGTTTAATTATTTCCTTTCACCATTTTGGTGTAGAAAATAGCTGGTGGGGTTCATTTACTAGTTGTGAAGCTAGCGTTAAAAACTTCTCAAATGAAAACAATTTAAAACAATATTTATTAAATAAAGATTATATATCATGCTCAAATGTTTCATTTAACTTTTTAGGAGTATCGCTTGCAGGATATAATATAATTTTATCTTTTATACTATTTATTATTTCTTTAATTAGTTTTAATAAAATTAAAAATTAAGGCTCTAATTCAGTATCCCAGTATAAAAAATCTTTCCAACTATCATGCAAATAATTTGGTGGGTATTTTTTTATTTTTTCTTGTAAAAAAGAAATAGATGGTTCAAATGGATTGTTTTTGAGAGATAGTTTTAATTCTTTTAAACTTTTATTACCTTTTGAAGTATTACAATCAGAACACGCGGTTATAACGTTTTCCCAAGTTGTTTTTCCTCCTTTTGATTTTGGAACAATATGATCAAAGGTTAAATTATTATGAGAAAAACAATATTGACATTCAAATTCATCTCTTAGAAAAACATTAAAACGAGTAAAAGCAGGTTTTCTTGAACATATCACGTACTCTTTTAAAGCAATAACGCTTGGTATCTTTATCTCTAATGAAGGAGATCTAACAATTTCATTATATTCTGAGACTACTGATACTTTTTCAAGAAATACAGCTTTAATACTTTCTTTCCAATTACAAATTGATAATGGAAAATAACTTAAAGGTTTATAATCTGCGTTAAGAACAAGTGTTTTAAAACTCATATATTAAAAATAATAAACAATATTATAAATGACAAATCATTATTAACATTTTAATAAATATTTAACAAGAAAGTTCTGTCCTATTTCTAAACCTTCCTCATTAATACCATGACCTAAATTTTTAATTAAATTTGTTTTAACTTCAAGATTATTTTCTAAAACAGATTTTGTTGATTCCATCATTTTACATGGAACAATTTCATCATCTTCACCATGTACCAAACATATTTTTGGTTTAGAATTTATTTCTATTTTTCCACTTTTTGTTAAAATAATGCCTCCAGAATATCCTAAAACTCCTTTAATTTTTTCTTTAACTGTCAAAGCTACATTTAATGCAACCATTGTTCCTTGGCTAAAACCAACTAAAATTAAATTCTCAAACTCCAGTTTATAATGATTAAGTTTCTTTTTTAAAAAATTAATAATAATTGGTTTTATAATATCAATTTCTTTAAGTATTCTTGTTTGATCTCTATCTTGTAAATTAAACCATTGTCTTCCAGTCTGTGCAAAATCGTATTTATAAGGCGCATGAAGAGAATAAAATTTAGTATTTTTTAAATTAGGCGCCCATTGCTTAGCTAATGGTATTAAATCAAAAGCATCTGCTCCTATACCATGCAATAAAACAACTAGTGATGTTGGTTTTATTTTTTCATTAGGAAATTCTTCATATTTTAAATCTTCCATTTTTTAATATTTTTTAAATCTTTTTAAATAATCTGGAATAACTAATTCAAACGCAATAGGATTAATATCTAAATATTCTAAATTATATTTATTTTCTAAAACTAGATTATCGTTTTCTAAAAGCTTAATTTGATCTACAGTTAATAAAGGTTTTGGCAATATTTGAAAAAATTTAGCCATTAAAATTGCTAATTTTTTAGGTATATAAATTAATAATCTTTTACGATTTATAACTTTTAATAAAACCTGCATTAACTCTTTAAATGTAAAAATACCTGGGCCTCCAAATTCAAAGACTTTATTTTTAATATTTTTTTTTAAAATTGCCATTATACCTTTACATACATCCTCTACATAAATTGGCTGAAACTTAGTTTTTCCTCCCATTACTAATGGCAAGGAAGGACTAAATAAACTCATATTAGCAAATTTATTAAAAAAATTATCCTCTGGACCGAAGATTAAGCTTGGCCTAACTATTATAAAATTTTTTAAATTTTTTTTAATATATTCATCTGCGCTAAATTTACTTTTAGAATAAAGTGAATTTTTATCTCTATTTACTCCTAGTGAAGAAATTTGAATGAAACTTTTTTTGTATAATTTAATATTATCTGCTATCTGTTTAACAAAATTATAATGAACTTCTAAAAAATCATTCTTTTTTTTTTCATACAAAATACCAATTAAATTTATAACAATATCAGAATTCTTAATTATATTTTTTAACTTAATTTTATCATTTAAATTAAATTTAATTAAATTAATCTGGCCAACATCTCCTAAAGGTTGCAAAAAATATCCTTTAGCAACATTTCTAGTAGGAACTTTAACAATACATTCATTATCACATAAATGTTTTATTAAATGTCTTCCAAGAAAGCCCGTGCCTCCAAATACAGTTACTTTTAAATTTCTTATACGATTCATTATTAAATAAAGTAGTTAAAAAAAAAAAAAAATATTGATTTTTTTTTGAAAAATGCCACATCAAATCATGGCTCAAAAAGTTAAAAATATCAAATTATATAAAAATGATCTACCATTAAATATTAAATTTAAAGGCTCTATAGCTATAGATACTGAAACAATGGGTTTAAATATAAATAGTGATAGATTATGTTTAATACAAATATCAGATGAAGAAGGAAATCCCTATATTGTTCAATTTCAAAAAAATTGTTATGACGCTCCAAATTTAAAAAAAATATTAAAAGATGAAAATATTTTAAAAATTTTTCATTATGCTAGATTTGATATTGCTGTAATAAAAAAGAATTTAGGGATTATGTGTAAATCAATTTATTGCACAAAAATAGCTTCAAAATTAGCTAGAACATTTACGGATAGACACGGATTAAAAGATTTATGTAGAGATCTTCTAAAAGTAGACTTAAATAAACAAAGCCAAACTTCTGATTGGGGTAGTGATAATTTATCTAGTAATCAATTAGAATATGCAGCTAATGATGTAATTTATTTACATGAAATAAAAAATAAGCTTGATAAAATGATTAAACGTGAAGGAAAACAAAATCTTGCAAAAGCTTGTTTTGAATATCTTCCAACAAAAGCTGAGTTTGATTTGTTAGGATGGCATGATAAAGATATTTTTCAACATAGTTAAAGTTTAATAAAAAATGACAAAAGAAATTATAAAAATAGCAAAAAAAGTTATAAAAACGGAAATTAATGGTTTAGAAATTTTATCTAAAAAAATTAATTTAAATTTTGCTAAAGCCGTAAATATTCTAAAAAATACTAAAGGAAAAATAATTATTACTGGGGTTGGAAAAAGTGGAATTATTGCAAAAAAAATTGCTTCTACTTTATCATCCACAGGATCACCATCACAATTTATTCATTCAACAGAAGCTAGTCATGGAGATCTGGGAATGGTTGGAAATAAAGATGCTATTTTAGCTTTTTCTTTTTCAGGAAAAACAATTGAATTAAATGATATTTTGATTTATGCAAAGGAAAAAAAAATTCCTTTAATAATTGTTACAGGAAACGCTAATACAAAATTAAAAAACATTGCAACAATATGTTTAGAAATTTCAAATTTAAAAGAAGCTTGTCCTTTAAATCTTGCACCAACAACATCTACAACTGCTATGTTAGCTTTAGGCGATGCAATTGCTGTATCTTTAATGACAAATAAAAAATTTTCAAAAAAAAACTTTTATTCATTTCACCCAGGTGGACAATTAGGTAAAAAATTATTAATAGTAAAAAATATTATGCACTCGGGTAAAAAATTACCATTAATAAAAGAAAATATTCCAATGACTAGAGCTATTATAGAAATGACAAAAAAACGTTTTGGTTGTTTGGGAGTTATTTCAAAAAAAAATAAATTAATTGGAATTATAACTGATGGTGACTTAAGAAGACATATGGGAAATGGTATTTTAGAAAAAACAACTTCAAGTATAATGACAAAAAAACCAAAGACTGTTGATGAAAATATTTTTGCTAAAGAAGCGCTAGATTTAATGAAAAAAAATAAAATCACCCAAGTTTTTGTTACAAAAAATAATAAACCAATAGGTATACTTCATATACACGATTGTATAGAATTAGAATTAGCTTAATTTCGTTGATTTAATGATGGTTAAAAAAATTCTAAATCTATTTAGTGTTAAACTAAATACAAATAATTACGAACAATCCTTATTTATAAGAAAATTATATTATAAATTAATACCTTTTTTTTTAGCTTCTTTTTTATTATTAATTTTCTTTTGGCCTTCAATTAATAATTTTTCACAAAAAGAAAAAAAAACAATAACTGAAAATCAAAAAAATTCAAAAAATTTTACATTCCAAGGTATAGATGAGTTTAATCAGCCATATTATTTACACGCTGAAAAATATCAAAAAATAATTAATAACCCAAATATGTTACTATTTGAAAAGCCTAGAGCAGAAATAAATTTACAAAAAGGTAAATGGTTATCTATGGTCGCTAAAGAAGGAATATTTGATATTGAAAAACAAACTTTAGAATTAATGGGCGATGTTTTGTTTTTACACAGTGATGGACAACAAATAGACACAAATAATGCAGTAATTGATTTAAAAAGAGCAAAAATATATGGAAATAAAAATATTTTAGGAAAATCAGAAACAATTGATTTTTCTTCTGAAGGATTTGAAGTAAAAAAAACTGGACAAAAATTTCAGCTGTTTGGTAAAAGTAAATTAAAAATAAAAAAAATAAAAAATTAAAATTATGTTTAAAAAAAAAAATTACCTATTTTTTACAATATTTATATTAAATTTATTAATTTTCAATAAAGCTATTTCAGCGCCTTTATGTTTGGAAGAAGAAGAAAATATTGGAAAAAATTTAAATTTAGAAAATAAAGAAGAAACAAATGAAGTTAATAATGTTACAGAAGACAAAACTGTTAATTTAGATAGTGAAAAAAAAGAAGACAAAGATAAAGAGGATGAAAAACAAGAAGATATTGAAATATCTGCAGATAATAAAATAGAAGTTGATAATCAAAAAGGAGTAATGATTGTAACAGGCAATGCTTTAGTTAAAGAAGGATTAACTTCTCTTAAAGCAGATATGTTAACAGCTTTTACGTGTGAAGCAAAAAATGGAGATACAAAAATTCTACAAATAAATGCTGATAACAATGTATTAATAACCTCTGACCAAGGAAAAGCTTTTGCAGATAGAGGTATATATTTTGTGGAAGATCAAGTTATAGAACTTTATGACAATGTTAAACTTGAAAAAGAAGGAGATATACTTTTTGGCGATAAAGGAATATTTAATGTAACTACTGGTAAAGGGGAAATATCTATTGAACCTAATAAAGTAGGTGGTAAAAGAAAAGTTTATGGAATTATTAAATCAAAAAAAAAATAAAAAAGGTCTACTAGTAAAAAATTTAAATAAATCATTTTCAAAAAATGAAGTACTAAATAATATAAATATTGAAGTGCAAAGAGGAGAAGCTGTTGGTCTCCTCGGACCAAATGGTGCTGGAAAAACAACATGCTTTCACATCCTAACAGGTCTAATCAAACCTAATAAAGGTAATATATTCATTGATGGTACAGAAATTACAAATTTCCCTATTTATATAAGATCTAAATTAGGAATAGGTTATTTACCTCAAGAACCTTCTGTTTTTAGAGGATTAACTGTAGAAGAAAATTTAATGAGCATACTTGAGTATACTGAACCAGATAAAAGCCAAAGAATAAATTTTTTAGAAGATTTATTAAAAGATTTTTCATTAATTGAAAAAAGAAAAGATAATTCTATGAAGTTATCCGGAGGACAAAGAAGAAGAGTTGAAATTGCTAGAACATTATGTACTAAACCAAGCTTTATTCTTTTAGATGAACCTTTTACAGGAATTGATCCTTTACAACTAAACGAAATTAAAACTTTAATAAAAAGTTTAAAACAAAGAAATATAGGAGTTTTAATTACAGATCATAATGTGAGAGAAGCTTTAACTGTAATGGACAGAGCATATATAATCCATCAAGGAAATGTATTGATGCATGGGAAACCAAAAGATATTATAAATAACAAATTAGTAAAAAAAGTATATTTAGGAGATACTTTTAAGATTTAAAATTACTATTATGAAAATGAAACAAAATTTAAGAATAAATCAGTCACAAAGACTAACTTTTAGTCTTAAAATGCAACAATCTTTAAAAATTTTACAATTATCCTATGCAGAAATGATTGAAAAAATTAATAAAGAACTAGATAATAATCCTTTACTTGAACCAGAATTAGAAAAAAATGACCGAGTTTATCAAAAAAAAAATTATTTAGAAAATTTTAAAACCAATTCAAAATCAGAATACATAGAAAATACTTTAGAACAAAAAAAGAATCTTAGAGAACATATTAACGAACAGATTAATATTGATATTACTAATAATGAAGAAAAGTTAATAGCAAAAAAATTTTTAGAATATATTGATAATAATGGATATATTAAAAATGAAGATGTAAATAAAGTATACAAAAAACTACAAATACAAAACTATAATGTCACTTTAGCTTTAACTGAAAGCACTCTAAAGAAACTTCAAGAATTTGACCCTCCCGGTATTTTTGCTAGAAATTTATCAGAATGTATTGAAATACAACTTAAAATTAAAAAATTATTTAATAGTAAATATCATTTCTTAGTCAGAAATTTAGAATTATTAGCAAAAAATGATATTAATTTTTTATCAAAAAAAACTAGATTAAACAAAAGTGAATTAATTAGAATGATAAAAAATATTAGAGCTTTAAATCCAAAACCTGCAAACATCTATGATTACCAACCTAATATTAGTATAGTTCCCGATGTTATATTAAAACAAAACAAAAATGATTTAAAATTAGAAATTAATAAATCGCAAATACCAAAATTTAATTTTAATAAAAACTTATATAAAGATATTAAAAAAAAAAAACTTCTTAATAGAGAAAAAGAAAATTTAGATAAATGGGTAAGTTCAGGAAAATTACTTCTAGATTCTATAAAAAATAGAGGCAAAACATTAGAAAAAGTTTCAAGTGAAATAGTCAAACACCAAAAAATGTTTTTTAAAAAAGGTATAAATTATTTTTATCCATTAACTCAAAAAGAAATTGCAGAAAAAACTGGATTTCACGAAAGTACAATAAGTAGGTGTACAACAAATAAGTATATTCAAACACCAAAAGGAATTTTTGAATTAAAATATTTTTTTTCTAGAGGTATAGATACCAAAGATAGAGAAAAAAATTTATCAAATAAGTTGGTAAAAAATAAAATTTTAAATTTATTAAAAAAAGAAAATATTAGCAATATTATGTCTGATGAAAATATAGTATTTAAATTAAAAAAAAATGGAATTGATATAGCAAGAAGAACTGTTTCAAAATATAGAAAATTAATGAATATTCCTAGTTCATTTAAAAGAAAAAAACAAATTTCTAAACATTTTTAAATTAAATTATGAATTACGGCTTAGAAGAAATATTATGGCTTCTAGTACTTTTCGATAGCATTATTTCTAATATAATAATATGGTTCTTTCCGAAGTGGTATAATAAAAAATTCAAAGGTATGACTAAATATTTTCCTGCAACTAAAGGATGGAGTTTATTATATTTAATTTTAGTTATATGGATTGGTTATGCTTTAATTAGAATTGAACCAAACATTGAAAATATAAAAGAAAAAGCTAGCAAAGATTGTCAACTAATAGAGGAATATATACCTACTGAAAAAGATAATATTCAAAGTATAACCGGAACTGGATTAGAAGTTGGGGGAGTAAACGTAAGACCAAAAGGATGTATGTGGACTCCAGATAAAGGCTGGCACAAAACTAAAAAAAATTAATAAATTTTAAACAACAAACTGAGCTATGCCGTCTTTAAATGCAAAATCAATATCATGATTTTCCGTTATTGTTATAAAAACATTTTCAGGCTTAATCCCTGGATTCTTAGATAGATTTTCAACTACCTTCTTATAAAA
>CEUZ01045641.1_pt1 | contig 22512 bp, 22 predicted proteins | sample 361511 | NCBI WGS metagenome assembly CEUZ01 (sample SAMEA2622822, study PRJEB7988) | marine metagenome | biome: marine biome (ENVO:00000447); feature: surface water layer (ENVO:00002042); material: "saline water (ENVO:00002010), including plankton (ENVO:xxxxxxxx)" | depth 5 m | reverse complement strand
GTCTCTTCTGTATTAGTATTAGTATCGGTAGTCTCTTCTGTATTAGTGTTAGTGTTAGTGTTAGTATCGGTAATTTTTTCGGTTTCATTGGTGTTATTAGAATTGTTACTGTCTTCATCACTAAATGGTATAGCGTCCATTATAAATTGTAGTGCATCATCCTTTAATCCTCCTCCTTTTTTCTTTTTAACCAATTTTTTCTTTTTAGGTTCTTCGCCTTTAGATTTAGATTCGGATTTAGTACCTACTTCTGGATCTTTAAATATTACATAATCAATTTCTCTATAGTCTAATTTATGTTTTAAAGTTTTAATCTCTTTATCTATTTTATTTATATCATATGATAAATATTCTTCTATTTTCCCTTTTAATATTTCATAACTAATACTCTTATCTTTATATATTTCTTGTATTTCATGAAATAATTTTCTTTGAATATTTCTATTATCAGATTTTCTAATTAAATGATCATTTATTACATTAACAATTTTGTCCTCATTGTTAGAATATATAAGATATTCCGTAAATATAGATTTTTTATCTATATACTTTAAATATTCTGACTTTATTTTTTCGAATTCAAGATACATTTTTTCATTAGGTTCTCGCAATAATTGATCTCTTATATTTCTAACCTTACTTTCTAAAATACCAATTTCCATATTTAATAATTTAATAATTTTACTTACTTTTTCATATTTAGGAAGTGTTATTACAATTTTTTCTCCAGTTTTTTTAGATTTTTTTAATAAATAACCATTCTTATTCAATTCAAAATCATATTTGGATTGATTGTTTTTCATATCTAAAAAATATTTATTCAATTCTAAAACATATTTATTATATTTGTCAGAATTTAACCTATCTAAAAATGTTTGTGTCATCATATACACACCATCATCACTTCTTTCAAAATCTTTTAATTCACTTATTATAGGTTCCATTTTTTTTAATGTAGTCATTTGTGGATTTTTTTGTACTCTATCCAATAATTCAAGTAAATTAATAGGTTCCTCAATAACACCACCTACTTGTGTCTCTTGTGTCTCTTGTGATTCTTGTGATTCTATATTATTTAAAATATCTGTATTTTGAAACTCTTCCATTACTATAATATTAAATGTTGAAAAAAAAAATAAAATATATACAATATATTATAATATGAATACAACTAATAATACTAATTGCGTGGATAATAAAAGTGTACCTATTACAATAAATATTGATAAAGTATTTAATACAGATGAAAATGGTAACCGAATATTAGATACTACTTTTAAGAATAATGAAAGGTTAGATCATACAAATTATTCTTTATATAATAGAACATTTGATCCATATAAAGAAAACATATCAATTCTAGTTGATGGAAAAACGGTTCAATCAAATACAGATAATTATGAAACCCCACCATGTTTTGATATAGTATTAAATAAATGGCCTAGAAGTTCTAAAGAACAATTTAATGAACTACCAGGTCTTAAAATACGCGACGATCTTGATAATAATATATTTTGGGGAGATAAATTAAAAGATACTAATAAATTAGAATTGGAAGAATCTGATTTTTCCCAAAAAAATTATTTTAGTGATAATTGCCCTAAAAGTAATATAAAACTAACAAATAATGGAAAAAATCCACCAACTGAATATTTAAAGAATATTGATATAGATTCTCGTTTAAAAAATATAGATTATGAAAGAACCGGATGTGGTAAGAAAGAGTTTAAAAATCCAAGTATATTATCATCTGAATGTGACTCATTTTTTGAACATGACTATTATGATCCTAGTTCTGTAAGTAACTCTCCTATTACAACTAAAGATGATACTCCGTTTATTTCTGAATGGACAAAATATATGGCTAATGAGAACAATAAATACCGTAACAGAAGTTATGTATACAATAATTCAACTAATCCTAGAAACTTAACTGGAAAGTATATAAATACAAAGTCTGAATTATTATTTAATAATAATACGCGAGGTGGCGGATGTGGTGTAAGAAATAGGTATAAAGTTGCGAGTGGTGATCAAATAACAATGGGGGAGATAGAACTTTTAAATTATAGCTCGGAGGTTAAAAACTTCCTTAAGTTACTGTTAGAACGTTTAAACGAATTACAATCAAAGAATTGGAGCTTATCATATGATGGAGTAACATACCAAGCTTGGACACCTTCGTCCGACTGGGGTGATATACTTGTATTAAGGCAAAGATATGCGGGTACAAGAAGAGGAAGCAATATAAATACTAAAAGTGCTATACTTCCCCTAAGAGCAGATAATATTTTAAATCTAACAGATAAAAGAATTATGCGAGAAATAATAGGAATTAATAAAAAACCAGATAATTTATTATCTGAAATACAAATTATAAGGGATTTATGGGAACAAACCATATTATACGCTGAATCAGATCAACGCACATTATCATCAAATGATTGTAGGATTTTATGTGATGATATTTGTGATCCAGAAGTATGTAAAACGGAAGACAGATGTGATATAATAAAAAGATCTATTAATACACCTAGATGTAATACATGTCCAACTGCATCTGAACCAACATGTATGGTAAAAGGATCGCCTCTTAATAATGCAGTTAAAGCCATGAATAAAAAACGAGATATAACATATAAAGAATGGGTAGATACAGACGGAACAGCTACTTGGAGTGTAGACAATTGTAAATATAAACCAGATCCAACTGGACCATCTCAATATGGACCTAAATATCAAGAAGTTGATTCAGGTATATTAAAAGATATGTGGGACGAAAATCATGGACCATGTAGAGGTAAACCAACAGCAGTCGTAAGACCAGAATACAGTAATTGGGAAACCGCTACATTATCAGCTGGTCAAACATATCCGGCTACTGGGAAAAATACACGAATACTTTGGACACCCCCAGAAATTAATTAATTAATTAATTTTTACATTTTCTAGCTATCATTTTTTTACAATCTTCAAGTGTTAAATCTTCTGGTTTTTTATCACCATATATTTTTACATTTACTTTATTTCTATATCTAATGTATGGTCCATATTGCCCATTTTTAATAATGATACTATTATTAATTTTTTTAATAATATTACTATTTTGACTCGTATTTGCTCTTTCTATTATTTCTACAGCATCATTGAAATCAACTATAGGTTCATTGTTAGTTGAAAAGTTTTTACCTTTATATTTTATATATATTCCATATTTACCTTTTTGTAAAATAACATCTTCATTTTTATATACTCCAATATTTTTAGGATATTCTAATAATTCAAGTGCTTGTTTTAAGGTAATTTTTTTAGGATCTATATCTTTTATTGGCGCATATTTTGGAGGTATTTTAGGTACTGGTGAATATTTACTATTTGTATCTTTTAAACATACTACTGGTCCGTATTTAGCTATGTATACCGATATTTCACGGCCATTAGAATCACTTCCTAATACTCTTGAATAGTTGTCTTTGAATTTTAATTCATTTTTGTTAAATGACTCTATCTTACCCGAGAATAACGAATAAAATGTATTTAACATAGTTATCCAATTAAGCTCATTAGCTGCTATTTTATCTAAAGAAGATTCAATATCTGCCGTCAATTTTACATCCAAGAGTTTGGGAAAGTTATCTTCTAAAAACTTATTAACAATTATACCTACATTTGTAGGAAATAATTTATCTTTGTCAGCTCCACATTTTATCTTTTTTTCAAATCTAGTTAATTTATTATCTGATTCTAAAATAAGTTGAGGCACGAGTTTTTCAGTTCCTTCAATGGTTTTCTTTTCAGAATAGCCTCTTGTTTGTACAACCGATGTCATACTAGAATATGTACTAGGACGTCCTATCCCCTTTTTCTCTAATTCTTTAACTAAACTTGCTTCTGTAAATCTGGCAATAGGAGGTCTAGTATATTTAAAATTAGTAGTAATAGTATCTTTATTAATTACATCGCCAAACTTTGATACAATTATATTTTTACTATTATCTTCCTCTGTTTCACTATATTCTTTATATACTCTAGTAAACCCATCAAAGATTATTTTTTCTCCCTTACAAATAAACTTATAGTCAGAATTATTTAGATTAATTATTGTAGTTATTAAGTTTACTTTACATGTTGACATTTGACTAGCTATTGTACGTTTCCAAATTAGTTTATATAATCGTTTCTCATTTTCATCATAACAATCATCTTCATCTATGCTAGTAGTTGATATTACACATGGTCTAATAGCTTCATGTGCTTCTTGGGTATTTTGAGACTTATTCTTATATTGTTTAATATTAAGATATTCGTCACCATAAATATTAGTAATATGTTCACTAATCATTTTAACAGCATCATCGGATAATGTAACACTATCAGTTCTCATATATGTGATTAAACCACATTCATATAACTTTTGAGCAACCATCATTGTTTGCTTAGGTGACATTTTCCATTTATTACTACATTCTTGCTGTAATGTAGAAGTAATAAATGGCGCGCTAGGATTTCTATAAGATCTCTTCATATTTACCTTTTCAATCTTAAATATAGCCTCTTTACATACATTATAAAAGTCATTTACTTCTTCTTCATTAGTAAAATTGTGATCTAATTCACCATAAATATCTCCCTTTTTAGTATTAAAAGATCCAGTTGTTTTTAGATAAAGTTGACTATTATGTTTTTCTATTTCCTTTTCTCTATCTATAATAAGTTTTGATACTACACTTTGGACTCTTCCAGCAGATAATGATTTATCTTTGGTAGCCGTATTTTGAATTTCCTTCCATAATATAGGAGTAATTTTATATCCTAATAGACGATCTATAATTCGTCTTGCTTGTTGAGCATGAAATAAAGGCATATTAATGGAATCATAATTTTTCACAGCAGTTGTTATTGCTTTTTTAGTAATTTCAGAAAATCTTATTCTTCTAATTTTTTCGGATTTAAGATTTAATGCCTTCGATAAATGCCATGCAATACTCTCACCTTCTCTATCTAAATCACTAGCTAAATATACATATTCACATGCAGTTGATATTTCTTTAAGAGAACTAACTACCTTTTTCTTATCAGATGAAACAATGTAAGTGGGTTTAAAATTATTATCTATATCTATTGATAGATTCTTAGCATCTAAATCTCTAACATGACCATAACTTGCTCTTACTATATATCCTTTTCCTAATATTTCTTTTACCTTATTCTCTTTACTCGGAGATTCTAATATTACTAAGGATGGCATTATATTATTTAATATAAAAATATTTTTTGTGTTTTCAATTTCATAATATAAATTGAATATTAATAATTGTTATTTTATTTTACAATACTATTATGAGTACATACACTGATATTTGCGAAGATTGTGGGAAATTATGTGAATTAGTATTAACTCCAGCTTGCGCCGATGACCATACATCTAATTATATGTGTTGTCAAAAATATATATGTAAAAATGGATGTGATATTCATTGCCACGAATGCAATGCAATTAACAATATACAAAGTATTGATGGCTTTTATTTTGAAGAGCCTTGTATAGCATGTAAACAACCACTTTCATTTAGTTTTACTTGGTTTGGTCCAGATATTATTACAGCATGTGAAAGGTATTGTATGGTAAATTGTTTTAAAAATAAAAAAATAATGAAACTAAATACAAAATACAATGATGAAAAATATAATATATTTCTATATGAAATAGAAGATCTCTTTTCATATAGATTACACCCAAGTTATTATAATAAACTAAAATTTAAAACAATAGAAGAATTAAATAAATCTCTAAATTATCCTAGTCCAAATACTAATAAGATTTTAAAAGATATATTTACAAATAGAACAGAAGATATAGATATTCTTAACAATAAAACAAAGGAAGTTATATCAGAAATATGGGGTATTAATCTTTATTAATAGTATAACTATATAATTCTTCACCATCTACATTGAAAAATTTAATATTAATTTTATCTTTATCAAATATTAGAACACCGCAGCCTAATTCTTCTGAATAGAATAGTAAATCAAATGTACTTCTAAATATTGAAGCTACCTTTCTAGTATCTGATCCAGTACCAGATACTATCAAATGTGGTAAATCTGGTATATATAAATGTTGCTGATCATGATCATGTCCGGATAATATGATATCTACTTTATTAGTAGCTATTAATTTTTTATAAAATAATTCTAAATCTGATGAACTATTACCATGATATCCAGTACTCTTAAATGGATGGTGACCATAAACTATATTCCATTTTGCTTTTGATTTTTCTAAAGCATCTAATATTTCGGATTCTTGTTTCTTTTTCATTTTATCCGATAATTTATCAAAATTAGTATCTATAGCATAAAAATGTATGAGTTGATTATTAATTTTTTTTTCAAAATGATACCAATTATTATATAAAATCCATCTATCACTTATATTTGTATAATCTATTTGTGGTTTAACTTTGCCATGATAATCATGATTACCTAATACATTATAAAACTTAATACCCTTGGGAAGATTTCTATATGGTTCTTCAAATTGACTTATCAATTTTTTATCATCTACTGATTGAATCCCATCTGGGTAAATATTATCTCCTAACCCTAATACTAATTTAGTTGAATAGTTGCTAATTAATTTTTTTAATAATTTTGATACTCTTATCTGATTATCATTACCCATTCCAAAATCTCCTATACATATTATACTCATATCTATGATTTATGAAGATAAAAAATTAGTAAATATTTTTTATTAATCTATATTGTACCTTTTCGCAATATTGATCCCAATATTTACCATATTTATCTTTACATTTCTTTTCATCTCTATATATTCTATGAATTAGAAGTATTATAATATATGTTAAATATGTAAATGGAATTATACCATATTGATAACCAACAGCACTCCAACAAGCAGATGTTAATATTTCATATGTATAATTAGTATGTCTTGAATACTTCCAATGCCCACTTAATAATAGTTTACTATCTACCTCTTTATCATCTTTCATATATTTTACTGGTAAATATTCACACTTTTTACCATCTATTATTGTATTTTCTTTATTCTTTTTAAATAACTCCTTCTGGTAATCTACTTCATAGTTTTTATATGTAAAATAAATCCCCAGTGTAAATATAGTTAATGCAGTTAACTCAGATATATCTGGATTATTATTTATCAAGTAATATGTTGTAAATGTATACATAGAAGGAATAAATACTAAACATCCCCAACATAAATAATATCCAGCTCTATCAAGAGTAATATCTAATGTGTTAAAATATCCAGTTTCCCAATAGAAAAATTTACCTATATAAATACTTTGTAATAAAACTGTAGTAAATATAGCCCTATTAAACCCTTTTTCTCTAAAATAATATATTGCGAAAAGTAAAATAATAATTTGCCAAGATATCATTCCAACTCTACAATTAGTTAATTGTTTAATATCTACACCAAATAATCTAGGATGAAATTTTAATCCTCTTAAGAATAAAAACAATTGACTATAATTATTTTTGATGTCTAATTCTTTATTATGATAATCATTTCTATCATTTAAATATTGATACGTAACAAACAATAATCCAAAAAAATTAGCAGTTAGAATAAATGGTATAAAATTATCTACAAATAGTTTAGGAAAATCTTTATATAGTATCGATATTAAAAATACTAATATATTAGTTACAACCCAAAACTTAAATCCATTATCTGCGTAAATAGGTTTTACATTATCAACATTTTCAGGACCTTCAAACTGTTTATCTGATAATTTTATAGATAAATAGCCATAAAGAATTAATCCAAAAAATATTAATATAGATGTCATATTAGGATATATAAGCGGACTTATATTATTAAGCTTAATCATAACATAAAATAAAACAATGGGCACTATTACTATTAAAAATAATGGCCCATATAGATTTCTAACGGATGATTTCATAATTTTATTTTTATTTTTTTTTTGATTTATAAACAAATTGTTAATATTTAATAATATGCTTTCTACTAAAATAAGCAAGTTTGAATTAAAATATTGTATATATAATGCTTCTGGTGTTCACTGTAAATCGCAAAGTGATTTATCGGAGTTATATAATGTTCGCTCTCCAGTTTCTATAGTATTAAGTAAAAGCTGTACTTTAGAAGAAAGAAATGGAAATGCTGGTCCTAGATATCATGAAGATATTAAAAAAAAAATAAGTATTAATAGTTCTGGATTACCTAATTATGGTTATAAATATTATGGAGAAACAGCTAAATATCTTAAAAATAGTAAACTATATATTTATTCTGCAAGTAAGCCATTCATACTATCAGTTAGCGGGATGAATATTAATGATAATTTACTAATATGTCAATATGCAAATGATAATAATTATATAGATGGTATAGAACTTAATTTATCATGTCCTAATGTAATTGGAAAGCCACAAATAGGTTATGAGTTTGAAGATATGGAAAATGTAATTAGAAAGGTAAAAGAAACTATTGATAGGAAATTTCCTATAGGATTAAAATTACCCCCATATTTTGATATTTCACACTATGATAAAGCGGCTTCTATTATTAATGAATTTAAAATAGATATGCTTACATGTATTAATAGTGTAGGAAATACATTAATGGTAGATAGTGAAGCTGAATGTGTATTGATAAGGCCTAAAAAAGGAATGGGTGGACTTGGAGGTAGTTATATAAAACCAATCGCACTAGCAAATGTAAATTATTTTTACAAAAATACTAAATGTGACATTATTGGATGTGGTGGAATTGTAACTGGAAAAGATGCATTCGAACATATTTTATGTGGTGCTAGTGCAGTTCAATTAGGGACTATATTAGCTATAGAGGGTATGTCTGCATTTGATAGAATAAAGAAAGAATTAATAAAAATTATGGTTACAAAAGGTTACACTAATATTAATGATTTTAAAGGAAAACTGAAATATTTTGATTGATCATAAAGTATTAGGGTTACATGACCAAATTATATTTTCTAGAGTAATCCAAGGAATATTTGAGATAATATAGTTATTAAAGTAATCTCTGAATTCTTCAAATGTGTTAAACACTTTTAATTCATTGTTTAAATATAACTTGAATATTCCTAATTCATGTAAAATATCATATTTATTTATAATAACATTAGTTACATTATTTATCCATATTGATTTACAAAGATATTCTATATTTAAATAATTAACTTGTCTATCTCTACCAGTAGTTGCTCCTTTTTCACCTCCTTTTTCTTGTATTTGTTTTAAAAGATTATCAGTATAATCTTGAAATGTTTTATTTCCCACGTATGTTTCGTAACATTTACATACACCGTATACTTTTATTTCATTATCAATAAAAGGTATTCCTATATTCAAACAATCTGTAGCTATACAATGAGAACTTGTAACATATGGATAATCACCATGAGTAATATCTAATCCAAAACCTTGAGCTCCTTCTACTAATACTTTGGGATATTTTTTTAATACGTCATAATGTGTTTTAATAATATTATATACATCACAAATTATAATTCTTTTATCAAGTACACTAGGTTCATTTAACAAATCTCCAATACGTTTACCATTCCTTGAATATTTTGATGTAGCACATGGACCAATACCAGATTTAGTTGTACCTATTTCTCTATCAGTTGAATCTTTTTCTAAGTGATCATCGGTTATTAAATGGGCATTTTTTGAAACATATAATTGAGTTATATACACCTTCTTACTAATTAAATAATCTAATTCTTCAACCAATTTTTTTATATCAACATAACAATTATCACCTATTATACATTGAATATTATGTACAGCTCCAGTAGGTACTTGGTGTGTTACTATTTTAACATTGTCTTTATAAATAGTATGTCCAGCATTTGCTCCGCCATTATATCTAATACAAAAGTCATAATTATTCAGTTTTGCTAAATGATTTACTATTTTTCCCTTTCCTTCATCTCCGTATTGTAATCCAACTACTATATTTATCATTACTACTTATTTATAAATATTTATAAATAATTATCTTTAAGATAACTTACTAAAATTATTATTTATATCATGATAAGTTAAAAATGATATTAAACCAATAATAACATCTAACATCAATATTATCCATGATCTCTTATTTTTATTTATTGCTAAATAAGCAAATGTAAAATATAACGCCGAATGTACTGGTCTTAAACTATTCCACCATATATTAGATCTCTGTACTTCTAATCCAGTTTTTCTAAATCCACCAATAAATATAACTAAAAATCCAATAGCTGGTACTAGTGCTATATATCCTAAATATGGTAAATATTTTTCAGATATAAAGTATGCTAACAATACAAATGATATACGTATAGGTATACACATTAATAAAAAATATAGAAATCTCTTTTGAATACTATTCATATTAATATTAATATTAATATATTAATAATTTTCTTGATAATTATGGGTATAATCAACTGGTATAAGAGCTAATGCTTCTTGATCTGATTTAGCATTTAAAATTGCATTTTTTAATTCATCTGTTAAAACATTTTCTAATATAACAACTATATGTTCTTTATAAGTTTTACCGTTTAAATCAGAAAATCCTCTAACATTAGTAAGTGAATAATATAATTCTGGAAGCATGATATAATACATTACTACTATTATATGTGCCTATTTCTTTAAATAATATAAATAATAAAGTTCCAAACGGGGATTGAACCGTGACCTTCTGCGTGTAAGGCCGACGTGATAACTTTTATATTATTCGAAATTCATTATTTATTGTAATTCATGATATTGAGTTCGTCTACCACATAAACATCTAAATAGTTTAAAAATAATAACACATGCTAACATAATAAGTGAAATAGCACCAGATACAATTAATATCCATTCAAATGTCCCTATAGCTTCAGCATTTGGTGGATTGGTTACTTGAGCGCAATAATAGACCGAATTATCGATACATTTATCGAGAGTTATATTATCACTTAATGCTAAATCATTACAACATTTATCAAAATTAGTAAAGCAATTCGATTGGAAAGCGCTATACGAAACTAAGTGTCCTTCGCAATTTTCGTGTGTATTATTATAAATATAATGTGTTAAATTAATTTGTGGCCAATAATTTATAGGAAGTTGAAGTGTCATTATACAAGTATACTAAGTATAGTCTCATTAATTTTAAATCAATTATATTTTAACAATAGTATTAATCAGACTTAAGTTGAATAAATATATTGCTTTTTATTATATGAAGTCAGTTTGTTGGAAAGATGTTTTTATAATTATATTAATAATATTATTAATTATATCATACACTATTCACTTTGTAAATGTATTAGTAAAAAAAAAAATGGCGCATTTTCACAATGAACATTTTACTGATTCTGATACTAATATTAATTATAGAGATTTAAATATAAAAGATAAATTAGAAAAATATACAACTTTATATGGAGAACCTAATAAATTAGAGTTTTCCGCAGAACATTTTGAAGGAGCAACTTGGAATTTTAATAACGATTTTCCTAGTGAGTTTATAAAAATAGATGGTAATCCAGATTATAATAATGAAAGATTTATTACAATAGGTAAAAATATGAATATACCCGAACATTTGGAAGGCATATTGTCCTTTACTAATAATATACAAATAAATAAAATGGATAATCTACTTATAGTTACAAGTAATGATGAAAAAACAATAGAAAATATATTTAATTTTATTCAAAATACAATAACTGATTATCCAGACCCGTTAAATATCCCATGTAAAGAAGAATTAAGAGAAAAATATAATAATTTTAATTTTTAAACAAATTATTCTAAGTAAGTGGTATTACTTGTAAAAGGCGAAGGTGCGTAATAACCATAACTAAATAATGCTGCCGATAAGAATCCAGTTATAGGTACTGTAATAAACCAACTCCACAAAATACCCTTTAATAATCCCCATTGAACATTCTTTTTTCCACCAGCTAGTCCACATCCTACAACACTACCTACTTGACAATGTGTAGTAGATACTGGTAGTTCAGTTCTACTAGCAATAATAACTGTAATAGCCGCGGATAACTCAATAATAAATCCTCTACTTGGTGATACTTTAGTTAATTCTTTACCTATTCTATCAATAATTTTATATCCCCATGTAGCAAGACCTAAGACAATACCAGCTCCACCTAACACAAGTATCCAAATTGGTACATCAGTAGTCTCAGTTACAATATTATATTGATAAATTGAAAAGATGGTAGCAAGCGGTGCAACCGCATTTGCTACATCATTTGAACCATGGGCGAATGATGAAAAACAAGAAGTAAATATTTGTAACCACGAACATAATTTATCAGATTTTTCATCTATTTTATATGCATTTTCGTGAAGTTTTTCAATTAAACTATTATTCTTTTCATTCTCTAATTCCTTTACTCTTTTACTATGATATTCAATAGTATCATTATTTTCATCTATTCCCGATTCTATATTTGTATCTTGATTTTCATTAGTTTCATTATTTTCATCTACACACGATTCGCTTGTTGTATTTTCAATTTGTAAAGCACCTATATAACTATCTGTTCTCAAATAATCTATTTCAGATATTTCAGACATTTCTATTTCTAGACTATTAGCTCTTTCAATTTTTCTCTTAGCATAGGGAACATAATAATACCAAGAAATTAATCCAGTTCCAGTGGCAATTCCAAATGAAATACCTATACTATCGCCTATAGGTAAATCATCTAAATCTAATTGCGGTGACCCTTTGTATATAATAAATAATGAATTTATAAAAAAGGTAATAAATGTTAGAATTGGAAATATTCTAGCTGTTCTTTCATACGAATTTTCTGTATCGAATACATATTTTTTAACAATTGTAAAAATACTAAGTGAGAAACACCCAGCAATAATTGGGGAAGCAAACCAAGAAGCAACTATCAATCCTACTTTTTCCCAGTTTATTCCTTGATCACCTCCATAAGCTAATGAAAATCCAATAATAGCACCTATTATTGAATGTGTTGTAGATACTGGCCATTTTACATATGTAGCAAATGTTAACCATAACGCAGAAGCTAAATCAGCACATAACATTCCAAACATTAAAGCTGCTGGATTATCTGTAAATAAATCCTCTGAAACTATATTTTTTCTGACAGCATCTGTAACATGTGAACCCATTAAAACAGCTCCAGTAAATTCAAAAACAGATGCAACTAAAATTGCTTGTTTTAATGTTAATGTTTTTGACCCAACTGCTGTTGCAAATGAGTTAGCGCAATCATTAGCACCTCCACCCCATGCATTATAGAAAGCAAATATTATACCAAATACAAATATCCAAGTATACATTTAAGATAAAATGTTTTTTTACCTTTAAATTATTGAACATAAATTGATTAATTTATTGTTTATTATTTAAAAATAAATAAAATAACAATGAATGGTAGCAGCAAAAACGATAATTCAAAAATCGTAGGATTTGATGATGAAGACCTAGATACTATTATTAATGGTTCATTTGATACTGTTTTTAATGAAGGATATATGTTTAAAGGAACTGGTAAGGTTGTAAATACAGATACAAATGATATTCTTTGCGAAGAAATTACACCTATGGTTATGCTAATCAATCAGAGTAGACAGGGGTTTATTGAAACACTAAGAACATATATCAAGGGTGATGATCAAAGATATAACGATGAATTTGAGAGAAAAATTAATTATTATGGCAGAACTACAACGGCCAGAGAAATTGCGGAAAAATATCGGGGTTATTGATTAATCATATAATGTGGTTGTGGGTTTATAGGGTCAAACTTTATAAATTATATTTATGACAAGGAAGAAAATATAAAATAGTTAATTTGGATGTACTTTTAATTTTATTTATTCTAGATTTTCATTTCATAGTATTACAAATATTGTAATTCATACCTTTAACATATTATATTAATAATTTATTTAAACATATTAATAATATATATAATATTATGAAATTATTTTGTGATGGTATATTTGATGTATTTCATTATGGTCATGTTAATCATTTTAAAAAAATAAAAAAATTGTATCCTGAAAGTTATCTTATTGTGGGTATATTAAATGATGAAGAAAGCGCTAAATATAAAAGAAAACCTATTTTTGATCAAAATAAAAGAAAAGAATTAGTAGAAAGCTGTAAATATGTTGATCAAACTACGTTTGATTATCCAATAATTATGTCAGAAAAATATATTAATGATAATAAAATAGATTTAGTTATACATGCTTTTTGTGATGAAACGGATTTTGAAAAACAACGTATTTTTTTTGATATTCCAATTAAGTTAAATAAATTTTTAAAAATAGATTATGATAAAAGTATATCTTCTACAAGTATAATTAATAATTTAAAAAAATTAGATAAAATAGATAATACAAAATATAGAAATAAAATTGGTTGGGATTTTATTTGGGAGAAAAAAGGAGATGTTGAAGATAATAATTTATTTGAATTAAATGGATATGATTCTACAGATTTTAATCATGAAATATGCTTTAATGAAATAATAAAATTGTTAAATATTCCTCCTAATTCTAGAGTATTAGAAATAGGATGTGGTGCAGGATTATTTTCTAAATTATTTTGTAAAGAATATGATTATTTTGGAATAGATTATTCTTCAACATTAATTAATAAAAATATAAACTTAGTTAATTCTAAGGTATATAATTGCGAAGCAAAAGATTTACCCTTTAAAGACAAATATTTTGATTATGTATTTAGTGTGGGTGTTTTTGAATACTTTCCATCAAAAGATTACATGAAGGATGTTATTAAAGAAATTAAAAGAGTTACTAAACATGGTGTTTGTATATTGAATATACGAAATAATACACATCAAACCAAAAAAAAAAAACACATAATAGAAGGAACATTTAAACATTTAATATATTCCCCAGAAGATTTTAAAGATTTCAATGTTTTAGAAGCCAATTATGAAAAAAATGACAGATTTAGTGTGTATAAATTCTTATAATAGATTTCCATATAATTTTTTACTTATAACATTATAATAAAACCATATACCATCTATACTTTTTGAAAAACTTTTTTGAGACATATTTATTTTAGGATTTGTAGATAATCCCAATAAAAAAATATTTTCATATATATTAGAATTGTAAACCAAATTAAAGTTAATATTACAATCTATATTATAATTTAATTTATTACCATTTATTAACGGTAATTGTTTAAAATATCCCCAACAAGGAATTATATAATCATACTCTTTATAATTACCATTATAATTATTCATAATTTTAATATTAGTATATTTGTTCAAATTTAAATATATTTTTTTTGAATTTTCTCTTAAACCATCAAACCTATTAACAAACAAAGTTTCCTGACATATATCTTCATTAGAGCAATTGTCATTATTTTTTAAACACTCTTCTTTTGATTTATAAAATACTTTTATTTTATTCTTACTATAAATATTTATTGAATTATATTTTACTTTATATGATATAATTAAATCTAATATTGAAAAAACAGAATGTGATGATCCTATTATTAATAAATTTTTATTTTCTAAAAATTGTAAGTCATAAGTATTAAATAATTTTTTTGATAATATAATATTATTTTCATCAATATGATTAAAAATGTTATTTATATCCTTAAACTTATAAAAATCTAAATTTTGGTCACCCCCCATAGCTATAACAATTTTTTCTGAAATAATTTCATTATTTACTTTATACATAATATCATATTTTTGTATATTATCGATATTAACCCCAAACTTTATAGTAATGTTTGTATTTTGAATTAAATAATGTACATAAATATCACATAACTGTTTTAAAATAACATTGTATTCATATAAATTTATATAAGTATTAAAATTATATTTTTTTTCCATTTCAATAAGTGTATCAGTAAATATTTTATTTTGTTTAAATATACTTAACATTGAACCAAGAGTAGAATTACTATTTACATTTTTATATTTAAGAGAGTTTTTACATATAGAATTGTTTTTTTCTAATATAATTATTTTACCAAGATTATCAATTAAATTATTGTCTATTAGATACAAAGTAAAACATAATGTAGATATACCAAATCCAATAATACAAATATTATACATATAATATTACTTTTTTTTAAAATTTAAAATAATTTTTTTTTGAAATTAATCTTATACAAATCGGATTTTCGCTCTTATATTTAGCAAAATTATTTTTTTCTTCAATATAAATAATTTTAAAATAAAGTAGTTTTATCATATGTACAAAAATTAGAATTAATAAAATTACATTTTTCTGATTTTTTTAATTCTAGTAGTAGAGAAGTATCAATACCAGTTACATTATATTTTTTAGACATATATATATTAATCACTTTATTCATATATAATATATATATAAAATATATATGATCGTTCAAAGTTTATGGGTTGGTAGTGAATTATCTCGCATGGAATATTATTCCATTCTAAGTTTTTTAAAATTAGGATACGATTTCCATTTATATACTTATGAAAAAGTTAAAAATATTCCTAAGGGAACTACTGTTTTAAATGGTAATAAAATAATGAAAAAAAGTGAGATTTTTACATTAATGGGTAGGTATTTGCCATTTGCCGATATTTTTAGATACAAAATGTTATATGAAAATGGGGGATATTGGACTGATTTAGATATGATTGCTATTAAACCATTTGACTTCAAGGAACCATATGTTTTTTCTTCCGAAAGAACAATCCAAGGAAGAGAGTTCGGAGTACCTTTCGCTTCATATAAAAAATCTGTTCCTAACATTGGCATTCTTAAAGCTCCAAAACATAGTCCGTTTTATAAAGAATTATATGAACGTTGTATGGAATTAGAACGAACGAAGAAAAATAAAGATAAGTTGCGCTATATGCGTGTTATGCGCGATATGATAGATAAATATAACTATAATAAATATGTAAGGAAGCCACAAGACTTTTGTCATTTGGATTGGTGGTATGCTAAAGATGCCTTTGTACCAAATAAAGAATTACTTAAAACTGGTAAGTTTGAATCTAAATATAGAGTTCCAGGTAAAACCGTTAAATCTATGTTTACTAATACATATACTGTTCATTTTTGGAGAGATTTAGTTAGTAAAAAATACAAATTAGATTTAAATGGAATCTATCATCCATATTCCTTATGGGAATTAATGATAAATCATATCGAAAATTAATATTACAATTACATAATCTCTAAATGAAATACTATCCCATCTATTAATACCCTCTTATTCATAGTTCTTATGTTATAAATATTAGTGGTTTCAAAAGTGTCCATTAAGTTTACATATCCATATGCACTAACTTTGTTGCTATATAGAGAATAATATACATTTGTAATATACCCTAATGTTTTTTCATCAAATGATTTAATAGATTTCTCTTTTTTAGGAATTGAACTATTCTTATCTAAACTATACATTTTAACTCTAACATTTGGATATCTTTTGATATAACCATGTTTAGTATAAATATGATCAGAACCAATAAAATCTTGTATAAGTGTTTTTCCATTTGATGATTTTGGAATCATCCACTTTAATCTTGCTTCTATTGGATTAACATTCTCATCTATATCTAGTCCATATATTGGGTGTCCAGCTTCAACATTAGCCATATTATATGCATTATCACCTACAAACCTAATATTGTCATCATTTTGTATTTTCTTAACTATATATTTTTTGTTTGTTGGTATAATAACATCATATGCATTTACACCACAATTAATGTTTCTCGTAACAATAAGATTACTATCATCATTTACTTTAAACATCTGTGTTTCAAATAATTTCATATTAAATGAATTATAATCTATTTTCATTAAGCTAAGCAATTTGTTAATACTTTTATATGCGTTTGAACCTAATAGAGTAATAAACTCATTTTTGGTTTGCTCTGTAATTTCATTTATATTATTATTTTCATTATTTTCATGTTTTAAATGTCTAATAATTTTTAAACTATTACTAGGTGATGTAATCATATTAAACGAATTACCTAAATTACATACAGTAACATAATCCTTAATTCCACCATGCTCATTTAACATGACTGTATTAAATGATTTATTTTCAGATAGATTATTCATATCCGATAATACAAGTCTATTTAAAAATTTTCTCGCAGTTTTTCCAGATATATTAAATATACTATAATGATTTCTATTTACTATATTTACTAAATTATTATTATAAATATTAATCAATTCTGTGTTTTCTCCGCCCAAATCAGTCTTATTAGAAGATATGTTTTTGTAATATAATGGGACATTTACATTATTTATTCTTTTTAGAGCAGCACTTTGTTTAATAGTACTGTATAGGTTAGAACGCATTTTTATGTTAATATTTTTAAAAATAAATAAATTGAATCAATTTATTTTCAATTTATTTTCAATATATTTTCAATATATATTATAATGAAACGTTCAAAACAATATTCTCGTAAATCCTACAAAAATAAGTATGGTAGTGGGAAAATTAAGAAAACTGCTAGAAAAATTATGGGTACTGCTAGAAAACCTAAGGGTACTACAAGAAGAACTATGAGTACTGCAAGAAAACAAACTATGGGTACTGCTAGAAAAACTATGGGTACTAAAAGAAAAATTAAAACAATTAATAGTAGAACTACAAAAAAACTTAATACTCCTTGGAAAATAGGAGATTGTATTGGCCCTAAAGGTATGTGGGATAGTGGTAAAGCTTGGTATATAATTGAACGCGAATTAAATGAATCTGACTGGCTTGTAAAACAACAGGGGATAGGTGGTGATTCGGATAAAATATCTAAATCCCTAGAATACGATCCATATTGGGAAAAACGAAAATGTCCTAAATAATTTAATGATAAAACATTCTAGTACCCGTATAGTACATATCTATGTTGTATTTTTTACATGCTTCTTCTATAGATTCATCGGCTATACTCCCTCCTGGTTGAATTATATATTTTACGAAGTAATCAGATGCTACTTGAATATTGTCAGGAAATGGAAAAAATCCATCACTTGCCATACTAACATAATTTTTAGACTTTAATTCTTCATAGTATAAATCAACGCCTTTTAATGTTTTATTACATTCAATCTCTCTTATCATGCTAGTAACATAATCGTATAGTATATTAACTTTTTCTTGTCTTTTCCCATCTAAATTATTCCAATAATTTAAAGCTATATTTGTCTGCCTTAATATCCAATTACAAGCTTTTTCTCCAGCTAATTTAACACATGCTACACGATTTTGTTGCCCACATCCCATACCAATAATTTGCCCATCATATGCCATACTTACATTATTTGATTGAGCATATTTTAATGCAGTATTTGCTAATATTAAATCTACTTTTTTATCTTCGGATATAGATTCATCTAATGATGTAGTATAATTATTACTATCTTGCTTAATAGTAATTCCATATAATGATTTTAACTCAACCCATCCAGTTTCTTTCATTTTTTCATAATAATCTAAATCCATCTTTAAAATGATGAATTTACCATTTTTTTTAGATTTCAATATTTCTAAGGCTTCTTTTGAAAAACTAGGCGCGGCTATACCATCACACACTTCTTTTTTTATTAGATTGGCAGTATATGTATCTACTTCTCTGCTAACACAAATAAAATCCCCAAATGATGATAATGGATCCCCTACTCTTGACTTCATAAATGCCATTGCCATGGGCGATATATTTTCCTTCTCTGAATAATCAATATTGAAAAATCCAAGCGTATTTTTACTAATTTTGTTACCTATAGCTAATCCCGCTAATGAAGTATGTTTCATTGAAATGGCTGCTGGATAATCTAATAAATCATCTAATTCTTTAACAGTAAGCCAACCATGAATAGCGTCTAATACATTTATAAATCCCATACTTCCATTAATTACTTTAAACGCCTCTTGATTCTCATTAAAAGTAATTCTACTATTACCTTGTTGTGGATTCATACCATATTTTAATTCAATCGATGACGAATGGTTTGATAAATAATTAGTAATTAATTTATCATAATTAGCAGTTATCCCAAACCCCTTTATTGCTAAGTGTTTTCTCATATCAATAGAATGACCTAAGATATTATCATTACTATAAGTTTTCATAAAATTACTATATTGATTAGGATTGGTCAACAAAATAATATGTTTATAATTTTTACTACTTGCACGAATTAAACTAACCCCACCAATATCAATATTTTCAATACATTCGTCTATGTTGTCCTTTTTTTCAACAGAAACCTTTTCAAATGGATATAAATTAACTACAACTAAGTCAAAATAAATACATTTATGATTAGCTATTTCATCATTATGAATAGTATTATCTTTTTTTGCCAATATCCCAGCATATATTTTTGGATGCAATGTTTTAACCCTCCCATTTAAAATTTCTGGAAATTGTGTTAAATCACTTACTTCATGGATGTTATTCTTGGATAAATGTTTAATATTATTATATGTACCTCCAGTAGAATATATATTAAAATTATGTTCTAATAAAAAATGTGAAAGATTGGTTAAATCTGTTTTATCAGATACAGTGATTAAAGCGTTTTTCATTTATAAATAAATAAAGAACTATGTTTAAATTAATATAAATATAAATTATTTGGAAGTTAATTCATAAAATCCAGTATTAGTAGCTTCGCTCAATAATTTTTCAGCTTCTCGTTTTGTTAATTTATTAGGATTTGATTGTAAAGATGTTTTTATTTTGGATCTTTTGATGTTGTTATTTTTTTTTTCTAGAATATAATCTTCAATACCTTCCTTAACCTTCATATTAATAATATTCTCTGAATATTTTTCAAAAATATGCTCCTTTCTTGGTACATATTTTAAAAAATCAGTAAATGATTCATCCCAATATTCCTTAGAATCACCATTTTGAAAACGATAAGCTATATATAATTGAATAATAACAAACATATCTCCAGATAACATCATACGACTAACGCTTTTGTTTATTTTATCTGTTGTATGATTTAATATTTCATACATTCCCCAATCAATAATTCTAAAATCATTTAATCTATCTGACCACATTATATTATTTGTATGTAAATCGCTATGTCTATATTTACTTTTTACCAATCGGTCTAAAAGAGCATTTAATTTCTCTAAATGTTCTCTAGTAAAATAATCTTCTTCTAATATTTTTAAAAGCGTTGTATCCATTGATTCCATTATGTAATATCTAACACTATAACTATCATGAACGTGAAATACATTAGGTGATATATTTAATGGCCCTAAATATTTTAGGGCATCTATTTCTTTATTAAAACTAACACCATAAGATAATTTATCTAATACTGATAATAATTTAGGTGAATGAAATACCTTAGCTACAAATCTATCATCATAATTTTTACCATCCGTAACACGATATACTGCTCCGAAAAAACCTTCTCCTAACATATCTTTATGATTAAATGCTAAATTATCAAAATCAACTAAATTAATAGACATATATAAATATTGCGATATTTTAATATTATATTATAATAAATATGAGATTAAATGAATACGTAGTTGCGATTCCATCTTATAGACGCCCAGAAACATTAAAAAATAAATCAATGAAAGTATTAAAGGAATATAATATTGAACCTAAACGCATATACATATTTGTAGCAGATGAAGAGCAAAAAAAAATATATGAAGAAGCTATTCCACGAAATGATTATCATAAAATAGTTGTGGGGGAACCCGGCATTAAAAATATTAGAAACTTTATGCCAAATTATTTCCCACAAGGACAGCATATTTTTTATATGGACGATGATATTTATCGTGTTTACGATACTATTAATACAGCTAATGATAATTCAATTAAAAAAGCTAATAAACATATTCGACTAAAATCGTTAAAAGATTTAATTAAGCAAGGATTTGCTATGTCAGAGAAAACTGGTATGAGAAATTGGGGTGTTTATCCTGTAGATAATCCATATTTTATGAAAGCTAGAACAAGTGATATGAGAGATTATGTGGGAACTGGATTATGTTATATTATTGGATTTATGACAGGATGTATTAATGATAGAGATGCAGAATTAAGAACTATAGACGATAAAGAAGATTATGAAAGATCTATAAAATACTATTTGAAAGATAATGGGCTAATTAGATTCAATAATGTTACATGTTATACAAAATGTTATAAAGAACCAGGAGGAATGCAAGTGGAAAGAACAAAACAAAGAATTCACGATAGCGCAGTATATTTAACAGAAGAATATCCTGAATTATGTACTTTGAATACTAGTAAAAAGTCTGGATTCACCGAAATTAGAATGAGAGATCGCCGCAACGATAAACCACAAATAATGCTAGATAAAAGAGGTAATAATATAGGTACTGTTTTTCCTAATAAAGATAAGAAATCTAAAAAACAAAAGAGAGTAAAACAA